>Ga0209289_100438_pt1 | contig 22073 bp, 21 predicted proteins | sample GXS110809BmetaG_FD_184121 | JGI IMG/M metagenome (GOLD analysis project Ga0209289, IMG submission 184121) | Hot spring microbial communities from Gongxiaoshe hot spring, China to study Microbial Dark Matter (Phase II) - GXS 110809B (SPAdes)... ...
TGGATCAATCTTTTCACATCTATGTCTGAGCTAAGTATCCCAAAAGCATTTATGTTGGGATTTGAACTTGATAAAAATATTTCCGATGGTATCTTTGATAAATCTATAACTTTGAAAGAATATTCTATTCCACCTACGGGAGTTTTCTGAACGAGGGATGATTCTGTAATTTGTCCTAATGTAAAGACGATCTGCCAAATCTCGGTATCAGGGAATTGAGTTTTTATATCTACAAAATAACTCAGCATTCTTATTGGGAACCACTTTTGATAATAGAGTTGGAACTCTATATGTAAGACAAATTTTTTACCATTGTATTCGGAGATATAGAGTTTATCAACTCTCTTTTCTCTGACCTGAGGGAATTCAACATTTTTAACTTCTAAGATTTTAAGATTAAGACCTATGATAAGAGAGAGGATTTCTTCCTCTGCACCCAAGATTAGTTCTTTGAAAGAAGTTTCATATCTCATTTTTGCTTATAGATTTTTTTGTTTTGTGATGAATGTAATACGAGTATAGCAGGAATTTTATAAAAATATCAGAAAGTGTAAAGAAATTGTTCTTTTCATAATCAAGTGAGGAATAGAATTTCTTCTAAAAATAGTACGATGTTATAGTAGGTCTTGAAAATTTCAATGGAGTGAGGGATCTTGTGCCTTCAATGGTTCCACTATTTTCTAAATTTCATTAGGATTTGCCTTAGTAAAATCTTCTATCAGAAAATCCACTCATAGCAATACCACAAATCAGCTCAGAGAAAAAATCATTTAAAAAAAGTACAGCAAAGCATAGGAATTCTGTTCAAATTTTTCCAAATATAAAGTATAATATCTTTAAAAATATATGAAGCAAATAAAGAGATACCTGCCTTTTATAACGATAGCGGTTTTTATCTTGCTTGCAATTTATATTTTTTCTAAATCAAACAAAGTAGAACAAGAGGGAAAAACTACAAAAACTCAAGAAGTTCATATAAAAGAAGAAACTGTAGAAACTCCCTCCGGCATAGAAAAAAGAGAAACCGAACCCGTAGTCATAAAAAATTTTGGATGGAGACCTGTGGCAAAAATTATGCCAAAACCGGGATACATATGGGAATGGGCTGTTGAGATAGAGAATCAATCTCCCGCGACAGTAACAGTGCAAATATCTTACGAGCTTAAAGACCACGAAGATCAGATCGTAGGTAAAGGATTAGGAGGAGATAATATCCCACCCAAAGAATCAAGAATAATAGTTGGAAAATCATCCGCCCCGGAATCTATAGAAAGAGCGAGAAAACAGATAGTTAGAATAATGACTTCTCCATTAGTAAATGATATTAACTGGATCTGGCCAAACCCTTACGAGATTATTGTAAGAAGATGAACGACATTACCATGCAATTTCGTCACTGCTGAAAACTGGACCATACCGGCAGCAGAGTTTCACACCGTTTTTCGTTTTCACAGCGCACGAAAAACATATACCTATGCCACATGCCATTCTTTCTTCCATCGCTAAAAACAGAGGTTTATCCAAAATCTTAGCAAAATCAGAAACAGCTTTCATCATAGGAACTGGACCACAGCAGAGTATAACATCAAAATCACCGATATCAAGTTTTTGCATAACATCTGTAACACGACCTTTGAATCCTGCTGAACCATCCTCAGTTGATACAAGAACCTGAACTCCAAGAGAAGAAATTTTTTCAAGTAAAACCAGGTCTTTCTCCGTTCTCCCACCAAAGACAAGAACCTTTTCTGCCCCATCAAAGTGCTTGAAAAGCGAAAAAATAGAAGCTATACCAACTCCTCCCGCTACAAAAAGTATCCTTGAAAAATTTCCAGAAAAACCATACCTTTTCAAAGATGTTATAAAACCTGAACCGCAAGGACCAACCAGATTGACCGTGCTACCAACACTCAAAGCAGAAAATTTCTCTGTCCATAAACCATAGACCTTAAAGAGTATGCTCAAACCATCTTGATCATCATAAGAAAGAATAGAAAATGGCTTTGGTATTATCCATGGTATAGAAGGAGAGCTTATCATAACGAACTGCCCTGGCTCATAGCCGATTTTACAATCTAGATTGAAAACAAAGGTCGAAGGAGCAACCTCTTTTTTATCTATAATCTTCGCTTCAAATATGTTCATTATTGTTCAACTTTTATCTGAAGCATCTTTCTGTTCTGAACAACTGGCGATATCTTCAATGCCCTTTTACTCATTTTATCCTGGAGCTCAAAGAGAACTTCATCAGACTTACCCTTGAACCAAATTCTGAAAGTCATAAGATTCTTCGTTGAAACTTCTCTTTTATAATCTGAAGACATCTCTTTTATTGAATCAACAGCGTCTTTTTGCTTTTCTAATGTTGAGAAATCACCATAAAGCATTATTAAAAACTGCTTGCCCTTTCTCATATCAGATTTCCAGTAATCCATAACTTGAGTCAGAACCTTATCAATCGCGTCTCTGACTGCTTCAGACATAGTGACTCTATCTTTTCCTGGACCGGCAACAAGCTCTTTTGAAAACCCAGTGGAAGAACCTATAAGTCTCGCGGTTGTCGTTTCAAAGGCTTTGACCGATGCAACCGCCTTGACAGTCTTATCTCTACCAACCTCCCTCTCCTCAAACTTACCCTCAAAAGTTATATATATGTCTGAACCAACAGAAAGAGCTATTTTAGCAACAGGATCTTGTGGAAGACCTTCCAATGACTCTACCTGCGATGCCATACCGTAAAGCTTATCAAGGGTATCTGGATTGAGAACCTCAAATTTCCTTGTTGTGAGGTAAGAATTTATCTCATTGGCAACAAACTCTGCCCAATCTGCGTTCCTAACAGCATCAGATGGTATAACAATAATTGACGGATTTTCAAGCACCTCTATTATCTCTTCTCTTTTCTGTATGTATCCTGCAGAAACTAAAGAGTCTTCAAGCAATTTTTTTCTCACCACGGCTGTTATTTGTATATTTATCTTTCCCTCTGGAGTTTGCTTTCTTGAAGGACTTCCCTGAACCATAACAAATCTATCTATATCTGAATATACTCTCTCCTTATTTCTCTCAACGAGAAGTTTTTCCTGATCAGTTTGAGCGAGAGTCTGGATAACCACCCATACTGCATTCATCTTTGCTTCAAGCAGAGCACCTTCACCGTTCTCCCATGTTCCAGAACTTCTGACCTGAACAGTCTCCGGATCAAGAGATGAAATAATCTGAGCGTCAAATGTATAAGGATACTTTGGAAGGCTTTTTGCACAAGCCACTGCACTAACGAAAGCAATCAAAAAGATTTTCAATCCTTTCATTTCTTTTCCTCCTTTATCTTTGTAATACACTATATCATTAGTCTTGGGGAAAAATATTTGCTGAAAAAAAATAATTTTTGCTCTGTCGCAAAATTCAGCTTTTAGTAGGAATAAATTCTTATGGAACACATCAAAATCACGACAAATATCAAGAGTTGTAGATAATATAGTGATTTTAGAAGTTTTGGAAACCAGTTGTCTCATAAAAGGTTCAAAAACCAAGTGGATAACAAAATCAACTGAAATACATAGTAGAAGTTATGCTGGCTGTGAAAAGATATACTAAAAACTTTCGACCTCAACCGCTAAGCAAATCCAATCCTTGGTCGCATCTCATATCATTTCATATCCAGATACAAACTTCAAGATACTGCCAATGAAATATGAAGATTTACTAACATCAACAAACCAAATAAAATTGAATTGGAAAATCCAGATAAATCTATTGAAAGGAGTTCCATAAAAATTGTTCATTTACTCAATTGAAATTATTTTTATTCCTCGTCTGGTCCCTCGGGCTTTATCCTCGCCTGATATTTGGTAGCAGGCAACAAATGTTTTGGTAGAAATGAAAAATTAGCGACCAATGTAGGAATCACTGCACTAGCAATAACAGCAGCCACCAGAAATGAATACTGAGATTCTGTTATTATACCATGGGTAAAACCATACAAGGCAGATATGGTTCCAAAAGTTAGACCTGTAGACATCAAAAGTGTGTAATACCATCGTTCTGAATATTCCTTTCTGAACAATCCCACAACAGGCTGTAATCCTAGTATCTTTGTTGCGACTTTGCTCATAAAAAGAATTATAAAGGTCAATGGGGCTGATGCCAGTGCCGATATCGAAACAAATGATCCGGCCCTGATAAAATAAAATGGTGTTAGGAACCCAACAGTAAGAGTTCTCAGGCGTCTTATCCACATATGATTTTGAGAAGCAAATTCTGCAAGAATCATTCCAGCTATGTATGCTGGCAAAACAGCTTCACTTCCAGACCAGAATGCTAATGCCCCAAGTGCGAACAACACAAAAGATACCCACTTGACACGAATCGCAGCTGTTCTATTACCATATACCTTGGTGAAAAATGTAGTTAAAAAAGGAAAAATAGATATCACAATTGCAGAAACAACGATAAAAATCAGAGTCTTATAAGTGAAAGGAGAGAAAAGCAGACCCAATGCAACAACAGTTCCAAGATCATTAATAAAACACGCTCCGAGTATGCCCTTCCCAAATTCTGTTCTATTAAGGCCAGTCTCAAGCATTACCGCATATACTACTGCCATCGATGTAGTTGAAAGAGCAACTCCCGCTAACAGACTTGCCTGAAAACTCCAATTTAGCAAAAAATAAGCAACAGCAGAACAGCCCAAAAATGGTGATAAAAATCCAGTAAATCCTACAACTAGCACCTCTTTCCACTTCGTTCTGATTATATTTGGATCCAACTCCGATCCTGCAAGGAAGGTAAGAAAAACTGAACCTGCAGAGGCAAGAAATTTAACCCATTCAAGATTATTCCCAAGAGAATTAGCACCAAAATATCTATTGGCGATTGTTCCAGCAATCATTCCCACACAAATCTCAACCAGCGCAATAGAGACTTTAAGGTGATAGGCAATAATTGCGGACAAAACGGCAAAACCTAGCCACAACGCACTAACAAAATAAACTTGCTCCATATATTCAAGGTATCAAAATTTCCGTCGAATTTAATCTCCTGAAAATCAAATGAAATATTTCTAAAAATTTGCTATTATAGTAGTTTCTTCCAGTCGTATCACAATTGTGCTCCAGACAAAAGAAGGTAGAAGTCTCGAGATAGTATCATCAATAAGATAAGAAATAAAATCTATAATCAGAAAATATCTGCCTCCTCCTCGACTTCTTCAATCTCAGCTTTTGTTTTTGTAGCCTCGGCTGGAGGTGAAAATGTCGGCTTTGGAAGAATCTCTGGAATATACCTTGAAAGAAAAACATCTATAAGATAAAGGTCAGAATATCCAAGTGGGTATACCGAAACTTTCTCCTTTCCGGAGATAATATCTATTGAGAAACCATCATCAACCTTTGCTATCTTCAGAGTTTTATCTTCGCCCTTTCTTCCAAATTTTCCAGGAGTATGAGTTATTTCTATAGGCAGCTTCTTGATCTCCCCTCCAGCCAATATCCTTCTTGCAAATGCTCCAAGAATAGAAGCTTCGTTTCTGTTCAGAGATATTGTTATTTTCTCATCCCAAAGATATCTTCTCTCTCCTTTTTGAAGCTTTTCTTGTCTCTCCCCACCTATTGGTTTTGCAAAGGAAACGAAGATTAAACCCCTGATTGAATCCGGAGCCAAGCGCATAGCTCCTGACTTCTTATATATAGTTAAAACAGACACTATTCCCCAACCTCCTTTTTAAAAATATTAAATATAAATTTTTTCAACTTCAAAAAACCGATAGTTTTATCCTATTTTTTCCTTATCGCACAACAGGAAAAAATTTCCACCAAAGCTTCAAAAATCTATTGAAATTATAAGAATGAAATGATTCATGAAGAGAGTTGTAGTTGCAATGAGCGGAGGAGTAGATTCATCGGTTTCCGCAATGTTGCTCAAACAGATGGGGTTTGATGTAGTAGGTATAAGCTTACTTTTATACGAAACTAAAACTAAAGCTTACGGTAGGACATGCTGTTCTGTATATGATATATCCGACGCAGAAAGGGTTGCACAGAAAATAAAGATACCATTCTACACAGTAGATATGAGAGAAGAGTTTAGAAAATATGTCATAGAAGATTTCATAAATGAATATAAAAATGGAAGGACTCCCATACCATGCGTTCACTGCAACAACTATTTGAAGTTTGAACTGCTTTTGAAAAAGGCTGAATCACTTTCGGCAGATTACCTTGCAACAGGGCACTACGCAATAAAGTTAAAAGATAAAGGAAACCTATATGTCGCCAAATCAATTGATCAACAAAAAGATCAATCATATTTTCTATTTGGACTTACATCGGAAAAGCTTAAAAAGATAATATTCCCTGTCGGAGGTTTAACAAAAAATATAGTAAGGAAAATAGCTCAAGAGTATAACCTACCTGTGGCAAACAAACGAGACAGTCAAGACATATGTTTTGTGGAGGGAAGAGAGATAAAAGATGTTCTAAAGGAATTCGGTATTGAAGAAAGATATGGAAAAATAAAAGATGAAAACGGGAACTATCTTGGAACACACAAAGGATATTACTTTTTTACTCTTGGTCAAAGGAGAGGACTCGGCGTAAGAATAGGAAAACCCGTATATATACTCAACATAGATAAAACGAAAAATGAAATAATAGTTGGGGATAAAGAAAAGTTAATGCAAAAAAAATTCTGTGTTGAAAGATTCATATTCACAAACGAATATGTTGAGCAAAGAACACAACATGGTATAGAGTGCACAATAAAGGTAAGGTATAGCCATCAAGGAACTAAAGGTATTATCTTCAAGAGAAATAACACGATTTATGTGGAGTTATATGAACCATATGGGCCAATTGTGCCTGGGCAGGCATGCGTATTTTATGAAGAAAACAAAGTTTTAGGTGGTGGATTCATATCAGATCGTTTTGATTCAGATCTACAAAAAAATTTTACTGCTGTAAATTCTTACAAAAATTAAATCGCTACCATTTTTCTATAATAATTAATTCGTGCTGAGCAAAGCCACGGGATATGCTATACAAATGCTTACATGGCTTGCCAAAAGGTATGACGTTAAAGAATCAAATAAACTATATTTCGTTCATCAAATAGCTGAATCCCTATCCATTCCACAAAACTTCCTTTCAAAAATAGCAGTTATACTCTCAAAAAAGAAGATAATATCAGCTCAAAAAGGACCGAAAGGTGGGATATGCTTAGCAAAACATCCAGAAAAAATAACATTATATGATATCGCTCAAATATTTGATGATGATATAACAAAAAATAAATGCCTAATAGGAAAACCGACCTGCTCAGATAATACTAATTGTCCAATTCACAAATTCTGGAAGCATGAAAGATTAAAATTGATTGAACAACTAAAAGATATAAATATAATGGATCTCGCAAAACAGTCAGATTAGCTGTAAATGCCGCATCTAAATCGTCAAGATTTTCCGAATATAAGAATTGAAAAAATGTATTAACAGTATTCTTTCATTTTCAAAAGAGCAAACTGTAAGAAAATGATAAATTGAAAGCAAAAACAAACAAATGTCTATAGAAGAATAAACAAAACACAACACCGTATTTGGGAAATTCAATTGTAGCATTGATAAAACCTGAATTGAACTAGTGAACTACTCCATCTTATAGAAGATGAAGCTTCCTGCTTCATAGAGGTTTTCCACCTCTCCACAGGCGTAAGTTCTGGACGTCCCAGCCATACCATCCTTGACAACCCTTTGGTTATCAGGGTTATGTATTACAATCATAATTCAAAACTGACTTCTTGTCAAGTATTTGCAATTCATCTCCACCCTGTAGAGGATTGAGACTTCTTGCAAGATTCAGGTTAATTAAAGAAGGGAAAATAAAGAGGAATGTGCTTTCAAGCGGGGGGAGGTTGAATAATATTAAATGAATCTAAAATGAAATCCTCTTTAAAATCAAAATATCAATGCTTTGGTGAAAAGGTCTGATTTTACACTGGTTCCTACCCAAAGAAATTTCTCAAGAACGCAAGCGATTTATCTAATGCTCAAAGCATCCTTTTCAAACTTTTTTAATATTCCTCTCTTTGACTTCATTGAGATAAAACTGCAAAACTCCTGAATATATGATGAAGATTGATCCATCTTTCTTATTTCCTCTACGGCTTCTTCTATTTTTGTAGATGAGATGAAAATTTTCAAAGCTTTCTTTAAATTCTCTATTTCATGAGAAGGAACACCGGCTCTTTTTAGTCCAACGATGTTCAGACCTACTATTCTTGTCTCAACCCCTGCTGCAAGGACAAAAGGTGGGATATCTTTTGTAGGAAACGAACCAGCACCAATCATAACAAGTTTTCCGACTCGGACAAATTGATGTGTTCCAGAAAATCCCCCGAAAACAACTCTATCTCCAACCTCAGTATGTCCTGCAAGGGCCGAGAAACTAGTAAGGATACAATTGTTTCCTACCTTACAGTCATGCGCAACATGAGCGTAGGCCATAATGTAATTATTATTTCCTATTTGAGTTATACCTCCCCCAACTTTAGAACCGGAATGAATAGTTGCAAACTCCCTTATTATATTCCCATCTCCGATTTTCACATAAGTCAGATCCCCCTCTTTATGCTCCAAATGCTGTGGAGGTGTTCCTATAACAGCATATGGATAAATCTTATTTCTCTTTCCGATCTTAACATTTGGTCCTATATAAGCCCCATATCCGATAAAGGTGTCATCCCCTATTTCAGTTCCCTCTCCTACATAAACATTTTCTTCTATAATAGCAGAACTAGATATAACGGCAGATGGATGCACTAGCCTCATAAAAACCTCGGATTTATGGGAAAATTAGAAAAAACAAATTAAAAATATGGATTAAACAATAAGTTTCTTCAGGATTTCTTCTCTCATCTCTTCTTCTTCCTTTATGAGTTTTGTTATAAGCACAGATTTTACATCAGAAGATCTTCCAGGAATTCCCTTGAACTTCGGTACATCTTGAACAAAGACTATTGCACAATCCTCATCTGGGGAAGTATTCAACCTTAAAGTATCTCCAGCTTTCAAATTGAGCAATTCTCTCAAGGTTAACTTTGCTTTACCTATTTCAACCCTTATTGAAGCTGGGCATTCCTTTATTCTAGTCACAATACGCTCAATCCAACTTTTATCCACTTCCAATGTTGTTGGTTGATAGGCCGACTGAATCTGAGACTTTATAGGTTCCAAAATAGCATATGGGATAGCCATATACATTCTTCCAGATATCATTCCCATATCTATGGTATAACGAGTTGAAACAACAAGATCAGATTCAGGGACTATTGAAACAAACTGAGGGTGGCTTTCTATTCTAACTATTTCCGGATGTAGCTTTATCACTGGTTCCCATGCTTCCTGGTAAGGCTTGAGCATAGTATTAATAACTCTGCGTATGAGCCTCTGTTCTATTCTGGTAAATTCTCTACCTTCAGCTTTTTTAGGTTTTCCGACACCACCAAGAAGTATATCGACCATAACCACAGCAACTGTGGCGTCAAAAGCCCAAACACAAAAACCCCTCAGTGGCTTCATTGATATAACAGTGAAAACTGCTGGCAAAGGAACATTATCCATAAAATCCTTAAATTCAATAACAGAAGTATCAACCATTGAAACGTCTATAAGCTTTTGAAGAGCAACAGAAAGTATAGATCTTGAATCAGTAGCGAATCTCCTATGTATAACCTCAAGCGAAGGAAGACGCATCTTAGATATGAAACGGCCAACCTTCCTGAAATCATACCTTGGATACCTGTCCTTTGGCCTCTCTTCTTCGGCTTTAGCTTCTATCTTTATCTCGCCCCCACGCAGACTTCTTAGGAGAGAATCTACCTCTTCCTGGGAAAGCAAAGGTCCTTGATCTTCTACTTTTCTTCTCTCTTCTTCTCCTTCCTCCTTTTCACCCTCTTTTTCTTCTTCCTCCTCTTTAGCCTCTCTTTTCTCCTTTATTTTTCCCCTTTCTTCCACTTTCCTCTGGGGCTCGGTCTTTTTCCCTCCTATCATAAAAATAAATTTTAAACATCCTGACCCAAAGAGAACTAATCTTGAACAAGAAACATCAGTGGATCAACTGGCCTACCTTTGAAAGAAATTTCAAAATGAAGGTGAGAACCTGTTGTTCTTCCAGTCAAACCCACAAGCCCAACTACCTCACTCTTCTTTACATAATCTCCTTTCGATACAAAAACCTTCTTCAAGTGTGCATAAGTAGTAGTTATACCATTTATATGCCTTATTCTCAAATAAAGCCCATTCAATTCATTTCTTCCAACCTCTATAACCTTACCGCTTGCAGAAGCTAGAACAGGAGTTCCTTCCGGAACAGATATATCTATTCCACTATGAAACTGGTAATTTCCCTCAATAGGACTAATCCTATAGCCAAATCCACTGGTTACTCTTCCTTTTACAGGCCAGAGTGTGGGAAGATGCCCAAGCGCCTCTCTCTCCTTTTGAAGCTCATTATAAACCAATTTCAAGCTCTCGGAAACCACACCTATACTCTGTAGTACATAGTCATCTTCAAAATTAGCACTTACAAACTCCGGATATACCTCATCTCCACCAAAAACCAAAGAAAGAAGCGATTCATTCAGAGTTTTGAGCTTGTTGACTTCCTTTTTAAGATCTGATATTCTCTTTATAAGCCCATCTGTGCTATCCTCATAAAAGGAATTATAGATAAGCTCAAGTCCACGACTTTTAAGTTTCAAACTCAACCAATCAAAAAAGAAAATACAAAAAATCAAGACCAGAGGGATTAAGAAAAAATATTTCCTTCTATAAGAAAGATCTATCTCATACTCATTCCTACTAGTCTCTATCTTTATTTTCAGTATTTCCCATTTACCTTTCTTTTGTTTTTTTTCATTATTTATTTCTCCCTCAAAAAGCATTACAATAGAAATTTATAACCATTAAGATGTTTTTGTCTTGTTTTTTTTAAAATTTTTCAGTGGAAAATTCAAAATATTTTAACAATCCGAAACTTTGTTTTATCAGATAGCATATCTAAAAACTATTTTATCCTTATTTATTTCGGTTCAAGATAAATTCTCTGATTATGAAGTTTGCCTATACAAGGTGGATGATAAAATGTTCTCTTGGGTGGCTGATTATTGGAAGTCTAATAGGAACAATGATGTTCCTACAGAGGAAATATAACTTTAATGTATATCTGCTACCGGTGCACTCTCATATAATACTTGTTGGATTTCTAATACAGTTTATATTTGGTGTCGCATTCTGGTTATTTCCAAGGCTTCCTGGTGGAGTTTTCACATCTCCCATAAAAGGCTGGATGACTTTTATACTCCTTAACGCAGGAACAATAATTCGGGGTGTATCTGAACCAATTTTTTTAAAAAGCGATATTGCTTTCTGGATTTCATTTCTTGGCGGAACAACACAGTTTTTAGGAATAGCCATCGGAACGACTGAAATATCAAAACGAACAAGAGCCCCTAACTATTAATTCTGAAATTACAAATCTCATACACCTGCCATTTATAATTGCAAACTTAAGTGAGAAATGATACTAGTAAATGGTAAAGAAATATATGAAAAAATACTAAGTGAAACAAGGGAGCTGATATCTAAGCTAAATAAAAGACCAAAGCTATCTATAATAGCAATTGGTGAAGATAAAGAGATGGAGATATACATAAAAAACAAGAAAAAAGCAGCGGATATTTGTGGGATAGAAGTTGATGTTATAAATCTACCTTGGGATGTAAGTCAAAAGAAACTTGAAGAAAAAATAAATGAAGCAAACGAATCAGATGCTTGCGGCATAATTGTTCAACTTCCGCTTCCGGAGCAAATAGAGAAAAATGTTCTTGATTTTATTTCTCCTTCAAAAGATGTTGATTGCTTAACATCAGAGAATCTCGGCAGTGTTTTGAAGAGCCTTAAGATGTCGCGCTTCATTCCCTGCGCATGCCTTGCAATGCTTGATGTGTTTGAAAGATACAATGTAAATCCCAAAGGTAAGTATGCCGTAGTTGTTGGAGCATCAGATCTTGTAGGCAAACCATGCGCCTCGGCACTTTTAAACCTCGGAGCAACTATCACAGTATGCCACAAATATACAGAAGACATAAAAAAATTCATTAAAGATGCAGATATAGTAGTATCAGCTGTAGGAAAACCTCACCTGATAAAAGGAGAATGGATAAAACCTAATGCGGTAATAATAGATATAGGAACAAGAATAGTAGATGGGAAAATATTTGGAGATGTTGAATTTGAAGAAGCTAAAAAGAGGGCTTACCTAATAACTCCTGTTCCCGGAGGCATCGGACTGATAACAGTTGCTGAACTTATGAGAAATGTTGCAAGAGCTGTATATATAAGTTCAGGCGTTGAAATACGCTACTCTATTTCCGCTATCAGATCACCCTCCCCAACTGAACCACCTTCAGAAACATAAATCTTCTTTACAACACCACTTACCGGTGAATCTACTGGAATCTCCATCTTCATTGATTCTAAAATCACAATCGTAGAACCTTCAGATACCATATCTCCCTCCTTCACCAGAACCTTCCAAACATTAGCTGTTATTGGTGAATTAACCTTGCTTGCCATATAGATGACTATGTAGCAAAAAAAATTTTCAGTTTTGCCAAAAACAAAAATTTGTCCATCTGTTCAAATAGAATTTAAAGAATATATAGCCTTCCTATGCATATCACAAAGTTTCAATCCCTTTATCTTTGAAAATATAAGTTCGTCTATTGTATGGGAATCGCTTAAAAGACAAAACTTATTTGAACAAAAAGGTATCCCCCCAAAATTCCATAAGATAGATTCAAGGATATAGGCTCTTGAAGCAATCGGAATATTCTTATGTATATATTCCTTCAGATCATAGCTCTTTATCAAAGCTAAATCCTCATTTACCATTTTTGTCAAATGATAATCCAGAGGTTTGGCTGGTGCAGAAAAAAAACCATTAATAGATATAATAGTAGGAACCCCAATCACACAGATGCGCAAATGATACCTCCCATCTTCCCCAAATGTTGCTATCTGCCTGTTCGTTATTACTATGGGTAAGAAACTAAAATCTTGGAAACTATGTGCCAAAACCTCAAAAAATATTCCAGAAAGTAAAAATCCATCGTATATGACTCCAAAAGAATTTATAATACCTTTTATTCTCCTTAGTTCAAAATTAATCTCCGCCGGAGAGACAAAATCACAAATGGACTGATCATTCCACTTGAAAACTCTTATTTTAACAAGTTTCTCACATATCTTCTCCTGATTACTCAAGTTCTCCCAAATATTACCCTTTAGAACGATATCCCAATGCAATCCAAGATCCCTAAAAAGGTTATCTGCAGAGTAAATTATCTTGTTTATATCCGATAGCTTTACACCATCTGAGAAGAAGGAGATTTTGATATTATTTGTTTTTAGCTTTCTGCTTGTTTTGTTTGATTTCATTTAGTATAATCTCTGCAACTCTTCTACCAGAGAGAAGGACACCTCCAAAAGTTGGCCCCATTCTTGGGAGACCATGAGTTTCGGAGACCGACATTCCGGCGACATAAAGACCTGGGAAGACCTCACCTGTATGTTCAACTAAAAGATCCTCGGACATCTCAACCCACATAGCTCCCATACCTTTTGTCTTAATGAGTCCTCTTGCTTCAAGGCTTTTGACAGCGTAGGCGTCATGTCCCGTAGCATCAATTAAGAACTTGCACTCAAGAGCTACTGGGTCAACACAGGTTATCTCTCTTGGCAAAGCAGAAACTGGCGTCCAATTCACAACAACCCCGCAAACTCTTTGATCCCTTAAAACTATATCATCAAAGGATGTCATCTGAAGAAATTTAACACCAGCATCACAAGCAGCAGAAATAAGCTTAGCCACAGCTTCAGGACCATATGAAACATATAGTCCAGGTTTTACCTCCTCAACTTTGACTCCGATCTCACGCAGGATCTCCTCACCAGGAGATCTAACAGTTATCGTGTTCATAAGGAAACCACCTATCCAGAACCCACCACCGATATAGTTGTTTCTTTCTATTACAAGAACCTTGACCCCATTTCTTGCAAGATCTCTTGCTGCGACAAGACCAGCTGGTCCACCACCGAGAACTATAACATCAGAAAAAGAATATTCCTGAAGCATGCTCGTAAAGCCACTGACTATTGTATATGTTATATCCTTTTCCCCTATCTCTGAAAAGATTTTTTTCTTCTTGCTCATCTTATTCCTCCTTCCTCTCAAATATATTCACTCAATCAAAAGATAGATAAAACTTTAGTTTATTTTGGATCATGGGTTCTGGGTCAATGAATCATCGGGGAATAAGCCAAATTCAAAAAAACACAGCTCAAGACAAAATAAAATCAAAAAAGAAACTCCTTAGTATACAATCTTAATCTCAAACCTCAAGAAAAAAGAAAACAAAGACATAATAAAATATAAATTTATTTTTGAATATAAGATTAAAAACAGCATAGAAGATATGAGAGCAGTCTTTCTCTTCAAAAGAGATCTGAGGATAAAAGATAACGCTGGATTAAGCAAGGCAGCAGAAAAACATTCGGAGATAATTCCATTTTTTATATTTGATAGGGATATAATCAATGAAATTAAGGCAGAAGGAGAAAGATTAAACTATGTTGTAAAAAGTATAGAAAATCTTTCATCAAAAATAAAGATATATTGCCTTTATGGAGAAACTAAAGAAGCTCTTGAAAATCTGTTCAAAATAGCTAAACCAACACATCTTTACACATCTTCATCCTGGACATGGAGTGGGAAAAAAAGAAATGAACTTATAAAAAACCTATGTAAAAACTATGGTATAGAATATGTAGAGGTTTTTGAAAACCTCCTTGTAAGGCCTGAAAAAATAACTCCCAAAAAGATTTTCACACACTTTTACAATGAATGGATAAAAAAAGTTGAATTGGAAACAAATGAAATAAATGAATTCAAAGTTCCCGATCTCCCACTTCCGACAATTCAAGAAATAAAAAAACAACTCAAAATCAAAAACTATGAAATCTTTAAACCTGAGGATTGTGAAAAGAGATTGGAAAAATTCGAATTTGAAAAATATGACAAACTCAGAGATTTTCCTGGATTAGATGGATCATCAAAACTTTCACCCTGTATAAGATTCGGGATAATATCTCTCAGACAGATATACAGACATGCAAATGGAAGAAGCGAAAAGTTTATAAAAGAACTTTGCTGGAGAGAGTTTTGGTATCATATCGCTATAAATTTTCCAGAAACGCAAAACATTGAATTTCAAGAGAAAAGAAGAAAAATATCATGGGAAAACAACGAAAGATATATTAATGCATTCTTCGAAGCGAAGACCGGATACCCAATAGTAGATGCAGGTATAAGACAACTTATTCAAGAAAAATGGATTCACAATAGAATAAGAATGATTTTAGCAAGCTTTTTGACCAAGGTAATGAATGTAGATTGGAGAATAGGTGAAAAATTTTTTAAGGAACACCTTCTGGATTACGATGAAGTAGTAAATATAGGTAATTGGCAATGGAGTGCATCTGTTGGAGCAGATCCAAGACCCTTCAGATTTTTCAACCCTATCCTTCAGGCAAGAAGATATGATCCAGATTGTACATATATAAAAAAGTATATACCAGAATTATCTAACATACCATGCGACCTACTTCATGACCCACTGAATAACAATCTAAAATACCATAAACCAATCGTAAATTATTACGAGAGAGTACCACTTACTAGAAAAATTTTCAACCTATGAATTCAATAAAAACCATATCATTTTTAAGATAAGAGTCTCAGAATATAGAGGAGAAAAAACCTTTTCCTACTTTTTTGAGTTTATCATAGATGAACTGAGCTGCGTAAATAGCTCCATCTGCAAAAACTTTTCTTGATGTAGCCGAGTGTCTTATCTCAATTCTCTCACCATCTCCAAGAAAAAACACTATATGTTCTCCGATCACATCTCCACCCCTTACTGCAAATATCCCAAGTTCATTCTTTTGTCTTGGACCAACTATACCATCTCTGCCGGTAATTCTCTTTGTATCCGGTGAGCTCAAAACTTCAGATAATTTGACAGCGGTTCCAGATGGCGAATCTTTCTTCATCCTGTGATGAACCTCTACGATTTCAATATCAAAATCAGGAATAGATTTCTTGATTTCTGGGAGAATCTTCAAAAGCATGTTTATACCCCTACTCATATTGTAGGATAATAATATTGGTATGTTCTCTGAAAAATTCTTTAACTGATCTATCTCATCTGGAGAAAAACCCGTTGTCCCGATAACCAAACCTAATTTCAAGCCTTTTTGACATATCTTATCAATGTATGGGATTATAGCCCCTCTGACTGAAAAATCAATTATAACATCTGGGAAAGGCCCAACATAATTTTCAAACTCCTCCGGTGAGGTTATAATAGGAAAATCCCTTTCTAAAGTCGGAAAAATTCTTCTAGCTGTAAATCCTTTGAATGCTTCCGATTCTATCCCAAAACATACATTTATACCTTTTTCCAAAGCACAATAAAAAATCTCTCTTCCCATTCTCCCAGCAATGCCTGATATCCCGACCTTCATAGCTTTTAGTTTTTACAAATTATGAGAAAAGATAAGTTTTTCCGTTTTCATTATTTATCTAAAGAATGATAATTTCTCTACATCTGAATTTCCACCTCACAATCAGTCTCAGGATACTTATATATCTCACTCAATGGAACTGATTAAATTGTATAAAAAGTTGAAGAATTTTGCTATTAATTTTAAGAAACAACCCTAAAAACAATAGTATGAATCCCATTTGAGAATATAAAGAAGAAGAAAAACCAAATCTGAATAAGAAATCTGACAATCAAGGTAAGAGGAAATCATCTGAAAATCATCCAGAAGATCTGCATAAAAATAAGGGAAATAGAAAAGAACAGCGGATACAAAACACAAATGAAGCGAATTTTAAAAATCAAATTTCCTAATTCCGAAACGACGCTTTAACTATAAGATGTTCTGAAACAGAACAAGACCTTTCCATTGAATAATTATGAATAATCTAAGGGATGTTTCAATTTTGGGCATTAATATTGCAAACGAGTAAAAATTTTTTTATCCTTTTCTGATACCAATCATAAACTCATATAAAGCTATTTTGAGAGAATTAGATACAACAAGATTAAGCAGAAGAGCTTCTTGTATACTTTTACCGGCACAAAATATTCCATGAAATTTAGCAACGCAGACCTTATACTTAGAAACAAACTGAGCAACATCATTATATTCGACGAAATTTATTTTATCCACATAAAGCTTCGATTCATAGTCAGTTGGAGATATACTTTCAAACACATAAGAAAGGACGACCGCTTCTGGAGGATGTGAATGCAGAACTGCGCCAAATTTATCTCCTCCAAGAATATATATTTTTCTATGAATATCAAGATCTGAGGAAGCAAATTTATCCTTTGGTGTCTTTTTTGATATGGGGAGAACTATAAGGCTATTCTTCCTTAACATTCCCATGTTCTCACCTGTCCTCTTTATCAGCATTTTATCTTTACCTAATCTTACACTCACATTTCCGGACCTCACATCAACTAAACCTCTTTCAAATAGAACTTTACCTGCTAGGAAAATATCTTTGTATAAATCGCTTTTCACCATCAATTATCTGATTTAGTTATAATGGTAAAACATTTTACTTTTTGATAAATATATGGCAAAGACAAATAAGCAAAGTTTCTATAAAAGATTTTTTTGATTTCTCTCAAATATCTTTTCTACTCCTTTCAATCTTCCTGATCTAAATAAAAAATTTTCATTGCTCTACCGCAATGTTCACTCTTTCCATAATTATTCTTCAAAACTGTCGGCTAAAACGATAAATTTAATTCATGATGAAATAAAAAATTAATTGAATAATTTTAGGAACAGGTCAATAGTTTATTATTTCTGTCAGCTTGGACAAAGAAATTTAAGGAAAAATCACACCATTATACCGGAGTGAATCAAATAATAACTTCACTAAAAAAACTTCTCAAGATACCAAAAATCTATTATCAAATTCATACAAATTTTAGATTAAATTTCATAGCTTTTTCAAATAGTTCCAGCAAACAAAACTTACCGGATAAAACAAACTCAGGTAAAAAGCTGAGAATAAAATGCATTTGTCGTAGAGAAACTTTATTGCAGGTTATAAAATCCTTTTGAAATTTATTTAGAATGTATAAATCAAAGACAGAAAACCATGTGAGATAGAATTTAAACTTTCTTTTTCCTTGATAAGGAATAATCTTTAGATTTTATAAATCTATTGCATTTCATAAACCTACAATTTTGCTCTATATTAAAATATCCCGCATCCCCCGACATAGTTTCAAATTTTCATTCACCATAAACAATTTCAGTTTTTGAACTTGAATAAAAACTTGTGTAAATTTTTCAAATGTGAGCAATTCCGAACTAATAAAATCTCTTCTGAAAGATATAGTAGATGGGAAAGATATTTCTCTTGAGGATTCAAAGATTTGTGCTCAGGGTATAATAGATGGTGTAGTTTCACCTGAGGTCATATCAGCACTTCTTGTTGCTTTAAGAATGAAGGGTGAATCTCCTCAAGAGATAGCAGGTTTTGCTTACAAGATGATTGAAAAATCTCTGAAGCCCAAAATTTCATTTGAAGTTTTTGATACTTGTGGAACAGGGGGAGATCAGGCACACACTTTTAACGCTTCCACCGCAACAGCGATCATATTATCTTCCATGGGTATTCCAGTAGCGAAGCATGGAAACAGAGCGGTATCCTCATCTGTAGGATCAGCTGACATACTTGAAAAAATAGGAGTAAATATAAATGTCAAGCCAGAAGATGTTCCGAAAGAGCTTGAAGAAAAAAAATTTGTTTTTCTTTTTGCTCCACTTTATCATCCCGCTATGAAAAATGTTGCGCCAATAAGGAGAGAAATTGGAATAAGGACAATCTTTAACTTACTTGGTCCGATAACAAACCCCGCTCGTCCTCAATCTCAGATTATAGGAGTCATGTCTGAAACAATCGCCGAAAAAATATCGGAAGCAATAACAATACTCGGATCTCCCAAAAACGCGCTCATTGTCGTTGGTTCATTAAACGAAAATAAAAAAATAGATGAAGTTTCCATCTGTGGGGAAACCCTATTCATAGAAATAAAGGATTCTAAAGTTAAGTCAAAATACAAAGTATCTCCGGAAGAATTTGGAATAGAAAAATCAACAGCTGAATCTATAAAATACAATGGAGAGCCTTCAAGAGAGTTCTTAGATGTCCTAAGCGGGAAGGGAAGGAAAGAACTTATAAACTTTGTTTGTGCTAACGCGGGAGCTGCTTTATTCTTCAAAGGGAAAGCTAAAAATCTAAAAGAAGGATTCGAAAAATCAAAAGATTTCATTCTATCTGGAAAAGTTATAGAACATCTCAGAAGTCTAACAAAAAAATAATTCTATTCTCCCTTAATAAAATCAACATTTCGTATTTTCTGAAATTACTCAATAAACATCAAAACTGATTAAAAGTTGATTAATGCTATCTGATGTTATAGATCAACTGAAATTAGAAACATACAATTTTCTTTCTCATTCAGTTTCTGATAGAGAAAATGTAATCTGTGGTCTAGATCTTAAAAACATAAGGAATTTAGATATCCTAAAAGAGCAAACTCAAGATCTTGTTCCATTTATAACTTGTGGCAGAATAGAATTCATTTATCTTTCTGATAGATTCATAAACATTGAAGGTTTTGACAAAAAATCCGGAATCGAAGCAATAGAGCATCTTGTTTCAGTTGTTTCTGGACTCAATTCCCTCATAATAGGGGAAACTCAGGTAGTAAATCAATTTAAAAAATCCTTCTATGACGCTGTATCATCTGGATTAGCTACTACCAGGATCCTCTGCGTATTTTCTGAGGTTATGAAGATTGCAAAGAGAGTTAGAAGGGAGACAAATATCCCCTCAATTTCATTTAGTAGTGTTATAAAGAGCAAAATTCAAGAAGTTTTTAATGATACCGAAAATAGGACACTTTTTATCATAGGAACAGGTGAAATAGCACATGATGTGTTTAGACTATCAAGATTTTTCAAAAAGACACTCGTGTATTCACGCAAGAAAGAAAAGGCAGAAATGAGTGTGAAAAAAATTCAAGATTTTTTTGGAGCCAAAGCAGAATTCATTTGCTCTATCGATGAAGGAATAAAATTATCTGATATAGCCATCGTTGCAACCAACCATCACGGCTTTCTAATAAAAAATCAACATATCAAAGAAGTGAATAAAAAAACCCTTATTATTGATCTTTCAGTTCCAAGAAATGTTTCACCCGATATATTAAACAATCCGAACATAATCCTGTATAATATTGATATAATCGGTGAGAATAAATTAGATCCTAATACCATAGAATTAGCAAAAAAAACAATGAAATCTGAAATTGATAAATTGAAACTAAAATTGGATATGGATAGGAAAGTTAAAGAAATAGCTTGCATAAGAGCTGATTTTGAGAGGATCATATCTGAACATGTAAGACGGTATTTAAATTTGATAGATGAAGGTGAAATATACGCCTTTTCCAAATCCCTCTCAAACAGATTGCTTGGAAGATTTTTTCAGGAGAAAAAATCATGTGATTTGACCGAACAACAATTAAGTAACAAAAAGCAATAGTAGGATTAAGTCAACTTTGTCATACTCCATAGAATCATGGCAAAATAAAAGATAAAGATCTTTGTAATTTCTGAGTTGCTTTATTTGACTTTTATGGAACAATTACGCTGTTGACAATTGAAAAATTCATTTGATAAGCATAAGAAGGGACAGTTTAAAATGAAAACTAAATTTCAAGTAATTGGTATTATTCATATAAAAATTTTTCTGGATTATATTCCAAAGGGGTTCTTGAACCGAATTCAGTATGGAAAGTTCCATCACATATAAGTTTTAAGTTCTTTCCATCCAATTCAAATTGTATTTCAGCACTTTCCACTTCACTATTATGGCAGAATACCTTTTCTCCATTTGGGTCATCATATATAGCCATTATAAAGTTTTCTTTCTTCCCTTGCATCTTAAGAGAGAAATTAGACTTCTTTGACCTAAGATACCAGTAAACAGAATGATCTCCATAGTCCCATTTTGATGAATTAAATATTATGTCTTTTATGTTATTGAACTCAAGAGTTTTTCCTTTGTATCTAATGGTAAAGATACTAACCGGTGGAACCCGCAGCGGGCCAGTTTTCTCAACAACGGTTAGTCCCTCAAAGAAAGAATCTTCTAAAATATCTCCATTTTCATCTTTCAGTATATTTGAATGTCCCCAAACCCACTTATAAGCATGCTTTTTACCCCATATGTGCGTTTGATATCCGACACCATCCGAGAACCTCAGATCTTTTATGATATTTCCGCTCTGTATATCTTTAAGTGTTATGAATCCAGAAAATTTCAGATTTGGATTTGGCGAAAGCACGACAGTATCAACAGGAAGGTAGTATGCGAAGTCCGGCAAGTGTCTGAATACATACCCTGTCGGCTCAAAATCAAGTTCCCATGAAGCAAGAATATTTCCAACAGTTATTCTACCAATGGCCTTTCTATCTGAAAGCGAATTTGATTCCCCAACATTTAACTTAAAACTACGTACCTCCCACCTAAAATCATTCAATGGATATTTCCTACACACACCAATAGGCTTTTCACCTCTTTTGAAAATAGCACACCAAACACCTGACCAATCATTCAAGCCACTCTCGGAAACATTCAAGGTGTATCTTATCCAAAAACCGTGATCCTTAGCATTTCCTGTTATATACCAAACTTCATAATGCTCCCTAACCTTTCCGGACCAACGCGGAAGATTCTCTACTACATACTCTGGCAATTTAGCTTTCCTTTCATGTGCTTTTTGAATCATCGTAGATAGAGTTTAGATGAAAAACATAATATTTCGGAAAATTTCAGATTTTCTCAAATTTATTAAA
>Ga0209289_100440_pt1 | contig 22044 bp, 27 predicted proteins | sample GXS110809BmetaG_FD_184121 | JGI IMG/M metagenome (GOLD analysis project Ga0209289, IMG submission 184121) | Hot spring microbial communities from Gongxiaoshe hot spring, China to study Microbial Dark Matter (Phase II) - GXS 110809B (SPAdes)... ...
GGGAACCTGTGTTAAAAAGTGTTTCAAACGGTTTAAATCATGCTCCGAAAAGATGGTGGACGGAATGAAGGTTCCCTCCAAGATAATGACCTACTGCCCCAAATGCAACAGCCACACGGAGCACACCGTCTCCCTCTACAAGAAAGGTAAGGAGAGAAAACTTGCTCTGGGTGCGAGACGCCACGCGAGAGAGTTGAAAGGATACGGTGGGCAGAAATACCCGATACAGAGAAAAAAATCCAAGACAACCGACAAGAAAACCCTTGTCCTCAAATGCGTCTCATGCGGCAGAAGCGTGATGAGGGAAGGAATTAGACTGAGAAAACTGGAGGTGACCCGCTGATGTCAGAGATGTGGCGTAACCTGATACCAACGCCGCAGTCGAAATTCCTCATCGTAACCTGTAACGAATGCGGAAACAATCAGATAGTCTTCGACTCGGCTAAAATAGTTGTGAAATGCAACGTCTGTGGAGCGGTTTTGGCTAGGCCAAGCGGTGGAAAAGCAATCATACTGGGGAAGAAGGAGAGGACGCTTGAGTAATGTCCCCGAGGTTGGAGAGCTGGTAATAGGGCGTGTCAAAGAGGTTAAGGACTACGGAGCCTATGTCGAGATAAACGAATACCCTGGCTACGAGGGGTTTGTTCATGTTTCGGAGGTGTCGCTGAAATGGGTCCGCAACATCCGTGAGCATCTCAAGGAGGGACAGCGAACTGTCTTCAAAATTATACGTGTTAACCCCGCGGCTATGCAGGCCGACCTCTCCATCAGAAGAGTCTCTCAACGGGAGAGGATGGAGAAGCTGCTCGAGGTGAAGAAGGCCGCAAAAGTCAGGCGTGTTCTAAAGGTTCTCGAGGAAGCATCTGGACCACAGGCTGTTGAGAAAATATACGCGAAAACACGGGACATAGATGTTTTGTATGACATTTTTGAGCAGATATCCGCTGACCAACCAGTTAAACAGTTTTTCCCACAGCTTGATGACAAGGAGTCGGAAACCCTTCGCCGCGCCATTGAGAACGAAATCCGTGTGCGTGAGCACGAAATCAAGAGAGACATAATCATGCGCTGTGAAGCTCGGAGAGGTGTGATGGCTATACGCGAGGCCGCGGCAGCGGCTGAGGAGCTTGCTGGGCCCGGGGAATCGGTTGAGATAAGGTCTAAGGGGGCGCCGATCTATGGCGTCCTTGTCAAGTCTTCGACGCGTGAAAAATCTGAAGAGCTCTTGTCCAAGGTTTTGGAGAAATGCGCCGAGGTCTTGAAGAAGCACGGCGGCGTTGTCGAGGTTAAGGCGGCTTAGCCGTCTCTATCTTCTCCATGTTGAAGAGCAGGGAACGGCGTCGAACTATCGTCGCTCTGTTCTCGACCCGTTGATACTTGGCGTTGACCTCAACATCCATGGGCAAGGGCTCCTGAGTGGTCTCGACATCCAGAACACGTTTGTCTGGGGGAAAATCAACATGCCTACCTTTCCCCAGCTTCACCTCTATACCGAATATCTTGAACCCGTCCAAAGTCTCGGGAGGCTCCTCAAGCAAAGTAACCCTGTACCTGTATATCCGCGTCCTCTCAACTCTTGCACGGGTTGCTTCCTTAGTGGGTTGCTTCCGCCGCTTCATGACTCAGATTTAATAAAAACACCATAAAATAAGATGTTTTGCCTATGGTTTTGGTAGCCGAAGCCTCCGTGGTTGTTCTGGCATTTTTCTCAGCCTTGGTGGGCTCTATGCTCGGTGTAGGTGGAGGCTTTATCTTTGTTCCTGTTTCTGTCGGCATCATGGGGTTTCGGCCGTTTGCGGCGGTTCCGGCGAGCCTATCTCTTATATTGTCAAACGCATTCTCAGCAACCCTGACAAGGATTATGAAAAAAGCATTCAACCTGAGGCCAAACCTTTGGCTGGTGCTGCCTGCGTCAGGGTTATCTATTCTCGGCGCCCTCACCTCGGCCCGTCTCGAGGCACCGGTCTTCAAAATAATTTTCGGCACATTTCTCATAAGCTCCTCTCTACTACTGCTGAGAACAAGGGGAATACAGGAACAGGATTATCCTGGAGGATTTGTTGGAAGAAAGCTGGCTATCGTCGTGGCCGCCGGCTTCATTTCGTCTCTGCTTGGCGTTGGCGGAGGCTTGTTGATGGTGCCGGGCTTCATTCTCCTGTCTAAAATGAGCTCGAGGGAGGCGGTGGCTGTCAGCCAGTTTCTCACGGGCTTCACATCGGCCACAGGGCTTGCAACCTATCTTATCCAAGGCAGTTTTTTCCCAAGCCTTTATGTATCCGCTTTCGCGGGAGGCTTGTTGGGAGGATTTGTCGGAAGCAGTATACAGATAGGTTTATCCGAGAAACAGTTGAAAATGGCCATCGCCTCAGGTTTCTCAGCCATAGGTTTATGGATGCTGCTCTCTGCGCTACTATAGGAGACGCGCCAACGTCAGAACAACAAGAGACAAAACAAACACAACTGTCCAGACTTTTCTGCTCCAGATAAACACTTTCTCCCCGTCGAGCGGCATTATGGGCAGCATGTTGAAAAACATCAAGAACGCGTTGAGTGATGCGACGGCGAACAGAACACCGCTGCCCAGAAGTATTCCGACGGCAAGGGAGACAGCGGCGACCACCATGTTGAAGAGGGGGCCCGCGAGCGCCACCTGCCCCATATCCCGCAAACTCTGGATACCGCGGATGACAACAGCACCGGGCATTATCACCTTGAAGGGAATAGGGAGGACTGCGGTCAGAACAGTCACGAGCAGGCCCGCGAAATAAACCCTGAACTCTGCTCCGAAACCCTTCCTCAACGCGACGATTTTATGAGCAAGCTCATGGCCGAGAAAAGAGGCCGCGAACCCTAACAAGAGAGCAGCGTAGTAAATTGTGGGTGTAAAAGCGAACCCGAGCAGGCTCACACCCGCGAGGACAACAACAACAGTTGCCACCAAAAGATGAGCCATCTCCTCTCTTGTAAAAAGAGCGGCCCGAGACCGTCTTAGATACTCAACTTTCCAAGTCCGAACCCTGATTTCTTCAGGCCTCCGCGCCAAAGTAATGCCTCCACATCCATGGTTCTCAGGAAGCCGATGCTCCGGGCAGAAACTCTGACCGCAGTACTTGCATGTGAAAGGTAAAAGCTCCTCGGCTCCGCAGACAGCGCATCTACCCAATTCAACGGCTTTTTAGGCATCTTGTTTTTATAGTTTCCCAAACTTATATTTGAAGCATGATATTTATCATGTATGAGCGCTGGTGTAGATTGGGATGAGTTTTTCAAGAGGGTTAGGGAAGATGTTGAGAGCCGTTTAAGGGAGGCTTTTGATCAGCTGGCGGCTGGCTTCGAGCCATTCGTCAGAGGAGAGGGCGTCTACTACACCTACGTAGGCGACCGTTTATACGCTGTTTTCGAGGTCGCTGGATGTCCACGTGACAAAATCGAGCTGACGGCTGAAGAAAACCAAATCACGGTCTCCGCCGAGCTTGTTTCACCACCGTCTCCAGAGTTTGGTAGGCTACATCCATTCGCACGAGGCAAAAGTATCCACAGAGTGTTGCGGCTGCCGAGAGCCATAGACCCCTCGAAAGTCGAGGCAAAATATGACTCAGGCCTGCTATTCATCATGGCGGAGATAGCCAAACCCCGTGGCGTCAAGGTATCAGTAGAGTAGAGTATGCCAAGGCTATTCAGCGAGCTCGCTGACCTTTGCGAAAAACTCGAGTCCACGAACTCCAGAAAAGAGAAGATAAAGCTTATCTCTGATTTTTTCGGCGAATTCGGTTCAGAGGAGGCGGATGAAGCTGCCGCGGCCGCAAATCTTCTCGTCGGCCTTTCCTCAGGGGTTAGGAAGCTCGGCATAAACGTAGGTCCGGCAACCCTCTACAGGGCCCTGAGGGACCAGCAGTCGGTTTTGTCGCCGCTCACACCGCTCACCATATCGGAGGTCTGGGAAACCATAGAGAAAGCCAGTTCTCTCACGGGCAAAGGCGTCATCGACACGAGGAAAGCTTTGCTATCAAACCTCTTAAACAGAGCCGGTGAAAAAGAGCGGAAATGGCTCACCCGAATTCTCATGGGTGAGATGAGACATGGGGTAAGCGTCGGCATATTGGTGGAATCGCTTGCAAAATACCTCAACATGCCTCTCGAGAAGGTGAAGGCTGCGGAAATGGTTTTGGGCAGGCTTGACACACTTGTAAAAAACGCGGTTAAAAACAGGCTACAGGAGACGAGGCTGAAACTCTTCATCCCCGTCAAACCCATGCTGGCGGAATACGCCTACAGCCCCGATGAAATCTTCGAGAAGCTGAAGCCTCCCATTTACTTGGAGCCGAAAATCGATGGAGTAAGGCTTCAGGTCCACGTGGGAGACGGTATGGTCAAAGTATTTACGAGAGGGTTGAAAGACGTCACCGAATCTGTTCCAGACATCGTAAAGAGGGTGCGGCAGGCCTTGAAAGCCGACAGCTGTATTCTCGACGGAGAGGGCTACTGCGTCGACGAAAACGGGCGCCCAACCCCTTTCCAAGAGACGATGCGTCGGATAGGAAGGGAGAAAAACGTGGATGAGGCGTTGAAAGAACTAAGCCTGCGGATAAAATTCTTCGACATCATCCATCTAAACGGGGAAGACCTCTGGCAAAAGCCGCTGGAGGAGCGGAGGCGGTCTCTTGAGGAAGCGGTGGCACAACCGCTGATAAATTCTCTAACTGTTGCGGATAACCGTGACATGGTTCAGGAGGCGTTGGAAACCTGGACATCAATGGGCTATGAAGGATTGATGGCCAAGTCGCCCAAAAGCCCCTACACACCAGGTAGAAGAGGTGGATACTGGCTAAAGATGAAGAAAGCTCTTTCTCTCGACGTCGTGGTTGTAGCAGCTGAATGGGGACACGGCAGGAGAAGAGGCTGGCTTAGCAACTATCATCTCGCGGTGTTGGACGACCGCGGCGGAGGCTTCACACCCGTCGGAAAAACTTTCAAGGGCTTGACCGACGACGAGTTCCGTAAAATGACCCAGCTTCTTCTCGGCATTGCAAAGTCCCACGAAGAATGGGGTGTGGTGGTCGAGCCGAGGATAGTGGTCGAGATAGAGTTTAACGAGGTTCAGAGAAGTCCAACCTACCCCAGCGGATACGCACTACGATTTGCACGGATAAAGGCGATAAGAACCGACAAGCAGCCCGAAGAGGTCAACACATTATCCGACATAGAGAAAATCTACAACAGCCAACGTAATCCCCTTGGAATACAATCGTATTAAGCCAGGTTACACAATATTAATTGGGGCCACAAACCCTTAAATCCCCACCCCCGAGCCATCCCAACCATGAAGGGGTTAGCAGCGACTCTCACAGCCCTTGCCGTCTTATTGATTGTGGGAGGAGTTGTGGCGAGGCCCGCTTTCGAGAGCATACCTCCGCTCGGTTTCCAGACCGCTGTTCTCGCGGTGATGCTGACTGCTCTCGCCGCAGTCGTCACACCGCTCTCCTCAGCTCTCGGCGCGTCAACAGTCATGCCACCCATGGGGACAACCCTCCACCTTGGCCTGTGGCCGCTGTTTACATGGTTTCTAGCAGGAATAACCATAGCACTTATCACGAGAAGGTCGAGAGAGTCGGTAATCCCACCGCTCATCGCATCAACCCTGACATATCTACTGGTTTTAGGTCTCTCCATATACGTGTTGCCCAGGGTTCCAGGGGCGATGAGCTGGGAGGTGTATCTCACGGCTTTGGCCAAGCAGATCATAATAGACGGGCCCCTCGACTTCGCATTCCTCTTCGCATTTCCCCTGTTCACCGCCCTAATTTCAGCCAGTTTCGTAGAAGCTTTAACACCTAAGAAGCAGGTTTACAGGGTCGATAGGCCGAGAAGGTTCTGGGAGTGGAGCGAAGAGGAATAAAATAAAAAAGGGTTGGAGTTTTAGCCCGCAGCGGGAGATGCCTCTTCAGCAGCGGGGGCAGCGGGCTTGGCTTTCTTCACCCGTCTCGTTGTTTTCTTTTTCTTACCTCCCTTCTTTGCTGCCTTCTTTTTTGCCTTTGGCATTTTTGCTCAAGTTGTAGATGTTTTGCATGTTTAAAAAATTTTCTGAAAAATTTGTAGAAAATTCTTGTGCATAACTATTTTTGATGCGTTAACTGAAGTATCGGCCATGATTTCGATAAATGAGTTTAAGCGTGTTGAGATGAGGGTTGGTAGGGTTGTGCATGCGGAGAGGCTGAAGGGCTCTGATAAGCTGCTGAAGCTGAGGGTGCGGTTCGGCGAGGTTGAGAAGCAGGTGTTAACAGGGTTGGCGGAGTATTATAGCCCCGACCACTTCATAGGACGGTTGTTCGTCTTCGTCACGAACCTCGAGGCGAGGAAAATCAGGGGCGAGGTTTCGGAGGCGATGCTGTTGACGGCGGTGGAGAGCGAGCAAAAGATTGTCCCTGTTGTTCCCGAAAGCGAGGTTGCTGAAGGAACCGTGATAATGTAGCCCTATATACGGCATATTCCATCTTGAACGGGGATGTTGGCTGACTGTGGACGTGTAAACAGTCTTCCCGACGGGTCCGAGGTGGAGCTGAGGGGATGGATACGTTCCAAGAGACATCATGGCCGGTTGATGTTCATAGACCTGAGAGACGGGACGGGTGTTGTGCAGGTTACTTTGAAGGCTGCCGAGTTGCCTGAAGCCGATTTCCAAGCGGTATCATCCGCTGGAAGAGAGTCTGCCGTCGTTGTCTGGGGCGTGGTTGTTCATGACCCTAGGGCTCCAGGCGGCGCCGAGGTGAGGGCCAGAAAAATTGAGCTGCTATCGGCTTCTCTCGAGGAATTTCCGATAAAGAAGGGGGTTGGCCCCCGCTTCCTCAGCGACCACAGACACCTCGCCATCCGCAGCCCCAAGGCCGCGGCCATCCTACGCTTCCGCTCAAACCTTCTCAAAAGCATCCGAAACTGGTTTGAGAGAGAAGGGTTCGTCGAAGTTCACTGCCCAACATTCATAACAGCCGCCGTCGAGGGAGGCGCCACCCTATTCGAGGTTAATTATTTCGGGAAAAAAGTATACCTAACACAGAGTGTTCAGTTTTACCAGGAGGCTGCAATCTATTCGCTGGGCAAGGTTTACAGTATTCAGCCCAGCTTTAGAGCGGAGAGGAGCAAGACACGGAGGCATTTGACCGAGTTTTGGCATGTCGAGGGCGAGATGGCTTTTGCCGGGTTGGATGACTTGATGAGGGTTGTTGAGAGGCTGGTGGGGGAGGCGAGCGCCGAGACTTTGGAGAATTCAAGGGAGTTGTTGAGGCTGCTGGGGCGTGAGAGGTCGCCGGAATCCGTTGAGCCACCATATCATCGTGTAAAATACTCCGAGGCCTTAGACATCCTTGCTTCGAAGGGTGTCCACCTGGAATGGGGCTCTGACCTCGGAGCCGACGAAGAGAAAATCCTAACCATGGAGTTTGACAAACCATTCTTTCTCACCCATTTCCCGAGGAAAGCCAAAGCCTTTTACCACATGCCGGACCCAGCCAACCCCGAGCTCACCCTCTCCGCGGACCTTCTCGCTCCCGAGGGATACGGCGAGATAGTTGGAAGCGGACAGAGAATACATGATTATGAACAGCTTTTGGCCAGGATTGTGGAGGAGGGGCTGGAGCCGGCTGATTACAAGTGGTATCTCGACCTGAGAAAGTATGGTAGCGTTCCACATAGCGGGTTTGGGCTGGGTGTGGAGAGGCTGGTCCAGTGGCTTCTCGGGCTGAAGAATATACGCTCAGCCGTCATGTTTCCGAGAACCATGTCCCGGACCTATCCATGACCGAGCCCTACCATCCACGTGAAGACACTTTCCTAACCATAGACTGTGTAGCCAAGGCATCCCATGTCCAGGTGGCGGCGGAGGTGGGATGTGGGACAGGTGAGGTGTTGAAGGCCCTTGCCGAGAAGTCGGACGACATAATAGGGATTGACATAAACCCAGAAGCTCTAAAGATTGCAGCCGATAGCCTCACAGACCTAAAACCCCGCCTAAACCTACTCAACGCATCCCTTCTACCGCTTCGCCCCCACTCATTAGACATGGTGGTGGCAAACCCTCCCTACCTACCGGACGAACCGGGCCTCCACGACCCCGCCATATATGGAGGACCGAGAGGAGTCGAGTTAGCTGAGCAAATAGTGGAGCATTCGTCCAAAGCCTTGCGTAAACAGGGTATCCTCGTGCTGACCGCCTCATCTCTGTCAGCCGTCGACGACCTTCTCTCAAAAGCTTCTCTGAAAGGTTTTAAACTGCTTCATAAACTGGTTTTAAAGTCTTTTTTTGAAACGGTTTTCTGCTTTATATTCACGCTTTCCGACGCTCAACGGTAGGCGACTTGATTGTCTAAGCCGCGTCAGGTAGGCTATAGGCGGGAGATTGGCTGGTTCGGCTCCTTCGCCCTCGGGTATGGAGACGTGGGACCCAACATATTCATAGCACTTGGAGTGATAACTCTCTACGCCGGCGGAGCGGCGCCGATAGCCTTCCTCATAGCCGCAGTACTTTATGCAACTGTGGGGCTGATGTATGCTGAGCTGGGGCCCACCTATCCCTATTCCGGCGGGGTTCATGTGTATGGGTTGAAGGCTTTCAACAGTGTCGTCAGCTTCGTAGCTGGATGGGCGATGCTGCTTGCATACATTATTTGCATCTCCCTTTTCGCCGTGGCCGCCGCGGGCTACCTCCGCCAGCTATTACCGGTTTTGATGTTTCCTGACGTCACCATAATGGGAGTCTCTATACCTTCGATAGGTGTTTTGGCTGGGCTTCTGGCATCCCTCCTCATTCTGCTCAACATCGTCGGCATCAAATATTCCGCTTTTATGGTCTCAGCCCTCGTCTTCGTGGGACTCTCCATCGAGGCACTCATACTATCGACAGGGTTTCTTCTCAAATTTGACCCACAGCTCTTTCTTAGACAGATAACCGAGTTCGGTAGCCCCCAGCTTCAAAGGGACGTCGCATATCTCCCGCTTCTACCGGTCGAGACAAACAACTTCCTCTACGCCATAACTCTCGCCATGGCCTCTTTCGTCGGCATAGAGTCGATATCTCAGGCCGCGGAGGAAACACGTAGACCGCACATATCCCTCCCCAAGGCCGCTAAGATGGTGGTTGTCGTTGTCGCGGCCTCTGCTATAGCCTTTCCGGTTCTGGCTGTAGGGTCGACTGACTGGCGTGTGATTGCTGCTGCTTATGAAAACCCCGTCTACACGCTTGTCAGCACATACCCCTATTTGGCGGAGATTTTGATGCCGCTGGTTGCCTTGGCCGCTTTCATCCTCTGCTACTCATCCTCCAACACGGGTGTTGTCGGCGTCTCTCGGTTGACTGCTAGCATGGGTAGGTTCAGGCTCTTACCCGCATGGCTTCAAGCCATCCACCCCAAGTTCAGAACACCTGTAAGAACTATTCTCATCTTCGGAGGAATAGGTGTCGGCCTGGCTTTCCTAGGCGACGTAACTTTCCTCGCAAGCGTCTACGCATTCTCAGCGGTAATCAGCTACCTTATACTGGGTTTTGCATACTTTAGGCTGAGGAGGCTTGAGAAAACGGTGTATAGTCCTTGGTGCATGCCGTTGTGTGTTAATTTCCGTGGACGTGAAGTTCCCGTGCTGGCCTTGATGGAGGTTTTGGGGATGGCTGTTATACTCGGCTTAATGGCTCTGTTTCACGCTGTTGGGAGAGTGATGGCCCTGCTATGGGTTGGCGGCGGATTGATGTTCTACGCTCTTTACAGAAAAAGGGCTGGGATGAAGATTTTGAGCAGAGATGAAGCTGTCCTTGTTGAACCGCTCAGCTACAGGATAAAGGTCGGCGTCTTGATACGCCCCTACGAAAACATGGAGACCGCTTACCGCTCAATAAAACATTCATTCGACAGAAGATTCGACCTCTTTCTCGTCACCGTCGTCGAGCCTAGCAGATGGTTTGGCGGCGAGTTGGAGAAGGTGGATGAAGATGTTGTCAACGACTTGGAGAGATTGGAGAAGAGGCTGAAGCATGATAAGTATGTCGTAGACCGAGTGGTTGCGGTGGGCGAGTTTGAGGAAAAGGTTTCAGAGCTGCTGGATAGCGAGAAAGTCGACCTCATCGCATACATACAGAGAAGGCCAGAGAAATCTGCTCTGGAGAAGGGGCATGAGGTCAATATACACAACCTTTTATCCAAGTATCCCGGAAGGGTCATTTCGCTGAAGAGGGTGGGTGAATAGATTGAGTGTTGGCGGTGTAAAAGCTATCGTCCACATTTTCGTGGAAAGCAACATGATAGAGAAGGTGGCTAAACAGGTCAGCAGGCTTGAGGAGGTTCTCGACGTCTACGAGGTGACTGGAGAGTTTGACCTCATACTGCTTGTCCAGACAAACGACATCCGCGGATTCCGCGAATTCCTGAAAAACAAGATACTAGCTGTTCAGGGAGTCAAGAGCGCAGTGACCAGCATTGTCCTCTACACACATAAAAAAGGTGGAGAAGAAACAGGGGAGTGACTAAAACTCCTCCTCTTCCTCTTCTTCCCACTCTTCCTCCTCGAAATCTTCCTCTTCCCACTCTTCCTCGAACTCTTCCTCTTCTTCAGCCCAGAGGATTTTTTCTCCGAACATTTTGTTCACGCGGCGAATATGGAAAACAGCCCTGTTTTAAGGTTTTTGAAACCCCTTCAAAGCATAATAGCTGAGGGTTTTACCTATGCATGGGGGATGAGGCCGCTGCCCCAGACTGAGATGTGATGCAGGAAGAGCCGAGCCGACCCCTCTCTTCAGAGCGTTGGGGGATAGTTGACCCAAAGCTTCTCCCCCGCCTTAAGAGCGCTTGTTCCCGGCGGCGCTATAATGAACCCGTCGGAACGTGATGGAATACTCATACCGCTTGACTCTCCCAAAACAGGGTAGCATCTCAGCCCCTCATCATCTTCCACAACACGCACCCATACAACCTTGACAAAGTCGTGGTATTTTCTGAAAGTTATGTCCTCAGCCAGCACGGCCTTAACCCTGTGATGGTAATAACGAGGCTCCTGATGCAGCATCTTCCTCAACACGGGGTAGGCGAGAAACATGAAAACGTTGAGTGTTGACATAATCAAGCCCGGTAGAAAGATGAAGGGCTTGTCTCCGTAGAAAGTGAAGCCTCCGACTCTCCCAGGTTGAAGAGTTAACCCGTGGACATATAGCTTGTTCTCTGAAGCGAGAATAGATGAGACATCCTTTTCGCTGACCGATGAGCCTGCTATCGACAATAGAATGTCCAGCCGCTGTATTTGATTTTCAAGTAGCTGCAAAAAGGCTGCTCGGCTATCGGGAACTATTCCGAGGAACAGTGGCTCGCCTCCCGCTGCCTCCACAAGCCGTGCGACCACGTGGCTATGTGTGTTGAGAACTTTACCACGCTTAGCCTCCGAAAAATCATCTGTCAACTCATCACCGACCGCTACAATCCCAACCCTAGGTCTTCTCACTACCTTCAGCTTCTCAAAACCGAGGGCAGCAGCCAAAGCCACATCAGCCATCTTCAGAACTCTCCCCCTCTCAAACAACGTCTGCCCAGCGGAGACGTCGAAACCCTTCATGTCAACATATTGATAAGGTGTGGCAGGCGATGTGAAAACCACATACTCTCCCTCCAATGTGACACTTTCCTGAGGGACGACAGCGTCACACCCCTCAGGCAAGTAAGCGCCTGTCAATATGCGGGCCGTCTCACCGGCGCCCACCTTGAACTCAGGCTTTTTACCGGCATAGCAGACGCCAACTGTTCTCAGCTTGACTGGGTTGGTGGGCGAGGCGTTTTGGAGCAAGGATGAGTTGACGGCGTAGCCATCCATGTGTGATGCGTTATGAGACGGCAGGTCAGCAGGCGACACAACAGGCTCATAAACCACTCGTCCAAAAGCCTGAAAAACCGGAACAACCTCATAATCACCGATAGGGTTCAGATGCTCCAACAAAAGCCTCTGAGCATTCCATACATCCGTAAACTTGGTAATTCTCCGATACAAACGCCTATGCTTCATCCGATTGGCTTATATTTAGGTGAATCCCCTCTCCTCATGGCTTGGACAATTTAACCTTCTACTCAAAAGTTGCGGAACTCATCGCCGAGAACAAAAAATTCTGTATAGCGACGGTTGTCAAAACCATAGGACATACCTCGGGCAAGGTGGGTTCCAAGGCTATCATACTCGAGGACGGCAAGGGATTGTTTGGATGGGTTGGCGGAGGATGTGTCGAAACAACCGTCCTACATGAAGCTCTGAAAACCATCAAAGAGGGTAGAAGCAGAACAATTTTCCTCGAGATGGAGGACGAGCTGAGAGGAACCGGGGTCCCATGCGGAGGCTCCATGGAGGTATACCTCGAACCTGTTCTTCCAAAAAAACAGCTACTGCTGGTGGGTCACGGGGGGATAGTTGAAAGCCTCGCAAAAATAGGCAAGATGCTTGACTACAAGGTTGTGGTAGCTGACCCCGAGGGCATGTTTAAAGACCCTTCCATGGTTGACCAATACGTTGTCGACCCTGACCTTAAGGGTGTGACGGTTGACGGCAACACCGCCGTCGTAGTTTCAACGATGCATAAGCTTGACCACAAGTACCTCAAAATAGCGTTGGAAGGTGGAGCACGATATATTGGGTTAGTCGCCAGCAAGAAGAGAGCCGGAATAGTGTTTGAGACTCTAGCCCGTCTAGGTGTCCCCGAGGAAAGCATCCGCCGCATCTCCTCCCCCGCCGGCATAGACATAGGAGCTGAGAAGCCGGAGGAAATAGCTCTAAGCATATTCGCTGAGATAATTAGCAGTGAGAAGGGTGGCACAGGCAAGAGATTGGCCGAGGTTAAGTCTGTTGAGGCAGAGCTGAAGGACATAATCTCGGAGGCTACGGGAGAGCGGGTCGGGCCCGTCTGCTGACAGGTCTCCTACCCATAGGCTGGACACCTGCTCCAAAATATGTCTTGAAGCCTTTCAGACTCTTTAGAGCATTCATTCCAGCGAGCACGTCGATATATGGCATTGCTGTTTCCATGCCTATTGTTCGTGGTTTGAAGCCTGGTTTGTCTGCGTGAGGATTAATCCAGATAACCCTGCCCACAAGCTCTTTCATGCTCCTCATAGCTCGGTCAAGAACCTCTGGGTCGCCTGTGTCCCATCCATCGCTCACAATCATGACAACCGTCCCCTTGCCGACTATGCCTCGATACTTGTCAATGAAAGTTGCTAGGCAATTGCCGATTCTCGTGCCGCTTCCCCAGATGTTGACCTCTCTCGAGATTAGCTCGGCAGCCTTTTTAGGCCCGAAGTATTTCAGGAGAGAGCTTACCTTAAGGAGACGAGTGCTGAAAACAAAAACCTCCACAGCCACGCTCTGCCTAGCCAACGCATACATAGACTGCATCAGAAACTCTGTGTAGGTGTCCATAGAGCCGCTGACGTCGAAAATGGCGACAAGCTTGCACCTCGTCACCTTTCTTTTCATATGAAGGAGGCGGAGAATTTCTCCATGTGTTCTCAGGCTTGTGCGTATGGTTTCCCTGAAGTCAACATATCCTTTCGCGCTTCTTGTGTATCTGCGGCCAGGTAAAAGAGCCAGTCTTCTCCGCAGCCTCTTCATGACCCGCTTACTTTCCCTCATGAACGCGAGCGTCGGTGTGGGTAGCTCCCTCTTCATGAAAACCTCCACAGGGCTGTAGTAAACCGTCATCTCCTTACGTTTGTCCGCCGAAGACTCGCCACGTTCAACGGTCTTGACCGCCTGCGCCTTATCTCCTTGAGTCTCGTTCTTCGGCTGCTCCTGAGGCCTTTTCTGTTTCTCTAGTTCATCGAATATTTTGTCAAAAATTTCATAATCCTCAAGCCGTTTTACCATGCACAGCCGCAGAACATTCTTCAGGTCCTGGACTGTCCGCATTTGCACAAACTCGCCAGCTCTGTAGGCGTCGATTGTTTCAGCTGTGCCGCATTTTACTCCCTCAAGCCTCAGCCGACGAGCAACTTCCGTGACCAGAAACAGGTAAGGCTGCTCCAACATGGTTTAGACAAGCCCGAGGTCGCGCACTATGCGAAGGTCATCCTCGTTCTTTATCAAGCAGGTGAGTGTCGAGGAAAGTATTGAGGGGTTTATCTCCGTCGCCCCAAGGACAGTTAAAGCGTTCGCCCAGTCAAGCGTCTCTGATATCCCGGGTTTTTTCGCAAGCTCACCAACTTGGCGAAGCCTCTGTACAAAGTTAACCACTTCGGCGGCCAGTTTGGGCGAGAGCTGCGGAACCTTCAGGGAAAGAATTTTCATTTCCTTTTCAGGCGACGGATACGTCACGTATAGATAGAGGCAGCGGCGGCGAAGCCCGTCCCCAACTTCACGTGTCCTGTTTGATGTTATTATGACGACAGGTTTTTTCTTGGCTCTTATGGTGCCGAGCTCAGGTATGGTTACCTGAAACTCTGCAAGAAATTCTAGGAGAAAGCCCTCGAACTCCTCGTCGCTTCTATCTATCTCATCAATCAACAGCACAGGTGGATTGGGGCCCTCATATAGAAGAGCCGCGAGCAGAGGCCTTTTCAGCAGAAACTTCTCGCTGAAAATCTCCTCCGTTATTTCATCTACCGATTTCTTGTCCTCTAGCAGCCTTATGTTAATGAGTTGACGCGGATAATCCCATTCATACAGGGCCTGTGAAGCAGTGATTCCCTCGTAGCACTGTAGCCTAATCAACTCGGTGTTCAGTAGACGGGCCAGAACCTTGGCAACCTCTGTTTTTCCGCAGCCAGGCTCCCCTTCTATCAATAGAGGCTTCTCGAGCTTAAGAGCAAGGTAGACCGCGAGTGCCAGAGGCTCATCAGCAACATAGAGCTCCTTCTCCATCTCCTTGACAAGAATTTCAGGGGTTAGGTTTTCCAGCAACACCACCGACTTTTTCTTTACGGCATTTAATTAAATTATGGCTAGTTCAATTAAGTTTGTAAAAATTTTTAAGTCAGCCGACAATACGCATACCCGATGATTCCTCGAAAGTTTGAGTATTTTGCGCCGACTACCGTCTCTGAGGCTGTTTCCCTACTTCGAAAGTATAGAGACAACGCTAAGATTCTCAGTGGTGGAATGAGTCTCATCCCCATGATGAAGCTCAGGGTTCTTTCACCTCAGGTGATAATCGACATCAACAACATCAAGGGACTCGCATACATCAAGGACGGTGGAAAGGCTGTACGCATAGGGGCCTTAGTCAGACACGCCGACATAGAGCATTCACCTATCATCAAGGAGAAGTTTCCCATGATGGCTGATGCGGCGCCACACATTGCAGACATGCAGGTTCGCAACCTCGGAACCTTCCTCGGAGCACTTGCACACGCAGACCCAGCCGCGGATTGGCCCGCTTCGGCTCTCGCCTTAGATGCTGAGCTTGTTGCCCAGGGGACAGCTAAGCGGGTCATTAAGGCTACAAAGTTTTTCAAGGGGCCGTTTGAGACTGCTCTCAAGCCGACGGAGATGCTTGTAGAAGCTATACTCCCTGTGCCTAGAGGAGAGAAAGTTGGGCAAGCCTATCTCAAGTTCGAGAGAAAGGCAGGCGATTACGCCATAGTAGGCGTTGCCTCACTTCTCACACTTAACAGAGAAAACGTGATACAGAAGGCTGCCATCGCATTAACCGCTGTTAACCCGTTCCCGTTCCGTGCAACAGATGCCGAGGAGCTTCTGGTGGGCCAGAAGCCGAGCAAGGACTTGATTGAGCAGGCGGCGAAGGCTGCGGCCGCGATGGCTGACCCGTCCTCAGACCTCAGAGGCTCGGCTGAGTATAAGCGTGAGATGGCGAAGGTGTTCACGAGACGCAGCTTAAATAGGGCCCTTGAGAGAGCAGGTGTAGCGGTGTAGGTGAAAGTGTATGGCCGCTAAAAAAACGAAAAGTTTGGAACCCTCTAAGAAACAGGTCGTGATAGATATCAACGGCACAAAATACTCCTACGAAGTCGAGCCTAGACTTCTGCTCGTACACTTCATCAGAGAGTATGCGGGGCTTACGGGCACTCACATCGGATGCGATACAACGAACTGCGGAGCCTGCACAGTGCTTATGGAAGTGGATGGAAAATGGAAAGCCATCAAATCATGCACACACTTCGCGGTCCAAGCCAACGGCAAAAGAATAATCACCATCGAAGGGCTAGCCAAGGGAGACCAGCTTCACCCGCTTCAGAAAGCTTTCTGGGAAAACCATGGTCTACAGTGTGGATACTGTACTCCTGGAATGATTATGGCGGCCGCCGGCTTTCTGATGATTAACCCCAACCCGACTGAGGAGGAGGTTCGTCACGGTATATCGGGCAACCTCTGCAGATGCACCGGCTACGTAAACATCGTGAAATCAATTCTCGCAGCGGCTGAAGAGATAAGGTCTTCAGGAAAACCTGTGATAGAGGTATAGGAGGATGAAGCTCAGCGACAAATTCGTGGTCTCAGCACCTAGAGAGAAAGTTTTTAAATTTGTCACCGACCCCGACAGCTTCGTCAAACTTATTCCAGATCTTCAGAGCTATGAGAAGGTTGATGAAAAAAACTTCAAGGTCGTCTTCAAAATCGGGTTGGGCATGATTAAGGGAAACCTAAACATGGCGTTTAGGTTCGAAGAGGTGCGTGAGCCGGAGTTTGTGAAAATCTCAGGACACGGCTCAGGCATGCAGAGCACAGCCGACCTCACTCTCAACCTGAACCTAAAAGCCGCCGACGGAGGCACCGAGGTTGCGTGGGACGCAGATGTAGCGGTGGGCGGACTAGTGGCGAGCGTTGGCAGCAGGTTGATGGAGTCCACCACAAAATCCAAGGTAAAAGAGATCGTAGAGGGTTTGAAAAGAGAGCTGGAAGGCGGGAAGAAAAAGAAAAAATAGATTCTTTTCTCACATATCTTTAAAACACGGAATTTTTATTTTCCAGCGGATAGGTCATGCCAAGAGTTAAGCGAATATCCGAAGTCGTAGGTATTCTGAAGAACAAGGAGAGCATAAGAAACATCGGTATCATAGCGCATGTTGACCACGGAAAAACCACAACCTCTGATTCATTGCTCGCTGCGGCTGGGCTGCTCTCGCCGTCGCTGGCCGGCAGAGCCCTTGCACTGGACTACCTTGAGGAGGAGCAGCAGAGACAGATGACAATCAAGGCGGCGAACGTCTCCCTCTACTATGAGATGGATGGAAAACCCTATATCATCAACCTGATAGACACACCCGGCCACGTAGACTTCTCCGGAAGAGTTACAAGAGCTTTGAGAGCCATAGACGGCGCGATAGTTGTAGTCGACGCTGTGGAGGGTGTGATGACTCAGACCGAGACAGTTATCAGACAAGCCCTGGGCGAAAGAGTTAGACCAGTCCTATACATCAACAAAATCGATAGACTTGTAAAAGAACTCAAGCTTCCGCCTGAGAAGATACAGGAAACACTTGCACGCATAGTGCGTGAAGTTAACACTCTCATAGACATGTATGGGGAGCCTGAGCAGCGTGAGAAATGGAAGATAAGCTTCGCGGATAACACGGTGGCGATTGGGAGCTCGAAGGATAGATGGGGGTTCACCGTCAAGCAGGCTCAGCAAAAAGGCATCAAGTTCAGCGACGTCATAGATGCTTTCAGCAGAGATGATGTGGAGTGGCTTAGGCAGAAGACCCCGCTTCACGAGGCTCTTCTCGAAATGGTTATCTCTAAGCATCCACCACCGCATGTGGCTCAGAAATACCGTATCTCGAAAATCTGGAAAGGAGACCTGGAGAGTGAGGTTGGACGAGCTATGCTGGAGTGTGATGAAAACGGTCCAACAGTAATGGCTGTCACGGACGTGCGTGTAGACCCTCAGGCAGGTGTCGTGGCCACAGGCCGATTGTTCAGCGGCACCATATCGGAGGGTGACAGCGTCATCATAGTGGGGCGCAACATATCGGGCCGCGTTCAGCAAGTAGGTGTTTACATGGGGCCGGCTAGGGAAATGGTGGGCAGTATACCTTCGGGAAACATTCCCGCGGTTCTCGGCCTCGCCGACGTCAGAGCAGGAGACACCATCGGAACAGTCGAGACAGTCCCCTTCGAATCCCTCAAATACGTATCCGAGCCCGTGGTCACTATATCGGTCGAGCCGAAGTACAGTAGAGATTTGCCCAAGCTAGTGGAGTTTCTCAACAAACTCACCATCGAGGACCCAACACTCGTAACAGTCGTCCGCCCAGAGACAGGCGAGTACCTAATCAGCGGAATGGGCACTCTCCATCTCGAGATAGCTCTCACATGGATACAGAAGGCTGGGCTTGAAGTTGTCTCAGGTAGGCCGATCATCCTGTACAGGGAATCTGTTCAATCAAAGGGTAGAGAGTTCGAGGGCAAATCACCGAATAGACACAACCGCATCTACACACGTGTCGAGCCCCTTGAGCCCGAGATAATCGAGCTGATACGTAAGGGAGAGCTCTTCGACGAAATGGATAGGAAACAGGTGGCGAAGATTCTGCGAGAACATGGGTGGGATGCCGACGAGGCTAGGAACGTCTGGACAATAGACGGCCGTGGAAACATTCTGGTGGATGCGACCAAGGGAGCACAATATCTGCAGGAGTCTAAGATGATGATACTTGGAGGTTTTCAGAGGGTTATGCAGGAAGGGCCTCTCGCAGCGGAGAACATGCGAGGAGTGAAGGCTGTTCTCACGCAGGTTGAGCTTCACGAAGACCCTGTCCACAGAGGCTACGCACAGATAGCTCCAGCGACATGGAGAAGCCTATACGCCAGCGTTCTCTCAGCCTCACCGGTGCTGCTCGAGCCTGTTCTCAAAATTGAGGCAAAGGTTTCGCAGGAGTTCATGGGGGCAGTCACATCCACCATCACCAGCAAACGTGGAAAAATCCTAGATGTTAAGCAGGCCGAGTATGTGACGGTCGTAGTGGGAGAAATACCTGCGTCCGAGACATTCGACCTCAGCGAGGCCATGAGAAGCGCCACCATGGGCAAAGCCTTCTGGGCGACTGAATTCAGTGAGTGGAAACCCGTGCCAGCCTCTCTAAGGGACAAAGTTATACAAGAAATCCGGAAGAGGAAAGGAATGCCTCCTGAGATACCTACAATAGAGCAGTTCGTGGAAGAGTGAAAGCTAAGACTTCGATTTCCCGGTAGCTGACATCCAAGCAGAGTCGTCCTCGAAAAGCAGCTTCATCTCCTCGAAGCTCAGCTTCTCACCCTTCGACAGCTTCTCCATCGCCTTCGACTTTATCTTCTCCTTCATCATGTATTCGCGAGCCCGCAGCTCGAACTCCCGTCTCTTCTTCACAAACTCCTGCAGCTCAACAAGCCTCGACGTCAAAAGTATCTCCTCAGCCTCACACATCTGAGCCTTTTTCCTGGCTTCGAGGTAGGCGTTGTGATACTCATCCGCCTCAGGCTTAAGCTGCATAATCAAGTCCTTGACCGATTGAATAGTTTCACGAGCCGCCTGAATCTCTTCCTTTTTCCTCTTAATCTGTTCACGCAGGTTTCTGGCCTCTTCGTAAAGCGGGGCTACTGAGTTGTTCAGCTCTCGTAGCTTCTCAGCAACTCCCTCACGTTTCTGAACCTCTGCCAACAGCTTGTTCAGCTGACGAAGCTCATCATAGATTCTCTTTTCCTCCTCGGGTCTAAGAATGTCGGTTTCTATCCTCTGCTCGAGGTCTCGGATTTTTCTAAAAATCTCTTGACCCGTGTATCCCTTCGCGTTTTCGGCGACCTGCTGAGAAAGAATGGCCTCTTTCTGGCTACGTTTCTCATTTATCTTAGCTGTGACCTCGTCGAGCCTCGCCCTAAGTTCCGCGAGCTCGTTCCGCAGCTGTGCGACACGTTCAAGTGTGGATGCGTTCTTCTCCTTAATCTCCCTAATACGGGCGTGGAGGCTCTCTCGTTTCTCATAGTATTTCTGAGCCTCCTCCTCGTACTCGAGCTTCTTCTTCCTCAACTCGGCGAGCTTCGCCCTTATCTGGAAAATCTCCTCCTCTATTGCGGCTACATTCTCCTCAGTCATCTCAGCTCCATCTCCCCTTCGTCATAAATTCGGGTAAGATTTGCGTAGAGTTCGGTGAAGCCTTCATAGGTTTTGGCGGAGACAGCCACCAGCGGAATACTGTTGGATATCTCCCAAACTGTTTGGACAATCTCCCGAGAAAGAGTCATCTGAAGCTCGTTCATCGAGCTCCCAGAGCTCACCGCGAAAGACTCCTCCGACTCATGCCATCCAAATATTCTGGCCAAGTGTCTTGGCGGAACAGCATCTGTCTTGGTTAAAACATTCACGGCAGGCAGCCCGATAGAGAGAATCGTTGAGACGGATAGGAAAAGTGTTGCGGCGTAGTTTCTTGGATGGGCGCAGATGACTGAGTCAAGTAGAAAGAGTAGAAGTTTTCTTCCGTCGGAGATTTTTCGAGCTATGATCCTACCCTCTTTCCTGAAAGCGAATAGCTCAAGCTGACCGGGCGTGTCAACCAGAAGCCAGTCTGCATTAGTCTCCTCAGCCAAGGCCGCGATTTCGTCGATGTTTCTGGCAACCTCTCTAACCGAAGCGATCAAGGCGCCGTTGGGCCCGAGGTTTCTTGTCGACATTATTCTCTCGTAATCAACGAACTCGCGAACGTCGACGTCTGGGTCATAGGGAAGGGATAGGGCTGCTGGGTCTAGGTTCACTGTGGCTGTTGACTGTTCATGGTCTCTTAGCCACTCGCTAAAAACACCTGTTAGCGATGATTTGCCGGAGCCAGCCGTTCCAACCACGAAGATTACTCTTGTCTTCGTCAATCTTCAGAACTCCCAAAGCCAAACACAACAGACGCTATTTAGACTTTGCCACCTACATAACTATAATAGCATGCTGTTAAAGGTAAGCTGAGATGCTTGAGCGTGAGGCCAAGATTCTAAGCCTCGCGGGGTTGTCCGGTGAGGATGTTCATCAGCTTTTCAGGCAGGCCCTTGACAAAAACCTGGAGATTCTCGCGGAGTTGCTGGAGCTGGTTGAGGATGATGAGCAGCCCTTCTAACCACCTGCCTTCGCTTCGGAGACTTTTCTCATCAAGAAATTATAATCCGGAGGAGAGGTGGCGAAAACAATACAGGGTTATAGAGGAGAAGAATGATGTTTTCAGAGCCTACATCACGGTTTTTCCCAAGCCTGTTGTCGAAAGAAGTTTTAGGAGGAAGGTTTTACGCGGCATCAGCTTCGGTGTGAAAGACGTTTTTCACATCAAGGGTTATCCAACTACCGCTGGTTCAAAGCTGTTGTCAAACATGGTTTCAAGCAGGACCGCGGCTGTTGTGTCAAGAATTATAGAGGCAGGCGGTGCCGTGAACGGGAAAACAAACCTTCACGAGTTTGCTTTTGGCGTCTCCAACATCAATCCCTTCTACGGAGCATGTCTCAACCCCTATGACACATCCCGTGTATCGGGCGGCTCCAGCGGAGGCTCAGCAGTTGCCGTCGCGCTCGGCATGTGTGATGTTGGACTGGGGACTGACACCGCTGGGTCTGTGAGAGTGCCAGCAGCTTTCTGCGGCGTCGTAGGATTCAAGCCAACATCCGGCCACTTAAGCACGGATGGTGTCATCCCTTTGAGCTGGAGCATGGACCACGTCGGCATCCTCTCCAGAAGCGTATGGGAAACAATACTCGTCTACTCTGTTCTGGTCGGCAAACCGCTGAAACCGGCGGAGATAAGGCCTTTGTCGCTAGAACGCCTCAGAATAGGTGTGCCTCGTAACTATTTTCTCGACCTTTTGGACAGACATGTTGAAGAAGCTTTTGAGAAGGGTCTGAAAACTTTGGAGCAAAAGGGCGCTGTTTTAGAGGAAGTCGTTGTCGAGAACGTTGAGAAAGCCGCTCGATGCAGGTCTGTCATAGCTTTTGCGGAGGCCGCTGCCTATCATCTTCGGCTATCCCGTGGAAGGCTCAGCGAATATGGTCAGGATGTGCGGGACCGCATAGTCCGGGGCCTTGCCATACCTGCCGCCGCTTACCTTAACGCGTTGAGGGCTCGTAAAAAGCTG
>Ga0209289_100442_pt1 | contig 21923 bp, 18 predicted proteins | sample GXS110809BmetaG_FD_184121 | JGI IMG/M metagenome (GOLD analysis project Ga0209289, IMG submission 184121) | Hot spring microbial communities from Gongxiaoshe hot spring, China to study Microbial Dark Matter (Phase II) - GXS 110809B (SPAdes)... ...
GCCTTTAACCATGACGGCCGTCTCATCCGCAAGGAATAGGGATACACTACACCTGGCCCTGAACACCCTCCTGAACCCTGGGAGCCTCTAAAACCCACTTAGCCACATGACCCCTATCGACGAAAGGCTTGAAGCGCATCTAAAGCTCAGGCCTAGGGATATGAGGTAAAGACCGTAGAGGACCGCAGGTAAAGCCGTTCTCGCCTAACAAACATGACAAAACAACCACATCCCTAGGCCAAAGGTCTTAAGTTAACAGAGCCGTTGTGGCGTCAATCATGTATTCGACTGCATGTCTATGCTTTTCAGGTTTCATGACTACAGTTCAGCTCTGTTAAATCAAACCATTTTTGTTACCGCTTGGGACTGTCAACTTAAGGTCTATGGCCTAGGCCGTCTTCTGTGATAGGAATGTCTTTCCACGTCTTAGGACGCTTCCGTGGGTTTAGGGCTCTCGGCGTTAGTCTGTACATCGAAGGGCTCAGGAGGGTGGCGGGGATGTTATGCGGGCTAGGGTTCAGGTAAGCCTTGAGCCTGTCAGGGGTTGGTTCCATATCTCGTCAGGAGGGCCTGTGTATGGTCTGTATAGCCGGGTGCATAAGGTTTCTTGAGGTGGTTAGGGATAGGTGGGCTAATAACCCTACAGTCTACATGGATGGGGCTCCATGGTATGGATGGCTTGTGAAGGTTCTGGGATTGAGGAGGAGGGTAGAGACGTTCGGCAGGGGAACACGGTAAAGCCATGGTTCAGCGGGCTGAAGAGGATGATAAAACAGTTCAACACGTGTTTCCCAACACACAGGCCGAAGGTATCGGAGAAGTGGATAACGGCATGGATGGCCTTAACAGTCCCGTCAGACTTCGAATCACGTTCTTAAAGTAGTGGGTAGATTCGTAAGCTTCCTTAATGTTTCATCGACTCACTTTTTAATTTGCACGAAAGCTTAAATATTTAAGAACAGGAGTCCATGGTTTACTGAGGTGGACTGATGGTAGAGGTAGCCTACAGTCAAAAGGAATTGGAGGAGATGGTTGAGTTAGCCCGTGCTCTGATGTACGGGAGTCCTTCGATGAGAAGGAAGCTCACCAAGCTTTTAGGCGAATACTTACAGGCTGGCAGGATCAAGAGCGCCGAAGAGGTTAGAAGGGACCTTAGCAAGATAAAGGGCAGTCTTTCTGAAGAGATAATCAAGATGAGATACGCTGAGTAGATGTTGTGGTTCTTCTTTGATACCTCAGCCATAGTGAAGAGGTATCATGCGGAGAAAGGTACAGAGATAGTGAACAGAATATTTGAGGGAATCATTACAAGAAAAGGAAGATGCGTAATATCCGCGCTATCCATATCAGAGTTCGCATCTGCCCTAAGAAGAAAAGTGATATCAAAGGAGATTAGCTGGACGGACTTCTGGGCGGCTTTCTCAGCTTTCCTTCACGAGACCTCGTATCTAAGGGTCGAGCCTATCGAAGGCAATCTATATGCTGAGGGTTTAGACTATATATTAAAATACGGTTTGAGCTCTCATGACTCTGTGCAGCTTGCGACTCTAATTAAGCTACATACTTTTCTTGAAATACCAAAGAGTAAGCTAATCTTGGTCAGCTCTGACGTGCGGTTAAATGAAGCAGCAGAAGGTGAGGGATTCATCGTCGTAAATCCTGAGACAGAAACGTTAGAGAGGATAGAGGAAATTCTGAAGGCAGATCCTTGAAGTCAATTACTATCCCTCAGCATTAGGTAGCTTCACCGCGACTAGCCCCTTTACTAGCTGGTCAAAGGGGAGTGTAATATGGACATGCACTAGGTGTGGAAAGAGAAATTTACCAAGCTCAAAGTTTTGTTCTCGATGTGGCTCTGCCCTAGATATTCAGAGGAAAAAAGAAGGTATGGTGATGAAGTTATAACATTGCTGGCTAAAGATTCAAGAGATTGTGATAAAGAACATGGTTAACTATAAGGAGTATATAGAAAAGTTAAGGAGAGTGTTATGAAATCAAATTCGTCTTAGATAGAATCTATGTAATGAAGATGATGAAAAGTTTTTAAAATCCATTCCATAGTCGGCCAAGAGTCTTCTTGATGTATTCGTTTATTTCCAAAGCAAGCCTTAGTATGCGAAGCTGGGTCAACGTAAGACTCCGTTAGCATAGGCGTATGGCTGAGCGGGGGTGTGGGATTTGAAGGTAAATCTCTGTGAGCTGTGCTTGCAGTCCGTGGGCGGCGGCTCCTTCCGCAACAAGCCAAGGTGAATTTGGAGCGTGGTTACGCTTACGGTAGAGGTGGCAGTCACACCTTGTAAGGTATCGGAGGCCATTACCATGTAAACCGGATTGCCTTCCAATCTGACTCCGCATTCAGCAAAGCGGTCGCTGTTGAGCCAAGCGGTCTGCTGCATACCAACATTATTCCATACATTTGTACCGCAACCGTTACCAAACATCTCGCTTCTCCTCACGCAATAGTTTTCGGCGTCGAAGAATCCCTAATGAATGAGTTGAACGCGATGTTTTCCGTTTTGACCGTGGTGCTTCTAGAGCTTTGTTTTCGAACAATGTGACAGGATGGTTTATCCCGTTAATCGCTGTCTGTTTTTAGAGGGCGGCCGTATCTTCGGTCACAGTTATTCTGGAGCCTTTCTCGGATATAGACACTTCATAGACTGTGTCGGCTGCTTCGATGAGTTCCCGGTCGTGAGATACGACGATTACCTGTGGGATGATGCGTTTTCCTCCGGCGAAGTTTTTGAGGACGTTGACCAGTTCTCTTCTTCGTTCTGTGTCGAGATGTGTGGTCGGCTCGTCCATAATTATTGATTCGAGTTTTTCGCCTGCGAGAGATGCTGCTATGGCTAGCCTGAGCACTATTGCGACGACGATTTTTTCTCCGCCGCTGAGGGTGTCTAATGATTGTTCTCCGTTGGGGCCGTAAACTGTTACGTTGAAGTCTTCGTCGAGACGGATGTCGTCGAACCGCAGTTCAAACTGTTGGAGAAAAAGGCGTGCAACCTGTTCCACGGATACGCTGGCTTGTTTTCGGATAATTTTCTGAAGCAGTCCGTCTTTATGGAAAACATCACGTATGCGTTCTAGAGATGAAACGTAGTAGCTGAGCTTGTCGTATTCCCGCTGTAGGGAACGCAGTTTTTCCAGCTCTTCTTCGAGGGTTTTCACTGTTTCTTCTAGGTTTTTCACGGCCTCCATCGTTGCTCCGTAGGCTCCTTCAACCTTTTTTTCTTGTTCCCGCAGCTTTTCGTAAAGTTGCTCACCTTCTTCGAGTTTCCGATTGTCGAATCCGGTTTTTTGCTTCTCCTTCTCCAAAAGCCGTAGTTTTTCACCTGTTCTCTGGATTTCGGCTTCAAGCGTAGCCGCTTGCTCACTCATCTTCTGTATGATGCTTTTTGCTTGGCCTTTGTTCTCGATTCCGTGTTTTTCGAGGATCGCAGATGCTTTGATGTATTGGTCGTGCTTCGGCTTCAGTTCTTCGAGCAGGAGGTTCTTTTCCCTGATTTTATTCTGGATTTCGTCTCTTTTCTGTTCTAGCTTTTGGATGTTTCCTGCACGCTCCGCCAACTCGCGAAGACGAGAGTCGACAGCTTCGATTTTGGCTTTGTATTGTCCCAATTCCGCCGGATTCATTCTCTCAAGCTCCCTCAACACGTTCATAAGCTCGGCGGCTTCCACGCTGACTTCTTGAAGTTGTTGTTCAATTTTTTTCCTCCGCCTGATTAACCAATATTGAATGGCGATGGGAACGATGTTAAGTAATAGAGGTGCTGGGTTCTGCAAAAGAAACGCAAGCAGCAGGGATGCGAGCGGTATGCTGGTTAAGGTAGCAGCGGACAAGGCGGTGTAACGGTTTTTACCGGCTGAAAGCTTGTCCAATTTTTGCTGACGCGTCACTAACTCCGCCCTAACCCTGTCGAACAATGTCGTCCACTTATTCTCCACGGTCTCAACCGTGGCTTGAACACCGGTTCTACGGCGGAAATCTTCTAGGAAGACGTGTATTAGTCCTTCTAAATGCTGTTTTTCGAGCTTCTTTTGCTCTAGCTCCGTGAGAAACGGTTTTTTACTTGCAATTTCCTCCTCGACCGACTTTAGCTCTCCGGTCAATTCCTTCAACTCCGATTGATGGGCGATGTGGGCATGGTATTCGGCTTCAACCGATTCGATGTCTTGACATGCTTTTGCGAGGTCCGCTATTTTCTCGTTTATCGATTCAAATTCTTTTTTAAGTGACTGAAGCTGTCCTGTCAGGGTAATGATCTTTCTCGTCAGCTCTTCGTCTGTACGTTTCAGTTCTCGGAGGACTTCGAGTTCCTGCCTCACTGCCGAGAGTTGTTTCGCCACCTCCTGTCTTTGCAACTCGATTTCCCATAGCTGTTCTTTCTTCGTCTCGAGTTCTTGTCGTTTTTGGGAAAGCAAGTTTTCCACTGTAAGGGTTCTTTTCAGCTCGGTTTCGCAGTAGTTTATCCGCGTTCTCAGCGTGTTTATGGGTTCTTTGAGTGCTTCCCAGAGTTTTTCCAGCTCATCGATTCCGAGAAGATAGCCGATGATTTTCTTTCTTTCAGCCGGACGTTCTTCGATGAGCTGCGCCAGTTGACCTTGTTTGACGTAGATGGCGTTCATGAAAACTTTGCTGTCGACGCCGACTAGTTTCGCTATTTCCGGGATGATAGTTTTCTCGCCGGAGCCGGGCTTGACGAGTGGATATCCGCTGTTCAGGTCTCGTAGGTTGCCTGTGCTCGGCTTTCCGGCTGAAAGAGTCCATTCTACTTCGTAGTTTTTCCCTCGGACTGAGAAGACTACGGAGACTTTTGAGGATGCCTGTCCTCTTCGTATAAGATTAGCATCCACTCCTCTACCGTGTTCGCGGAAAAGCGAGTAAGTCACTGCGTCGAGTATGGATGTTTTCCCAGCCCCGTTCTGCCCAACGATCACCGTTACGCCGAGCGGAAAATCCACTGAAGCATCTTGGTGGGAGACGAAGTTTCTCAAGCTGACTTTCTGGATTATCATTTTTCCCCAGCTTTTTTCAGGATGTATTCTCTAAGTGCGTGCTCACCTTCGTTGTGAAAAATTTTGTACAGGATGAGGGTTAGCTCGGCCTCCTGCTCGGAAAGCTGTGCTTCCGAAATTGATTGTTTGATGACTGCTTCAATGTCGAACACGGGTTGTCCACGGACCAACAGCTGTTCGAAAGACGCAACAGTTTCTTCGACAGTTCTTCTATACCTTACATCGAGACATCCTCGGCTTCGCAGCTCGTCTATTACCTCTCGCAGCTTCTTAGCATCGACCGCGCTGTCCTTTATGTTTAGGTGAACGATTGGTTTTTTGTTCTGGCGGGAAACCCATTCAACTATTTCCGTAATTGGCTGCGAAAGATGAATTTCGTGGATGGCTTGAGGCCTGACGTGTTCGAGGTTTATCGGAGTTGGCTCTAGTTCCGTGCTTGTCAAGTCGATGAGGTAGAATCCTTTCCCGTCTCTAACCCATGTAGCAACTTCGTCGCGGCTTAGTATTTCGACTGAGCCGGGGTAGGCCGCTGTTCCCCCGCCTTTTCTCATAATTTTTCTGACGTGTTCGTGGCCCAGAGCGTAGTAGTCGAAACCAGCCGGAAGACTGTCCACCGACAAGTCATCGGCCGACCCACGTAGAGGAACGTGTGTTATCAAAATTTTACGGCCTACAAGGCCCGCTGCTTTACGGCTCATTTCTTCAAGTGTTTGCCGCGTTCTTTCCACCGCGACCAAAGGCGGTTTGTCAAGTCCTGCGAGAACAGTTTTCACGCCGCCTTGCTCAAGCTCGACGACTTGCCCGTTGAGGTGGATTAGCAGCCAGTCTTTGAAGAAAGCGACAGGGTTCCATTCGCCGATGCGTCTTGGAATGTCGTGGTCGCCGAGTATACAGAAGACCTTGACGCCATGATGCGAAAGTTTTTCGAAACATTTTTTCGCGACGTACAGTGCTCGTATCGGCGGTCTCGGCGAATGAAACAAATCTCCGGATATGACGACTGTTTTGGCGTGTTCTTCGAGGATTTTGTCGATAGTTTCTTCAAATGATTCGTAGATGTCTTGTTCGCGTTCAGTCAACCCGTATTGTCTGTAGCCGAGATGAATGTCAGCCATGTGTGCTACAATAGTCAAGGCGGTTCACTTTTTTGCTCGAAAACAAGCCACTCGATTTCGTTTTTCTCGTTTTCAGCAAATTCTTTAAGAGATTCGTCGAGTAGTTGTTCCACGTCGATGTCCGCGCCTCCTTCCCAGCTTTTCCGTTTCCGGACTTTGATGATGGCTGGGATGTTCACGACCTCGCCGACCACCACGGCTTCTCCCCTCGCCAAGCTTGGCAAATCCTCCAGCAGCTCGTGCCCCAGCCTTTCAGACGCTTCAAAGACCGCCCGCTGGTCAACGGGGTTCGTTACCCGCATGATGATTTGGCTACCGCACTGGCTAAGAACGTCGGGATGAACCTTGGAAGGCCTTTGGGTGACAAGTGTCAAAAATATTCCAAACTTACGTCCTTCAGCCGCAATTTTCTTGATAAAATCTCCCGAATAGGTGTCGCCCACCGCAGGCGGCGGAATAAAACGATGGGCTTCTTCGATGAACACAAAAACAGGATATTTGTATCCCAGCTCTGTCGGCAGCATTTTCAACTTGAAAACTTCCTTTAAAACAAAATAGGCGATGAGGTCTGATTCTCTGTCGCTCAGCCCAGACAAATCGATGACTGAAACAGTTTTCGGCCTGAGAAAGTCCCTTACGTCGAAGCTTTTGTCACCTAGAATCGTTAAATCCTGAAGTCTTTCCATATAGTTTATTGCTTTAGCCGCTGAATCTTTCAGCTGCTTCGGGGCGTCAGACGTGTCTGATGAAAGGTTTCGCATCCGTTCGATTAATTCTGCGAAAGAAAATTCTCCTTTGTCTTTTAGCTCCTTGTAAACTCTGGTGACTGCTTTTCGGATGTTGACGTATGATTCTTCGACTCCTGTGATGTAAAAGAGTTCGTGAAGCTTGAGATCGCGGAGGCTGATGGACAAAGGCCTAACATTCCTAACATCGGGGTATCGGACCTTGCTCCCAGCAGGCCTAAACACGTAAACTCTTTTGGACAGCGTGTGAGGCCATTCATCGGACGCGGCCGATAAACGGACGTAGTCGGCGTGAGGATCGAGAACTATTATGGTCCCGCCTTTTTCCAAAAGCTCCTCAATCAAAACTCCGGCTAGGTAGCTTTTGCCCGCGCCCGTCTGAGCTATGATGGCGAGATGCCGTCTGAAGCCTGAAACCGAGAGGCCGATGTCGACGTCGGGTCTCGTCGTCAAGCTTCCAACCGAAAGCCTTTTCCCTTTGCCTGAATAGATTTCGCTGAGCAAACGCTCTGGAGCCAGGTAAACTTTCGTCCCAGGTGGGATCGAGTGGCGGACACGTGTGTAGCTTGACTGCTGAACAGTGTCCAAGTCATCGACGTAGGCGATGACCTGAGCGTGTCTCCAATGTTTGCATTCTTCGACGAGTTTCTGAGTTAAGCGTGTAAGAACTTCGTAGTCTACGTCTTTTCGGAGAAGAGAGCTGTAGGAAGCCACTCCACGTACTTGGGCTATGACAAGCCCGTCTTCGAGGGGCGCAACGATGTATTCCCACCGAGGAACTTTTGAAGAAAGACGGGGATGAACACTGAACACAAACGAAGACGGACTGCTTTCGCCGACAACTATTCCAACCTCTTCCAGACTTCCTAACTTATCAGGGGAAGACGACAACCCTCTCTTAGCTCGGGTGCGGCCTTGAATAAAAATTTTCAGGCAGGCGGCTCCGGGAGCTGTCTTCTCGAAAGTTCCACAGGCCCAACTGCTTTGTCGACGAGTTCTAGTAGAATTGGGGCGTCGGCTTTGCGGAGGCGAGCTCTGCGGTCGGCTTCGTACAACCAGACATTGTAGACTTCCTTGCTTCCGTACATTTGTTTCAAAGCGGACACTATTTTCAAAAACTTGTCTCTTTTTTTGAAAAGTTCGGGAACGTCTACTTCGAAAAACCTTTCGTAAGAATCCAGAGTGAATGCTGGAACGTCGATTTTGAGAGGATAGTCGGAGGTGTCAAACTTCACGTATGAAGAGACGACCGCCCGAAGGGATTGAAGCCTGTTGAAAACTTGGTGGATTTTCGGTGACTTGTCCGATGGTAGGCGAAGCCTGTTTTCGGCGAACTGGTCGGGATCTCGCGTCGCAAGCAGGTGAATGTCCCGTAACCGCGATGATGCGCCCAGAAGCAGGGGAGCACTATAACCATTTTCCGTGCAGCAGTTTTTCAGCAGAAGCAGGTCAGGTGTTTTGAAAGAAGTTTCCCTGATTATCTTAACCAAATTTTCTAATTTTCGCCCGTATTTTGTTTTGAGGTTTTCGACTGTTTTGACGGCTTTCCCCGGGTTTCTAAAGGCAGTATAGAGGATGTTTTCGATGGACTGCATGTCTTCGGGCTCGACGTGCCCCGACTGTTTTAGCTGCTTGACTTCTTCCATGTGTTGACGCGTTATTATGTAGTCTCGGAGAGAAGTAGATGAACTTATTTTCGCAATGGAGGCAACTTTCACTTGGGAATTCATCGCTTCGTCAAGAAAATCCGCGAGGTCCTCAAAGAAGTTGATCAATAGTTCGCCATAATCAGATGGAGAGTTTGCCGGCGTGATCGGCAGAGTTGAAAACAACCCATAGAGAGAGCCGTCTAGGAGCAATAGCCCGTCGCTCGATAAATGATTCAGCGTTTTTCTCGCGACTTTGAGTTCGAGGGATTTCATCAACAAGCTCGCGTATCTGGCGCTGGGAGGGTAAGCCACGACGCATTTGAAGTCTCTTTCCTCTATTTCCGGCCCATAGCCGCATGCAGCGGCAAGAATTAGAGAGCCTCCGTTGGCGAGTCGAAACCTCATCAACCCGCCGTCGACGGCAGCGACTTCGTCGAAATTTTCACCGTCGCCGAAATCTGTGGAAATCCAAAGGCTTCGACAGTAGTTGACCAGGTCCGACAGGAATGGATTGCCTCCATCGTTGACGAGCCGCGCTAATTTTTCCCCGTACTGCTGCAGCCATGAATCGAGAAGGTCTGCGACGAAAGCCATCTAAACGCCGAAGAACAGAAAGCAACTGCCACGGAATATGCTTTATCCGAAAGACTTTTATCCCGCGTCGCCGAGCCCTTGAACGATGAATCCATGCTCGTTCAACTCTTAGTCCACAGCGACGGTGAAGACCTCGACTTTGCTGTAGCGGTCTTACACGGTCTATTGCTTGCATCGTTGAAATAATCGTAGCTAAGATGATTCTTTTCGGTGTGCCTCGTTTCTCGATTCCCGCTAATACTTTGAGGATTGTCGAGCCTGTGGCGACCATGGGGTCAGCCACGACCAGGAAGACATCCCTTTGATCCAATTCGACCTCGAGCTTATCACCTGGTGTAAAGATGGGGGTGAGAATTCACCGTTCCTCACCACGTAAGCAATGCAGTCATGACCACATCCGGCGGCGAGCTCCCCTAGAGATATGCGTACGGTAATCCGTGGCCCTATGTTAGTCACCACGATGCCTATGCTCCCGTCGGGTGCAGCCCAGGACGACGCCATGACGCTAGGCCATTTGAATGGTGGGACGTCGACTCCGGTGTATGGGATAAATCTGGCTCCCGGTATCGTTATCATTGTGTTGTTCTCAATAAGGGGTGGGCGGAGCATTCTCCCCTCAACCAGATAGGGATAGGCGTACGTGCTTCTAGCCTGCGCAATTCTCTTAGAATATTCTAAGATGTCTTGCTCGTAGATGCTTAACTGATAAGGTGGTCCTTCGCCTTGCGGGTCCATGCTTACCATTGGGATCTCGCCCCAGACAAGAGGAATTGCCAGTCCTCTTAAGTAAAACAGCTTGCTGTTATCAGCAACAATCCATGCTTTCGATGTGATGACAATAGTTGACGATAGTATAAGGTATTCGTGGTATACTGAGTGCCAAAGGGGTATATGGATTATCGGAACTTTGTCGCCAAACATATTGGTTATGAAAGGACTATGTCCTGTATTGACTGGGTTGTTAGAAGCGTCTAAGTATGGTAGGTAAGTTTCAGCAAACCATTCCGATGATATGATTACATCGCTGTCAATTGACCTCAATCTTTCTTTCACATTGTTGAAGACTTTGATGAGATTCTCAGCCCACCATGTACCACCTCCCTTAGGCAACACCGGATTTGCATAGTTTAAGAAAGGAAGAGACGGACAGCCGTCCAGATGTATCGCGTCTACACCAGCTGTTATGAGCGGTACTGATATGTTGAGCATATTTCTTAACATGAAGTCCACCGGCGCCATCCAAAAGATGGTTTGTCTAGTTACTACCCCACTATTGTTATGTATCATGTAAGAGAATGTGTAAAGGTTTCCTTACCTGTCCATTGGTGCGTAGTTACGTGCCTTTTCCCAACCTGTAGCATTAAAACTATGAGTGCAAAGATGAGGGTAAACCAAAATCCTTCCTCCTTTCTCATGTGTGGCGGCCACGTTTTCCGTAAAGCTACGCCACCCCTCAGTTGGAGGAAGATAGTCTGGCACAGCCATTCCGAACCCATGCTTCTCCCACCCACGCCACATGAGGAGAGGGGTGGTGCCGTAATACTCTGACATCGCTCTCGCAATTCTCGGAACGTTTGAGAACGGCCCATTCCATACACGGGAGTGTCTCTCCCAGTACCTCGTAAGTACGTCGGCAGCGACCCCGACCTTCTTAATCCACTCTGGTAGGTCATCCCTTTCCGAAACAGTTCCCTTTGAGGTCCACCATTGTTTCACGGCCCAGGACTTGTATATCTGTGCAGCATCCATCCAGTCTCCGTTGAATATTTCTATGACGACAGGGTAGGGTAAAGTGTACTTCAAACGCGGCTTAAAATCAGGAGGGATGTGTTCGTTCCGGAACCATAGCCATCCTGCTGTGTCGTATGATATGGGAAATGCTTTCACATGTTTACCTGTTTGGTCTAAGTTCATTATGATAAAACCTGAACTCGGTTTGGTTGTGTAGTAAGCGATAAACTGCATGTTATTGAATCCGCTAGGATAGGGGACTCCACCTAGTCCTATCTTGTAAATGGCCGGGTTCTTGATAAGAATTCCAGAGTTATTGGGGACAACTAAGTAATCACCGCTCTCTGGGTCCGCAATCTGACTCACACCTACTATGAGTGGAAAATGTATCCTCTCTATTACCGTGTCGTCCCTGCTGTCAACCGATATATGCCAGTAGAACCTCTTTGAACCCGATGGAACGTATATTGATGCTGAGACCGTGACATCAAAGTACTTATCACCGGCCTCCGTAGAGGATAGACCAGACCACGTTATGTTTAGCTGTACGCCGTCATCCCAAACTCTGTAGATATATGTGATCTTTTTTGCATTCCTGCCCAACATTCCTTGATACCAGCCCTTCTCCTCGGACCAGTATTCTAACACGAAGAGGCCGATGCCGACCGCGTCCTTACGTCTAATGAAGTCTACGCCAGTTGACTTGTCTATAATCCCATATATTCCACCACCCGTATTATTCCCAAACGTAATTACCAACTCGATGAACCGATTGCCTATCCTGACAAAGTCTCCAGAAAAATGAACGTATGCATCACCTTTCATTTCACTTACTACTGCTGGCGGAATAAGCATTAGGATTGGAAGAGATACTGACAGACATCGCAATACTACAGCATTACCTCCTCTATTGAACACTTTTACCGATCTATTTCACCCTTATATATTTTGGCCTTATTAAAAAGGGACTGTCAACTTGAGCTCTATGGCCTGGGCCTTCCCGTTCATTGGGGGTGGATAGGATTGGGTCGGCCTATGCCGTCTTGTAGGTTTCTTCGGCGATAGGAATGTCTCAGGACGCCTCCGTGAGTTTAGGGCTGTCGGCGTTAGGCTATATGTTGAGGGGCTCAGGAGGGTGGCGGGGATATTTTATGCGGGCTAGGATTCTAGGTAAGCCATGAGCTTGTCAGGGGTTTGGTTCCATATCTCGTCGGGAGGGTCTGTGTATGGGCTGTATAGCCGAGTGTACAAGGTTTCTTGAGGCGGTTAGGGATGGGTGCGCTAACAACCCTGCCGTCTACACGGATAGGGCTCCATGGTATGGATGGCCCATGAAGGTTCTGGGCTTGAGGAGGGTAGGAGGAGGAACACGATAGAGCCATGGCAGCAAACTAAAGAGGAGGATAAAACAGTTCAACGCATGCTCCCCACCATACAGGCCGAAGATACCCGAGAAGTGGATAAGGGCAATGGGTGGCCTTCAGTCCCTTTCAGCATGCTCTAAGGCTTGTATCCCTTGGTGTGGTAGTGTTTACGCTGGTGGGTGGTTTGGCTCACCAGCCTGCGTTAGATATTTTCCTTCCAAAAACCGAGTATCATGTGGCTAGGATAGTATGTGAGGAAACAGGCTTAAACTGCCTTTAACTGTCTGGCGGTCTTAAACATACTCGATAAAGGAAACTACATAGGCGTTGTTAGAGGGGAGAGGTTCAGGGGAAGATACGATGTAACAGCAGGATGGAGGTTGAGAATTCCGAACATGTATAGGCCGTTGTTTTATTTTGAGTCTAACGGCTGGAGAGTGGTTAGGATAGCTGTATGGGTTGAGGACAGAATACCGTATTTCAGCTATAAGGAAGATGAGGAATCGCTGTTTGTTCCTTCAGGTAGTCAGCCAAACTACGATAAGGGGGAATCGTATTGTAGTAAGTGCTGTCAAACGTTTATAAATAAGGATAAGTGTCCTAACTGTAACAGAATATTAAGGAAAAAACCGAGAAGAAAGAAGAATGCACCGCCTAATTTATAGATGTTTCCTTGCTGTGTTGCTTTCATGATAAACTCCCTTTCTTAACATTCTTCACGCTCCTCAGATAAGCTCTCGGGTTTATCATTCTCTATTAATACAGCCCTTGCTGTTCATCAAACGGTTTGAAGCTGGATGAGATATTCGCCTCGAAAGCACATGCAACAGTACTGCAGTTTCTTCTCGACAACCCTAACAAAGGTTTTAGCCTCAGGTATATCGCTAGAGCTACGGGTGTTGCGCCTTCAACGGTAGGCATAGTGGTCAACAATCTTGAGCGCATAGGTATAGTCTATCAGAGGAGGCTTCGAGCCGTCAAGCTGATAGCCCTCAACCCAGACAGCGTCCTCGCAAAGGGGCTGACACAGCTCCTCCAACTCCTGAGAGAAGCATCCGCAACGTAGCATCTTTTTCTAAAATTCCCTATATACCGGAGTTTACACATACGGATGGGATGGATGAATATCTTGGATACAGGGGACGTGTAGCCCAGTTGCTTCGCGGGGCAGGGGTATCGGTCGGCGACGAGGTAGAGGTAAGCAAAGCTGGAGCTGTCTACCGAGGGTTTGTCATCACAAGATACGAGTTCGGAGACCCGGACATAGTCGTTCTCAAGCTGAAGAACGGCTACAACATGGGGGTCCGGGTGGATGATGAGACACGGATTGTCAGGCTTGCTGAGACAAGCCCGCCGGCCTTCAAACCCCCTCCGCCGCCGCAGCCACGAGAAAACCTCCCCCGCGTCGCAGTGGTAAGCACAGGCGGGACAATAGCCAGCAGGATAGACTACAGAACGGGCGGGGTCAGGCCTGCGCTTTCAGCAGCAGACCTGGTCAGCATAGTGCCGGAGCTGGCTGAGGTTGCAAACGTTTCCGCGGAAATTTTGATGCAGGTTTACAGCGAGAACCTCACGCCTCACCACTGGACGAAAATGGCGGAGCGGGTTGACCGGCTGATACGTGAAGGGTTTGAAGGAGTGGTTATAGCTCATGGGACGGATACGATGGGCTACACAGCCGCCGCCCTCAGCTTCGCCCTACTGGGCACACCCATTCCCGTTGTTTTGGTGGGCGCTCAAAGGTCCTCCGACAGGCCTTCAAGCGACGCAGCTACAAATCTAATCGCGGCGGTCGAGGTTGCGTCCAAAGCACCTTTCGCGGAAGTGGTTGTATGCATGCATGGCTGGCATTCTGACGACAGCATCCTCATACACCGGGGGACCAGGGTTGTCAAGCTCCACACAAGCAGCCGAGGAGCCTTCCAGTCAGTAAACGCAGAGCCGCTGGCGGTCAAAACCCCTGCGGGGATAAAAATTTTGAGCAAACAATACAACCCAAGAAACAGCGGCAGCTACAGATTCCAGCCCCACTTCGACGAAAGAGCCATGCTTATAAAATTCTTCCCAGGGATGAAGCCTGAAGTTCTCGAAGTCATGGTTGAAAGATTTAACCTAAGGGGGGTCATTCTCGAGGGTACGGGGCTGGGACATGTAGCGTCATCATTCATACCTTTGATTAAAGGTCTAGTAGACAAAGGCGTGTTCATCGGGATGACGAGCCAATGCAGGCACGGCAGGGTTAACATGAACGTTTACGACAATGGACGCGACCTTATGCGGGCCGGCGTCACGCCTCTAGACGACATGCTTGCTGAAACATCCCTGGTCAAGCTGATGTGGGTTTTGGGAGTTCTCGGCCCTAATGCAACGCTGGAGGAGGTCAGGCAGCTGATGCAGGCAAACCTCAGCGGAGAGATAGGAAACAGGACATATCCACAATACGACGTTGTCAGCAACCTCATGGGCTGAGAGGGAATGGATTACGAAAAGCTGGGTTTGAAGGTTGGCGTTGAGGTACACCGTCAGCTCGACACCAAGCACAAGCTTTTCTGCAAATGTCCAACCGAGCCTGTCGAAAACGGGAAAGTCGTCAAGATAACCCGATACCTTCGGGAGGCCCAGAGCGAGGTCGGGACAGTAGACCCAGCGGCCTTGTTCGAATCCAAGAAACGTAAAAAGATAATTTACCTTGCCAACCCTTCTAACGTCTGCTTGGTTGAGATGGATGAGGAGCCGCCGCATCCGCTTAACCCTGAGGCCGTTGAAACAGCGCTCACCATATCCCTGCTTCTCAACGCAACTTCCGTCGACGAAATCCATGTGATGAGAAAGATTGTCATAGACGGCTCCAACACTTCCGGATTCCAGAGAACTTGCATAGTGGCGGTAGGAGGCCATCTTGTTGTTGACGGCAAGCAGATACCCATACAGACGATCACCCTCGAAGAAGACGCCGCCAGAATAGTTTCTATGGGACGGGGTGTGGTTGAGTATGATTTGTCTCGGCTGGGCATCCCTTTGATAGAGGTTTCGACAGCACCCGTGATAACCTCGCCGACGGAGGCCGTGAAAGTAGCGAAAGCCATCGGCAACGTGCTGAGGGCCAGCAGGAAAGTAAAGAGAGGGCTGGGAACGGTTCGGCAAGACCTTAACGTCTCAATCATAGGCGGAGCGATGACCGAGATTAAAGGTGTTCAGGAGCTTGAGCTCATAGCACCAGTTGTAGAAAACGAGGTGAGACGGCAGCTACACCTGCTTGAGGTTTCGAAGGAGCTGCGGGAGAGGCTTGGGGGGGAGAGGCTGCCTCCGTTCAACCCGGTAGACGTCACAGAGCTCTTCTCATCCACAAAATCGTCGACGGTGAGGAAAAAGCTTGAAGCCGGCGGCAGGGCTTTAGCCCTAAAACTCCCAAAGTTCGCCGGACTTCTGTCCAAGGAGCCTGTGAAGGGGATTAGGCTGGGGGCCGAGCTCGCCGGCCACGCCAAGGCTTGGGGAGAAGTTGAAGGCATACTGCACACAGACGAGCTTCCCGGCTACGGAATATCCGCAGAAGAGGTTGAAAAGCTCAAAAAAGCAGCCGAGGCAGGTCCGTTGGACGCCGTAGTGGTAGTGGTCGACGAGCCCAGCAGAGCCTTCGAGGCGCTGCGAGCCGTTTACCAGCGGGCGGTCGAGGCTGTGGACGGCGTGCCGAGCGAGACAAGGGCAGCTAGGCCCGACGGCTTGACCGTTTACATGAGGCCAAGACCGGGCGCTGCGAGGATGTATCCTGAAACAGACATACCGCCCGTCCCAGTGAGCATGGAGCTGCTGGAGAGGCTGAGAAGAAATCTGCCGGAAACTCTTGACGAAACAGCTCGAAAACTTTCAGCCAAGTATGGCTTGAGCCGCCAGCTTGTTGAAGGGCTTATAGATGCCGAAAGGGAAGAGTTGTTCACAAACATAGTCGACAGCCTGGGCTTACCCGCCAGCGTTGTAGCATCAGCTCTAACCGAAACAGTTACCAGCTTGAGCCGAGACGGATATCCGGTTCAACAGCTGACTGATAAAAAATTCATCGAAGTTTTCAAGGCTTTGGCTGAGGGTATGTTTTCGAAGGAGGTGTTGCCGGACTTGCTCGGCTGGCTGAGCAGGAACCCCAGCTCATCCGTAGAAGAAGCCGTCAAAACTCTGGGAATAACCGCCGTCACACCCACCATGCTCGAGAATGAGATAAAAGCACTAGTTTCAAGCCATTTGAACGAGCTCGACGACCCACGCCTCGTCAACAGGCTCATGGGAGACTTGATGAAGAAATACCGCGGAAAGATAGACGGCAAGCTCTTACACAGCATGGTTGTTAAGGCTGTGGAATCCATGAAAGAACGCTAGGCGCTATGCTGCAGCGAGTAGATAAAGTGGATAGAGGAAAGCCACGGCAATCGCAAGCCTCAGCTTTCGCTTCAACGCCAGAACAGCCATGAAGAACGCAGCCAGCGCATAAATGACAGCAATCGTCACAGAGGATGAAGGGAGCCTCCATTCTGTGAAAGCCATCCCCACCCCTGCAACAAAAGTTGACTGGACCATGTTTTCACCCGAAAGAAGGCTAAGAGCGATGTCGGTTTTGTTTTTAACAACCCAGTAAAACGCTACCAGAACCTCTTCAAGACATGTAGCGAGAGGTGAGAAAAATAACGTCAGCGCAAAAGGGTTTACAGAGTCTGACATAACGTCTAGGAATAGGTCGGCTCCGGCTAGAAGGCCGGCGGTTGACGCAGCCGTCTGCAGCAAGACAGCACCTTTGCTCTCCATGCGGAGAAGCCTCTCTAGAAAAGATGCTCTACCAACGTCCATCAACTCACCTGTTTCAAGGTAGATGGAGCGCGCGAGGTAGAGATAGAGAAGGATGAAGACCGTGGCTGTTGCGAACTTTAACGAGCCAAGGCTGAGCTGCGCCAGAACGACAGCAAAGGTGATAAAGACTGCGAAAAAGAGATAGTTTTTTGCTATTCCGTTGTGAATCGTCTGACCTCTCCAGAATAAAGCGGCTAACGGCGCTCCTACTAAGACGGTTATCGACGGCGCAGCCAAAACGCTCCCCATCCCAACCAAGCTCGCCGAAGCTTTTTCCTGGAACGGAGATAAGATAGCTATGATTGTCTCCGGCAATGCTGTGAGCACTGCTGCGATTAAAGCTCCGGTGGCGAATCTCGTGAGTTTAAGCCTGCTTGACAAAACCTCGACAGCGTCAACAAAAGCAACAGTAGACAACAACAGCGTTGCTATGCTGCCTGCCAGGCCTGCTGCGATTTCTGCCGTCACAATCCGCCAACCTCCATTAAAGCTCGTCTTTCTGAGGGTTGTAGCGGCTGAAAACGGCGAGCAAGCTTTCCTTGCTCAATCCCCTGCGCACGAGTTCGGCCTCTATCTCGTTTATGAACTCTTTACCTATGCCTCGTGGAAGCGAGACAAGCTCGTCGACAAGGTCTAGGGGGAGCGGAAGACCGGTCGCAGGGTTTGCGGTCGCAAAGATGTAGGAGAAAGCTTTGTCGAGCATTTCTCGGCTGATATTTTGATGGAATTCGACGCAGACCGGCGGCATGTCTTCAACAGTCCTGAGGAACACCCGCCTCGTGCTTCTAGCAGCCGTAACAACAGGGTCTTTCGCGTATTCTTCCCATTTACCGGCAGCGGAACGGTTCCAATCCGTCAGGTCTGCGACGAGCTGAACAATAACACGCTTTTCAGCCTTCCTCAACACAGCATCCCTTCCTTTTTTCCTCAAATCAACGTCCCTGGCCGTCGGCCCAAACCATGAGAAAACATCGTAACGAAGGTCGGGGCCGAACATGTCTTCGTAGTCGAAGATCTCTCTAGGACGCATTACCAGGCTTAGGATGGACCTGTCGCTCAGCTCGATCCCCTTGTCAAAGCCGTGTCTGTAGCAGAGATAGCCGTCAATAGCCGTCGTCGGAACACGTTTGATTATTCCGACAGCACGCTGGGAGGAAAGAACATCTATGGTTAGCTCATTAATTCTTTTTATCAATTCGAAAACATTGGTAAATTGTTTTTCCGTCACTGGGTCCCGCCAGCTCAGAGGTTCGTTTTTCACCATGCTGCATCCAGCCCTATAACCGAAAAAGCTTCCGTCAACAATGAGCAGGTCGATGTTCTTCTTCTGAAGGAGATGGGCTGCAATCAGCCTTTCGTAATAAGTTGTTATCAGGTCTAGGATTTTGAGGAAGCTGTCTCTGCTTGTGCTTATTCTTCCAGCGAGCCTGTCGCCGAAATAGTTCTCCTCTCCGTCAACAGGGTCAAGGCCCTTGAAGACCTTGTAGGCGACTGCGTAAAGCCCGTATCTCAACCCTATCCTATCATCCACGGCAGGCACGTCCGAGCCGTCGACAACAGCGACTGAAAGACCCCTCCAATCGTCGGACGGGTTAAATTTTCTGATTCCACGGCTAAGCTCCTGTCTGACATCGTTTACTGAGTTTGAGAAGCGGCTTATTGTTTTGACGAGGTCTTTGACCTCTTCCTCTACCGCTGTGAAGAATTTTTCCTGAAGAGGTCGGGGGAGCTTGAGGAAGTCAGGCAGCTCTTCACCGCTTTCCGCCAACTTTCTCCTCCTCTGGAATCTCGAAAGTGAGCAGCAACGGCACGGGGGAAGGGTTCATCTTTCCGATCAGGTAGAACTGACCTTCAGGCAGGCGTAGCAGGCTTGACGCGTCAACCAAGGATGTTGCGAAGAACTTCTCCGCTTCTTGTGCGTCGAGGGGATGGATTCGTCCTATGAAAAGCGTGTTTAGGTTTCTTCTGACGGCGGCGTTTATGCCAATCTCGCCAGCAATTCCCTGAGCTATCAAGGTTATCGAAAGCCCGTAAGACCTTCCGAGCGCCGCTATTCCTATCATCTCGCGGGTTGTTTCTTCTTCAAGGCCTTTTGGGCTCCATGGACAGTATTGTGGTGCTTCGTCTACTACTAAAGCAATGTTGAGCTTGTTCTTCTCCTCCATCAGCTTCTTTAGATAGCGTGCGATTGACAGGAAGATGCTTAGCTTCTGCTCCTTGGACCCGTAGCTTAGGTCAACGACGACCACATGGCTTTCTCTGAGCTTTTCCACCAACTCCGCAGGGGTCATCTTACCCATAACAGGCTTGAGGTCTTCGCTGGAAAGCTTTGCAAAATACCGTTCCGCCTTCTGCGTGTAAATGTTTGCCCACCTGCTTGGTTTACCGGGCGCGTCAACGTTGTCGCTCGATATTATTGCGCAAATCCCAGACCAAAGCTTTTTCTTCGTCTCCTCCTCATTCGCACCACGCCAATCGCCTTTGGAGACAACTGCCTCAAGGTATGAAACAAGGTTCTCGCCTATCCTTCCGTCGCCAAAGTAGTTAAGCTTCTCAGCCAGATACGAGACAACAGCCTGCTCGTCCAGCTCTATTTCGCCCATGCTAACCACGTTCTCGTAATAGGGTGCATAGTCGCTTCCCTTCCAGTCGAATATCAACACGTCGTATCCGGCTTCACGTAGCAGTGGGATAACTTGGTAACGGGCTAGGAAAGATTTTCCCGAGCCTGTTACACCGAAGATGCCTATGTGATGCGGGATGTATTCGGCGAGTACGGGGATTTTCCACAACGTCTTCCCCGTGGCGTAGTATCCGATGGCGTGTTTGCTTTTGCCGAAGAGCTGCATCGGGTTGAAGTCTTCCGCAAACCTGTAGACAGGTGACGCGGGGGCGATTATCACCTTGTTCTGCTTTATCTCACCGTCGGTAACATCTCCCACGACCACGAGCGTGAAGCCGAAAAACTCCTTGGCTGTGCTGGGGCCTTTGCCGCTTTTGGCGTAGGCTACGCCGGGGTTGTAGAAGCTGGTCTTGAGGGAGTCGTTGCTGCCCAGCCCGCCCCTGCATATCGCTACGATCTTGTTTCCGTTCCTGTTGTCGATGAGCACGAGCGTTTCAGCGGTTACCTCAGTCTCCTTCCCCTCCTGTAGTATGCACATGGCGCTGTTCTCATGGGCTGGGCTTGCCACAATCCCGATCTGCTCAAGCTTCACGCTGTCCCAGTTGACCACGCTATACACCACACCTATCACATCCTTTAAAGCTTATCCGAGCCGTCAGGTTGTAACAAGCTCCAAAAGCCCTTTCTTAACCGCCTCCCTTATCTCCAAAGCTATCCTCTCACCCATGTCAATGGGCTTGTCGAAGTAAAGCGTTGAGTAGGGTGACCCAGCACCCATGTAAACGTTTGTCCCAGCCACAATCCTTCCAGAAAACTCAAAAACCTTGACGTCGATGTTTTCGTTTATTATTGTCTCAAGACAGAAAGGCCCTATCATCTTCTGTCCGGTCTTTTTCTCTACGGATTTTGCGAAAGCTTCCCCGTATTCGACGAGCTTAGGAAGAAGAGATTCTCTTAAGACCAGAGGCCTGTTTCCCACTACCGTGAACGATGGTTCGGCTAATCCCAGAACCCTGCCGTCGACGTTCGACTCATACCTGACGTCCGCTCCGAAAAGCTCAACCCTGTCAAACAACGGCGACGCGAAAAAATGAACGTAGGCGGGTACACCTATCAGATACTCTTGAATTATGTATGGCTCGTTTGTTCCACGCAGTTTCTCCTGAATGGTCTTCTTGTCTTTTGCGATGAAGTAGCCTTTTCCGCCTTTCGCGCCCTGAAACTTGACGATGACAGGCGGCTCAGCCTCCTCTGCTGACCAGTATTCTTTTGGCGTGGATATTCCGGCCTCACGTAAAAGCTGCATCTTCTGCGACTGTGATGCCTCCACCGCGATGAGCTTCCTTGTTCCGAAAAACGGGACGTTAAATTCCTGCGCTTTCTCAGGCCCGCAGTATTCGACGAAGCTTCCGTGAGGTATGAAGATGGTGTTGCGTTCAACCAGGTCAGGCGCCAGCCGCTCTATGTCTCTGGGAGAAGCCGTCAAGACGGTGTCGACGAAGCTGAACCGTCTGTAGAAGTCTGACGTGCTGGCTGATGCTATTGCCAGCGTCCTGAAACCCGCATGCTTGGCAGCCCGGAGAATCTGAAGAGCTGTGTGGCTCGCCAACGTCGCTACCGTAATTCTTTCAGCGTTGTAGGTTTTCACAGCCTTCACGTAACCACCTTAGACAACATCCCAGAATCGATGGCCTCTCTAATCTCCATAGCGACCCTCCTCCCCATGCTTAAGGGCCTTCCATGGTATAGCTTGCTGTACTGGCCTCCAAGCCCGAGGTAAACGTTCGTCCCCCCTCCAACCCTCAAAGCAACATCGTAGACGACTATGTCAAGCTCCGGCGTAACGAGGAACTGGAGGGTGAAAGGCCCGATAACGCCCGGGGGGACAAGCTTTTCACAGGCTTTGACGAAGGCATGTCCTGCTTGGAAGACTTTCTCGAGCAGGCTCTCCCTTATCGTGGCAGGCTCATGGCCCACCTCCACGTACCTGACTACGGGGCTTATGTCGAGCTGGTCTGCGGCGGGAAGCCTGAAGACGCCGTCAAGGTTTGACTGTATTCTCCTGTCGATGCTGTGGAGCTCAAGCCTTTTCCTCACCATGCTGTGGAAGAAGTTGGCGTTGAAGTGCGCTCCGAGGACAAGCTCTTCGACGGAGGCCTGTTCAACCGACAAGTCGTCAACCAATCCTTTCTCCTTCAACCTCCTGAGCTTCATCTCCAAGTCTCTGCTGTCGCTGGCTATGAAGAAAG
>Ga0209289_100443_pt1 | contig 21794 bp, 20 predicted proteins | sample GXS110809BmetaG_FD_184121 | JGI IMG/M metagenome (GOLD analysis project Ga0209289, IMG submission 184121) | Hot spring microbial communities from Gongxiaoshe hot spring, China to study Microbial Dark Matter (Phase II) - GXS 110809B (SPAdes)... ...
CGGAGGAGCGGATGGCGCGGATGGAGGAAGCGATGGCGCAACTGACGGAGGCGCAGGCGCGGACGGAAGCCCGTGCGGAAGAGCTGGCTCGAGCCTATATCCGTATGCAGGAGGTCATGCAATCCCTAGCCCAACAGGTAGGCCAGCTCAGCCAGCAGGTTGGACGATTGAGCGATGTGGTAGGGTTCGCGTTGGAGGATTTGGCTCGCGAGGTAACTCCTGCTTATTTGGCGCAACACTATGGCATTCGCGTGGAAGGGCTTGAACGGAGATTCTTCATGATCGAGGATCAAGAGATCGAAATTGATCTCTATGGCGAGGGATGGCGAGATGGCGAGCAGATCGTTGTGCTTGGAGAAGTTCGCAGTCGGATTTACGGACGCGATGTGGAAGCTGTTGTGCGTCGAGCGTCTGAGCTGAGGCCCCAGGTCATCGGGACGCCCATCGTCGTGCTATTTGGATTTGTCATTCATCCTTCTGCTAAGGAGGTCGCCCAGCGATTAGGAGCCATCGTGATCTCCTCTTCCGGCCGATGACTTTACTGGAAGAATTGCAGGGGTAGCCACCCCGGAAAATCTCCACCTGGCGAGCGACCTGCAATCAACCCCCTCTGCTCCTAGTTGGAATGAGGTCCAAGGATGGGTTCCGGATTCACCTGACCGCTTCGGAAGTGATAAGGGGAGAGCGTCGGCCGATCACACGGGGGCGTTGGAATATCCGAATTGAGCGTGGAGGCGGCGCTGGGATTCGAACCCAGGTATCGAGGTTTTGCAGACCTCCGCCTTACCACTTGGCTACGCCGCCTCGGCCAAAATTATAATCGGCGAAGGCTCAAATTTTCAACCGCCCGCTTTTTCGTCGGGCGATTCGTCAGGACCCGAGTTCTGACAGTCAGCCTTCGCCGATTCTATGAATCCCTGGAGCGGGAGACGGGATTCGAACCCGCGACTTCAACCTTGGCAAGGTTGCACTCTACCGCTGAGTTACTCCCGCTCACGCCGCGATTAATTTTACCCACTCCTCTGTCTATGTCAAGAGGGGCGGCGAAATAAGCCGGTGGACGCGAGGGGGCGCTCGGTCATCGTCGGTCACGGGGATCGAGTTACGGGCAGGCGCTGGTTGGCGGCTCTCATCGGTTAGGATTCTCGTCTTGAGGGTGAAGCGCTCGCTTGATTCTTCTTTGTCTCTGCGCGTAGAATACGCCACTTGAAAAAGAGGAAGGCGTGGGAGGTAGCGGTGACGTCGTCGCAAAAGGGATGGAGCGAGCGCTCATGGCGGGCGCATCGCGCTGCACGATGGACATGGCCATTGATCTTTTTACTCATGGTGGGGGGTATGAATCCGACTCTTTTGGAAGCTCAAGACGTCTCTCGTGATGCTCGCCTCACGCAAGCCGTCGAGCAATTGCGCGAGCGGCTCATCGCCTGGCGGCGAGATTTTCACATGTATCCGGAGCTCTCGAATCGCGAGGAGCGCACTTCGCGCGTTGTAGCCGAGCATCTTCGCCAACTCGGCTTGGAGGTGCGGACGGGGATCGCCCGGCACGGGGTTGTGGCGCTCTTGAGAGGAGCCTTGCCTGGTCCGGTGGTCGCTTATCGCGCGGATATGGATGCCTTGCCGATCGAAGAGACTATCGAGGTCCCCTATAAGTCCCGGAACCCGGGAGTGAAGCACGCTTGTGGGCACGACGCGCACACGGCAATCGGGTTGGGCGTAGCGACCGTTCTCAGTCACATGCGCGATCGTTTGCGTGGGACAGTGAAGTTCCTCTTCCAACCGGCGGAAGAAGGGCCTCCTCCAGGCGAAGAGGGGGGCGCGCGGTTGATGATCAAGGAGGGCGCGTTGGAGGACCCACGCCCGCAGGCGATCTTCGGCTTGCATGTTGATCCTCGCGTAGACGTGGGGAAGATCGCGTATCACATCGGACCGGCCATGGCGTCAGCCGATCTCATCGAGATCACGATTCGCGGGAAGAAAGTGCATGGGGCGTATCCCCACGAAGGCGTGGATGCCTTGGTCATCGCGGCTCATGCCGTCACGGCGCTCCAGGTGATCCGCAGCCGGCGTGTGGATACGTTTCAGCCCTTTGTGCTTACGCTCGGGAGCATCCATGGGGGAAATCGGCACAACATCATCACGGACGAGGTGAAGCTGCAGGGGACGCTGCGCACGCTCGATGAGAAGGTTCGCGCCCAAGTGATCCAGATGATGCATCAAACGCTCAAAGGGGTGACCGAGGCGCTGGGTGGGTCGTATGAGCTGAAGGTCGAAGAAGGCGCGACCGTGACCTATAACGATCCTCGCCTGGTCGAGGAGACGCTTCCGACGCTCCGGCGCGTGCTCGGCGAAGGGAATCTCGTCACGCCGCGCCCTCATATGGGGGCCGAAGATTTCAGCTATTACGCGCGTGTGGTCCCCGGCTTCTTCTTCTTCCTCGGCGTGCGGAATGAAGCCAAGGGGATCAACGCGATGATCCATACGCCGGAGTTCGATCTGGATGAGGACGCCCTCCCACTGGGCGTGAAGGTGGCAGCGAGCATCCTGCTCGATTATCTGGAGCGGCATGCTGCCCCTTCCGCACAAGGGGGGAACTTGTGACCGGCGACGGGACGGATCGCGAGGGGGAGAGATGAGCACATCGTCGCTCGTAGAATTGGCCCGAGCGTACATCGAACAGGAACAGTCGCGAAGACGGGAACAGGCCGAAGCGCGGGTTCTTCCCATCCGCAAGCGGCTCACGGCCGAGGGGGAATTTCGCCTCGTTCATCCCGGCGTGGTTTGGGAGGCGTGCCAGACGTGGCTCGATGAGACGCGACGCTTCGGCCGCGATGTTGTGGCTCATGTCGTACAGCATCCCCAAGCGCTGCCGCTTTTGGAACAGCCGGACGACGTCGAAGGCTTCCGCCGATTTATCGCCGAGTGGCTCGCGCGCGAGTTGGAGGAATACATCATGCCCAACTGCCTGGCGTTTATGAAGGAGCGAGGCATCCACGTGGAGCAGGAGGTGCGCATCGTCCGGCATCGCGCCGAGATGGCTATCGCCCAGATGACCAAGGAACTGCTCGCGCAGATCCATTTGGCGACTCGGCGCGTGCCCGCGGCCTCGTCGCGATGAACGGGAATACCGGGCGCGCATCTCAAGAGCGCCGCCCCCTCACAAGGAGGACGACGATCACCAAAGCGGCGATGCCGAGGAGCAGCCATGGGGAAGCGCGCTTGATGATAGACATCGCCGCCGATCCGAATCGCGCGGCCAAATATCCCTCCAATCCATAGCGCGCCAGACGTCCCAGCAGAACGCCCGCGAGGAATCGTTCGCGCGATATCCCGAGGATCCCGGCCATCACGATCGTCGGCTTCGCCGGAAATGGTGGGGGGAGGAAGACGGCAAGAGCAATGGCCAGAAGGTCGTATCGGTCGAGGAATCGGCGGAGCTGCTCTTGCCGGGAGAAGGAGAAGCGTGCGAGCAGTCGCTCGCCCGCTCGTCGCGTGAGCGTGTAGAGGACGAGGCATCCCAAGGTCGATCCGAGCGTCGCCGCTCCCGCGTACAGGGAGGCTCGCGCGGGATTCCACGCAGAGAGGAGTATCAGAACGCCATCCGGACCTCCGGCCAGCGGGATCATCGCGGAGTCGAGGAAAGCGATCGCGAAAAGGCCCACTGGACCAAGAGCGCGTAGGGTTTCTCCCATAGCCTTCATGCGCGCTGACGCTCGCGACTCGAAGGGAGCGGATTCGCTGTCGGGGAAAGACTCGGGTCCTCGGCGAACAGTGGCGCGCGTCGTCGGAGCACGCGCGCGATCCCATAGCCGATCACGACGATCGCTCCGATTCCGAGCGCGATCGTGATCCCATGTTCGCGCATGTATCGCAGGATAGCGTGCCCATAGAGCAAAGCGAGAATCCCTTCGACGTAATATCGCGCGGATCGCGCCAGTAGGATCGTCAGCATGAACTTCGCGCGCGGATACCGGAGCGCTCCGGCCGTCGCGACGAAAATCTTGAAGGGGGTTGGCGGGGGACACAACGCCGGGATGAGCAGCGCGAGAGCTCCATATCGCGCATAAAACTGCTCGACTCGACGCACTTTCTCAGGCGAGAATCGTCGGCGCAGGAATGCCTCCCCGCCCGCGCGGGCGAGCGTGTAGAGGAGGAGACACCCGAGAACGGATCCTGTGGCAGCGAGCAATGGCCAGTAGAGCACCTCCGCCGGATGGTGGAGGATGCGCGTGACGACGATCACGTCATTGATCTCCGGGATCGAGAGGAGCGAAGAATCAAGCACGGCGATGAGGGTCATCCCCACTGGGCCTAACTCGAGAAGCGCGTCCTTGAGCGCCTCCAACATTCCACTTAACATGGTATCCGCTCCACAGCCGTTGATCGGCGAAAGTGGGGATTCTAACTGCCTGTGCCGGAGCTGTCAAAAATCAGTGGAGAGTTGACGTCTCCGCGCGCGGTCGAGTATCGTTTGGGCCTATGCTGGAGGGAAAGAAAGGGATCATCTTCGGCGTCGCGAACAGGCGGAGCATCGCGTGGGCCATCGCCCAACGCTTCGATGAGGCAGGCGCTCGGCTCGCGCTGACGTATCAGAACGAGCGGCTTGGGGAGAACGTGCGCGAATTGGCGGCGACCTTGCAGCATCCCCCTCTGGTCCTCCCCTGCGATGTGACCGAGGAGGGACAGATCGAGGCCGTTTTCGACGCGCTCGCTCGCGAATTCCAGCAGCTCGATTTCCTCGTCCACTCGATCGCGTTCGCTCCGCGTGAGGATTTGGAAGGAGCGTTCCTCCATACATCGCGAGAGGGGTATCGAGTCGCCCATGAGGTCAGCGTCTATTCGCTCATCGCCGTGGCGCGTCGCGCGGCTCCGCTCATGGCGGAACGCGGCGGGAGCATCGTCACGCTCACTTATCTGGGCAGTGAGCGCGTGATGCCGGGATACAACGTCATGGGCGTCGCCAAAGCCGCGCTCGAATCCACGGTGAAGTATCTCGCCGCCGAGTTGGGGCCCCGTGGGATTCGCGTCAACGCGCTCTCGCCTGGTCCGATCAAGACGCTCGCCGCCAGCGGCGTCCCCGGCTTCTCCCGCATGCTGCGGCATGTGGCGCAGACCGCACCGCTTCGGCGCAATACCGATCCGGCCGAGGTAGCCGATGCCGCCCTCTTCTTCGTGAGCCCGCTCTCGCGGGGCATCACTGGGGAGATCCTCTTCGTGGATGGCGGCTATCACATCATGGGGATGACCGTTGCGGAGTCCGCAGGCGAAGAGTGAGCGGGCCGCTTCGCGGGGCATCGCCAAGAAGGTGAGGAGATGCTCTCCTGCGAGCCGTCTCCCCATGAATAGCGGTCCTATGAGCTGAGGAGGCATGACCTCAGCCCGTATCGGGAAGCCCATTATCGCAGGTATTTGCCGAAGAATTCCAAGGTTCGCCGCCAGGCGTCTTCGGCCGCTTCTCGATTATACACTTCCGGCCGCGTGTCGTTGAAAAACGCGTGATCCACCCCCGGATAGATGTGGATATCGGCCGTCTTCCCGAGCTGCTTCAACTGCGCTTCCAATTGGCGCACCGACTCCGGCGTCACGAATTGATCCCGCTCCGCGTAAATGCCGAGCATGGGCGCCTGCAGCTTCTCCAGCTTCGGTTTCACATTTGGATGCCCGCCATAGAAGACGACGCACGCGCTCACTTGGGGGTTCTCACATGCCGCATAGAGCGAGAGGGCTCCGCCCATGCAAAATCCGATCGTGCCGACCTTCTTCGGTTCGACCGACGGATGGGCGAGCAGATATTGGATCGCTCCGCGCAGCTCCTTCTCCGCCTCATCGATCCGAAGAGCCATCATGAGTTTCCCTGCTTCATCTGGGGACTTCGTCGTTTGGCCGTGATAGAGGTCCGGAGCCAGAGCGACGTATCCGGCCGCCGCGAAGCGATCGCACACGTCCTTGATGTGATCCACCAATCCCCACCACTCTTGGATGACAACGACGCCCGGGCCCTTTCCTGCCGGGAGCGAGAGATACCCCGACGCCGTCTTCCCGTTGGCCGGGAATTCGACCATGTGTCCTGCCATCGGTTCCCTCCAATTCGGAAATGATCCTCACCGGACGAAGGTGAAGTTATAGCGGCCCGCGATCGCGGGCGTCAAGCGCGCGCGAGAGAGAAGCCATCCTTTGGTGTCGTCCTCATCCGGTCCCGAATCTTCCGCTTGCTCCACGGCTCCTCTTGGGACATGATACTCAACCTATGGCGGCCGGAGTATTTCATGCGGTGACCGCAGTGGTGCTCGTGCTGACGATCCTCTGTCTGGGGGTGAACGCGCTCGGATGGATTCGGTTGCGGGCGCTCGCGCGCGTGGTCTCGGGCGCGCGGGCAGCGCTGGCTCCGCGCGAGATCGAACGGCTCGGTCAATTGACCGGATTGATTCGTCTGGAAGCCGTGTATTTCACACTGCTTCTCCTTTACGCGCTCGCTTATCCGGGCGTGCTCGCGTGGGGACCCGTCCTCTTCGTCGTCCTCTATCATTGGCTCGGATGGGCGGCCAACGAGTGGACGCATACGACGGCGCGCGCCGTCGCTCGCTTGCGACGAGATCCGACGCCCGCTCCTTCCTTTCGCGCGCGGGCGCGCACGGCGCTCGCCGTGATCGGCGCGCTTGATGTCCTTGAAGCGGCCGTTCTCCTCTATATCATCCTGGCGCTCGCCGGATCGCTGCGTCATGCGAGCGCGTGAAGAGCGGGACGTGAGAAGAAGCGAGCCGTCCTCTCGAAAGATTCGAGGGCGATGCTTCGCCGAGATCTATCGCCTCGTGCGGCGCATTCCGCGCGGACGCGTGGCGTCGTACGGCGATATTGCGGCGCTCTGCCGAGCGAACGTTTCGGCGCGCGTGGTGGGATGGGCGCTCGCCGTCTGCCCTTCGGACGTCCCCTGGCATCGCGTCGTCAATCGCGATGGACGCTTGACCATCGGTCGGCGCGCCCTCTGGTTGCAGCACCTTCAGCGCGATCTCCTGCGGGCTGAAGGCGTCACTTTCCTCGCCCAGGATCAAGTGGCGATCGAGGCCCATCGGTGGCGACCGCGCCGTAGGAGACCTTCCTTCGTGATGGGGGTGTCTCTTGAAAAATTTCCCGCCGCCACAGATTTCCGTTGAAAAGCGGCGCAAAGTTTGTCATGCTTAGACGTTTGGCAAAGATGACGGGACGGGAACGAAAAACGGAGGATGGCGTACCTGCGGAAACTCGATCTGGCCATCGAGTCGGCGCGCAAATTGGCGCGCATTGGGGCGAGCACCAATCTCGTGAATTTGCTGCGCAAGATGAGGCCGGCCGACGTCGCCGTCATCTTCGGGAACCTCACCGATGGTGAGCGGCTCTTCGCCCTCCGCTCCCTGCTCAGGCAAGATGGGGACTTCGTGGCCTCGACTTTGAGCGAGATGCCGCCGGAGGAAGCGGCTTCGCTTCTGGCTCATCTGGAACCGGAGACGATCGCCGACCTCCTGCAGAAGATCCCCGTGGACGATGCCACCCAGATCACCTCCAAGTTGCCCCAGGGGTTGGTCGAGCGCGTGCTGGAATTGATGCACATCGCCCGGTCGGTGGACGTCGTGGATCAGCTCCAGTTCGAGGAGAACACGGCCGGGCGCATCATGAACCCACATGTCTTCGCGCTGCAGGAAGACATGACCGTCGGCGAGGCCATCTCCACGCTCCAGCGTAAGAGCGATGAGCTGGAGATGGTCTTCTACCTCTATGTCGTGGACGATCGCCATCATCTGGTCGGAGTGGTGAGCCTGCGTCAGCTCCTGCTCAATCCGCCGAGCACGCCCTTGCGCAAGATCATGTCCACGGATGTCATCAGCGTGCACACGAGTACGGATCAGGAGGAAGTCGCGCGCGTCGTCTCGAAGTACGATCTCATGGCCGTCCCCGTCGTGGACGATGAGAACCGGCTCGTTGGGATCGTGACCGTGGACGACGTGATCGACGTCTTGCAGGAGGAGCTGACGGAGGATTACTTCCGCATGGTCGGGTCGGATGCGGCGGAGCTGGAGCGACGGACGCCCGGGGAGATCGCTCGATTGCGCTTGCCGTGGCTTTTGATGACGGTCCTCATCGAGTTGATCGCTGGTGTCGTCATCCATCGGTTTGATGACACATTGGGGACGGTCATCCTCCTGGCATCGTTCATGCCGGTCATTCAGGCCATCTCCGGGAACACAGGGTTGCAATCGGCGACGATCGTCGTGCGAGGGCTCGCGACGGGGCATATTAGCTTGAAGGATTGGTGGCGTCCCGTTTGGCGGCAGCTTCGGACGACGCTGATCTTGGGGGCGATTTTGGGCCCGCTCATCTTCTTCGTCGGCGGCTTCTGGCACGGATGGCAGCGCATGGCCGAGCGTGGGACGTGGTTCGATCCCGTCTTCGGATTCGTCGTCGGATTCTCGATGTTCGTCGCCATCAATCTCTCGGGGGTCGTGGGGACGGTGATCCCCATGCTCTCGAAGCGCTTGGGCTTCGATCCTGCGTTGACAGCCGGCCCCTTCGAGACGGCGTTTCAGGATGTCGTGAGCGTGACCATCATGCTCGGATTGGCGACGTTGCTTCTGCAGTGGATGGCGTGAGGACGTCGCGTGGCTCCCGCCGCGCGCACCTTATCTCCCGATCTCCGCGCAGATCTCGAGCGTCTCCCCGATGATCACCAACTCATCGAATCCTTCGTGAAAGGAGGGGGGAGATCGGTGCAGTTCCACCAGCATGCGGTGTAGGGCCGCTTCGGGGACCACGCGCTCGCGCTCGCGATTGCGCTCTTGGCAGATGCGGAGCGGCACATTGAGCCAGTAGCCGATGATCCATCGGACGCCATTCTCGCGCAGCTCGCGAATCGTCAGGCGGCGGAACTTCGGGTTGATGTTCGTGGCATCGTAGATGACGTTGCGTCCGGCGCGCACGGCAGCCAACAGGTTCGAGCGAGCGAGACGGAAGACGCGCGCGGCCTCCCCTTGGATGGCTTCATCGCCATAGAGATGCTTGCGAATCTCATCGGAGCTGACGATCGAAGCTGGCGCGTATTGCTCGGCCAGGCGTCGCGCGAGCGTGCTCTTGCCGGAACCGGGAAGCCCGATTAAAATGTGCGCGCTCGGTCGCATCGTCCCTCCCGACCGTTGGGCCGAGCCGATGAGATGGGCATTATATTCGGGCTTCATGAGGCCTCGCCAGTATGAGCACGGTATCGCCGGTGGAGATCGAGCTGATCGTGCGCGCCGAGCATGCCGATCCGTTTCACATTTTGGGCAGACATCTGGTCTCGCGCGGCCGAGAGTCGGGCTTCGCCATTCGGGCTTTCCTGCCTGAGGCCGACGAAGCCTTCGTCGTGGACGCCCGTTGCGGGCGGGCGCATCCGATGGAACGCTTGCATCCGGATGGATTCTACGAGGCCGTCTTTTGGGGAGAGACGGAACCCTTCCCGTATCGGCTGCGCGTGGTGAGCAGAGGAGAGATCCGAGAATTCCTCGATCCGTACTGCTTCCCTCCCGTGCTCACCGATTTCGACCTCTATCTCATCGGCGAGGGCACACATCAACGGATCTATGAGAAGCTCGGCGCGCATGTGCGCGAGATCGAGGGCGTGCGCGGCGTGCACTTCGCCGTTTGGGCCCCCAATGCGCGACGCGTCAGCGTCGTCGGCGATTTCAACGCCTGGGATGGGCGTCGGCATCCCATGCGCGTGCGGGGGACGAGCGGTATCTGGGAACTCTTCATCCCCGAGCTCCCGGAAGGCGTGCTCTACAAATTCGAGATCAAGTCGCAGTATGGGAACGCGCTGCTTTTGAAGAGCGATCCTTACGGATTCTTCTTCGAGCGTCCGCCGAAGACGGCGACGATCGTCTTCGATCTCTCGCGTTGTCGCTTCGCCGATGAAGCGTGGATGCAGGAACGCGCGCGTCGGAACGCCCTCGATGCGCCGATGAATATCTACGAAGTGCATCTCGGCTCCTGGCGACGCGTGCCCGAGGAAGGGAATCGGCCGCTCACGTATCGAGAGATCGCGCACCAGTTGGCCGGTTACGTGAAGGAGATGGGATACACGCACGTCGAGCTTCTGCCGATCCTGGAGCATCCGTTCGACGGATCATGGGGGTATCAAGCCGTCGGCTATTATGCGCCGACAAGCCGGTATGGGTCGCCCGAGGATTTCGCCTACTTCGTCGGCTATCTGCACGAGCAGGGGATCGGCGTGTTCCTCGATTGGGTGCCCGCGCATTTTCCCAAGGATGCGCATGGATTAGCTTTCTTCGACGGCACACATCTCTACGAACATGCCGATCCGCGCCGCGGGGAACATCCGGATTGGGGGACGCTCATCTTCAACTACGGTCGAAACGAGGTGCGAAATTTCCTGCTCGGGAGCGCGCTCTTTTGGCTGGATCGCTATCACGCCGACGGGCTGCGCGTGGACGCGGTCGCCTCGATGCTGTATCTGGATTATTCGCGGCGGCCGGGAGAGTGGGTGCCCAACATCTATGGCGGGAACGAGAACTTGGAGGCGATCGCCTTCCTCCAGCGATTCAACGAGTGGGTGCATGCGCTCTGCCCCGGCGCCGTGACGATCGCCGAGGAGTCCACAGCCTGGCCCATGGTCTCGCGTCCGACATATCTCGGCGGATTGGGCTTCACGTTCAAATGGAACATGGGATGGATGAACGACACGTTGCGGTACATGGCTAAGGACCCGATCTATCGCAAGTATCACCACAACGAGCTGACGTTCTCGCTCATGTACGCCTTCTCGGAGAACTACATCCTGCCGCTCTCGCACGATGAAGTGGTGCATGGGAAGCGGTCGCTCTTGGAGAAGATGCCCGGCGATCGTTGGCAGAAGTTCGCGAATCTCCGGCTCCTCTACGGATACATGTTCGGCCATCCGGGGAAGAAGCTCCTCTTCATGGGAGGGGAGTTCGGGCAGTGGCGCGAGTGGGACGTCACGACGAGCCTCGATTGGCACCTCTTGCAGGACGAGCCGCATTGCCAGTTACATCGGTACGTGCGCGATTTGAACCATTTCTATCTCGCCGAGCCGGCGCTCTACGAGTGTGATTTCGAGCCGAGCGGATTCGAGTGGATTGATTTCCGCGATTGGGAAGGCAGCATCATCGCCTTCCTGCGACGCGCGCGTCGAGAGGCCCCTTTCTTGATCTTCGTCTGCAACTTTACGCCGGTGCCGCGCCCGGGATATCGCCTTGGAGTCCCGGAACCGGGGGCGTATCGAGAAGTCTTCAACAGCGATCGGCCGGAATATGGGGGGAGCGGCCACGGTAATCCTGAGTGTCTTTGGGCTGAGCCCATCCCCTGGTCCGACCGCCCTTATTCGATCCGGCTGACGTTGCCTCCGCTGGCGGTCATCGTCATAAAACGCGAGGGATGAGTCGCCTTTGGGGAAGGAGGGAGAGATGAAGGCGCACACCGAGTATCTGGAGTTCCACACGAAAAAGCGACGCGAGTACCTCAACATCACGCGCGAGGTCGAACGCGTCGTCCAAAAGAGCGGGATTCGGGAGGGCATGGTCCTGGTCTCCGCCCTCCATACGACGGCGGGCGTTTATCTCAACGACGACGAGGAAGGGTTGCTCCACGATCTCGATGAGATGTTAGAGAGGATCGCTCCGTATGGCGCGCCTTATCGCCATCACGCCACGGGTGAGGACAATGGCGACGCGCATCTGAAGTGTCTGCTCATTCATCATCAAGTCATCGTGCCGGTGACCAACGGGAAGCTGGACTTGGGGACGTGGCAACGAATCTTCTATGCGGAGTTCGACGGGCGCCGGCGCAAGCGCGTGGTGGTCAAGGTCATCGGGGAATGAACGGCTTCGCTCGCGCCACCGCAGAGCCCAATCCCCACGCTCATCTCGCATTGCCGTCGGGCCGGGCGAGGGGTACAATTCCACCGTCGGATTTGTGAGCTCGGCTTCTGAGAGTGAGTAGGCGAAAGGTGATCACGCGGGCAGTGGCGTGAAGGAGACGCGTCGCTCGGCCTAGGCGAATGAAGACGACCCCTTTCGGAAGGGGCCAAGACGATTCGTCGGGGAACTCAGCACGGGAGTCGATGTGAGCGCGACGGCCAAACAGTTCAACCGAGGACGCTACGGCCTCGTCTCGGATCGAGGGCTGAACCCCCGCCGCCCGGTGAACGAGGACAGCTACGTGGTGTTGGAAGACGCGGGCGTGTTCGCCGTGGCCGATGGCGTAGGAGGACAGAATGCCGGGGAGATCGCCAGCCAGATGGCGATGGAAATCCTCCGCCACCATTTCTCCCGGAGAACGCGCGGCGACCGCGTGCGGTATTTGGAGCAGGTGATCGCGTATCTGAACGGCGCGCTTCGTGAGATGGCGATGAGTGAAGAATCGCTGAGCGGCATGGCCACGACGCTCGCCGTGCTCTTGTTGGAGCCGCGACATGCGATCCTCTGTCACATTGGCGATAGCCGCATCTATCGCTTCGTCGCGGGGAAGCTCCATCGCGAGACGATCGATCATACGCTCGTCGAAGCCGAGCATCTGGGCGGACTCTCTATCCTCGAATACACGAAGAGATATGTCCTTACGCGCGCCTTGGGCATTGACGAAGAGGTCATTCCCGATGTGAAAAAGATCGGACTTGAGCCGGGTACGGTCTTCCTGTTGTGCACCGATGGGATCACGCGCCATGTGACTGATGAGGAATTGCAGGACCTCTTGGTGCACGAACCGGATCCGCAACGGGTCTGCGATCAGCTTCGGGAATGGTGTTACGAGCGGGGGGCGCGTGATAACTTCACCGCCATCGTCGTGCGCGTGGACTCGGTACCCTCGCGTCCGGGGAAGGGCGCGATCGGAAACAGAGGGAAGGAACGAGAGCACATGGGCAAATCGTCGGCGGCTTCGCCAATGCCGTCGGTGGGGTCGCAACCGCAGGATGCGTTGGAGGAGCGGACCGTTCCTCTCCCGGAGTCGGCGCAATCGCTCGTCGCACGCTTTCGGCATTTCGGTCGCACCTATGGGGTGGCGATCCTCATGGCGTTGCTCGGTGCCCTCGTGATTTTCATCGCCGGGATGACTGTCGAACGATGGCGGGTAGAGAGGACTGCTCCTCCGCCCTTGATGAGCGAACGCGCTCATGCGTATTTGGATCGTGCGATCGAAAGATTTCGCGTTGGTCACTACGCCGAGGCCGAACGAATCTTAGAGGAGGGGATGCGGTTGGAGTCGCCCGACAGCTTAACTCATCATTGGCTGGGGCGGGTTCGCTTCGCCCTTGGCAAATATCGCGCGGCGGCCGAGAGCTTCGCGCGCGCGGTGGAGCTTGGGGGGTGGGAGGAGGATCTGCTCTTCGCTGCAGCCGCCTGGCACGCGGCCGGGGAGCTGGAGCGGGCCCGCGAGTTCCTGCAACGATATGCTCGATCGGTCGCCGGGAGTCGAGAATCGGCGGGGAATCCATGAGCGGTGGCGTGCGAAACCGCGCGAGAGCGTTCGGCGGCGATCCTGAGAGTGCGCGGAGGGCGTGAGGGGAGGCGGCGATGACGTTCCAGAGCGAGTGGACCTTTGACCTGCAGCGGTGCCTGGATGCGGCGGGGAACCTCTTGCCTCCGGAGCGCGTCCCCCTGGAGGCGTTGCTCGATCCGCAACGGCTTCTGCAGGCGCAGGCGTATTTGAGCGAGATCACGCAGATGGAGGCTTCCGTCTACCTTTACGATGAGGCGTCTCCGCAGCCGATCCATCCCGATGCCGCGCCGATGTGTGTGCGGTCGCCGCTTTGTCGGGAGCTGAACGCGCTGAAGGATGCGACGACGGGCCTCTCGCGATGTCTGCGGGATACATGGCACGCATCGCTGCATGCGATGCGGCGGCGGCAACCGGTCGTGGCCGATTGCGTCGGCGGGCGGAGGACGCTATGGAGCTGCCCCATCCTTCTGAGCTGCGAGGGCCGCACCTATCCGAAAGCCGCCCTCACCGTGGCAGCCTTCCCCATCGAGAACTTCTTCGCGAGCGAGGTCCTGGAGGCGCTCTTCCCCGATGGAAATCCCGCTCTTCGAGAGAGCCACGAATGGGCGCGGAAGTTAGCCCTGGCGAGCGAGCGGTTGGGCCATGTGCGGGAGTTGGCTCGACTCATGGCCGATACGTTCTCCGTGGAGATCTCCGTGCGATACGAGTTAGCGCGTCAGTCCCTGCAGAGCTCATCCCGCATGGCGGAACACTTCTCCGCTTTGGCGGAAAAGCTCTCGCAGATGGCGCATGAGATCAACAATCAACTGACGAGCATTCATCTTCATGCCCATCTAGCGCGCCAATTGGTCGAAGCTCCCGACGTCCAGGAATCCCTCGAGCTGATCAAGCGGGAAGCGCGCTCGGCCATTGAAGCCGTGCGAGCATTGACGCGGTACGCCCGCCAGGCCTTAGCTCCCGGGAGAGATCAGATGGAAGGTCGCGATCTCTCGGTCGAAAAGGCGGCCGAACCACCCGCCGAGTCGAGGAGCATCCTCGTTGTGGATGATGAGAGACCGATCGCCGAATTGATCGCGCGCGCGCTGCGGGCGGCCCATTACGATGTGGACATCTCGCTGGATGGAGAGACGGCGCTCTCCATGATCGAGCGGAAACGCTACGATCTGATCATCGCTGATCTTCGTATGCCGGGGATTGGGGGGATGGAGCTGTACGAGCATTTCCAGCGTGCCGATCCTTCCATTGCACGTCGCATAGTCTTTCTGACAGGAGACGTCCTGAGCGAAGAGGCGCTCGCTTTCCTTCGCGAGACGGGGAGTTTGCGCTTGCCGAAGCCCTGCACGTTGGAGGAATTGCTGGCGCTAGTGAGGGCCGGGTTGGAGCGGAGCGAATCATCGGCTTCTTAGGCGGATCGATGGGCGCGTCCGTGCTAGAGAAGTCGTGAAGGAGGGAGAGAGGAATGCGACGGGGACGTCAGGTGTTCGCCCTGGCGGAACGCAAGCGGCAGAGAGGCGCGTTCGCGGAAGCGTTGGATCTCTATCGCGAAGCGCAGCGCGCGTTCGCGCGCGAAGGAGACGAACGAGGGCTCATGGAGTGCGCGCTGGCGCAAGGGCATTGTCTGCGACTCCTCGGACGATTCCGGCAGGCCCGGCGCGCGTATCGGCGCGCGGCGCGCCTGGCGCGCGAGTTCGGCGCAGATCAGAGCGTGGCCGATGCGCTCGTCGGAGAGGGGATGGCTGCGCGAGCGCTCGGGGAATTGTCCGGGGCCCTTCGCCTCTTTCACGAAGCCGAGCGCTTGTATCGGAGCTGGGGAGATGCTCTCGGGCGCGCGTATCTTTTGTGGGCGCGCGGAGGAACGTTCCGCCTGCAGGGCGATCTACGCGCTGCCTATCGGAGCTTCCACAAAGCGTGGCAGTGGTACGAGCGCGCGGGAGATCGCGTGGGCGCCGCTTACGCCTTGTGCGGGCTCGGCGGCGTCTCGCGCGTGATGGGGCGATACACCGCCTCGTTCGAGTTCTATACGGAGGCGAACGATCGGTTCCGACGCCTGCGCGACACATTCGGCCGCGCGTATTCCTTCTGCGGCATCGCCAACGCGCATCGGATGCGAGGGGAATACGAGCGCGCCCTTGAGTTCTTCGGTCAGGCGACGGCGCTCTACCGCGCGATCGGCGATGAGGTGAGCTATGCCTATACGCTCTGGGGCGAAGCGACGGCCTATAAGATGCTCGGCCTCCATGAGCGCGCCCGCGCGGGTTTCCGCGAGGCCGGTCGGCTCTTCCGAAAGACGCGCGATATGCGGGGGAGGATTTACGTGTGGCTCGGAGAGGGTGAGCTTCGCTTGCTTCATGGCAGGCCGAAGCAGGCCGAGCGCCATTTCCGCATGGCGCTGGAGACGGCACGCCGGTTCGGATTCCGCTTGGAGGAACTTCACGCGCGCCTCTTCCTTCAGTTGCTCCGACGAGAGAATGGGCGATCGGTCTCCTTCGATCCCCTCATTCGGAGATACCGCGCTTTGGGGACGACGTTTTTGCGCAATCCTTCGCTTCCCCTGAATCTGCCTTAGTGCGATCGCTTCTCCCTTCAGCGGGATTGAGGAGAGCGATCCGTGGGGATCGAATCTCTGGCTCCCACTGTGGGGGAGAGAGGGAGTTCGATGACGAACGTCGCCCCCTGGCCTTCTTCGCTGAGGGCGTAAATCTCGCCCCCATGTTCCTTGATGATCCCATAGCAGATGGAGAGCCCGAGGCCAGTCCCGACTCCCGGAGGCTTCGTCGTGAAAAACGGGTCGAAGATACGCGAGAGGTGGGAAGCCGGAATGCCGGGGCCGTCATCGGTGAAGCGAATTTCGATCGCTTCCTGAGAGGAGCCTTCGCCGCTCGATCGTTTCACGCGCGTCTCGACAAGGAGCGTCCCGTGCCCGCGCGCTTGTCGGACAGCGTGTTCCGCATTGAGGATGATGTTGGAGAAGACTTGTTCGAGGAGGTTGCGATCCGCCCAGATGCGAGGGAGATCCGGCGCGAGATTCATGACCACGCGAAGCGGGCTCGAGGGCGTGCGCGCGCGATATGCATCGAGCGCAGCGCGAAGAGCGTCGTTAACGTCCATGGCGATCTTCTCTGGGCGATAGAAGCGGGCGAAGGCGAGCAAGTTCTGGACGACCTTCTTCGCGCGCTGCGCCTGCTCGATGATCGTCCGGAGGTCGTGCCGTGCGCTCTCACTCATGGGCTCGTGGGCGAGCAGCAGCTCAGCATATCCGAGCACGCTAGTGAGCGGGTTATTCAACTCGTGCGCGATGCCCGAGACGAACTGTTCGAGGGCGGCGAGCTTCTCGGCCTGAAGACGTCGCTCAAGGGACGACCGTTCGCCTCCTCCACCGCTCAGGATCATGCACACGGCCGGCTTCCCCTCGTATTCGACCGGCACGCTCCGGACCTGGAGGGCGATATCCCCCCCACTCCTTCGTGCGAGTCGGAATTCGATCACGGCGCTCGTCTCCGATGGCCGTTCCGATTCGAGAAGTGTGCGCACGCGATCTCGATCCTCTTCCCGGACGAGAGCCAAGAAGTCCGAGAAGGCCGACAATTCTCCAACGGGGAGCCCCACAAGCTCTGCCAAACAACGATTCGCATATCGAACCCGCCGATCCTGTACGATCGCGATCCCCTCCCCGAGGGCTTCGATCACCGTCCGATGGAGGCGTTCCGATTCGATCGCTTGCTCGAGCTGTCTCCGGAGGGCTTCCACAAAACGCGCATTCTCCAGGTGCGCGGAGAGATGTTCGGCGATCAGGCGAAGGGCGGTGACGTCGTCTTCGGTGAATGCATAGGGACGATCGCTCTCTATGCTCAAGACCCCGATGAGGCGGCCATCGGCTTTGATCGGCAGGTCGAATTCCGATCGCGTCTCCGCGTGGTAGCGCACAAAGCGGGGCTCGATGGCGACATCGTTCGCCAAGAGAACTTCTCCGTGACGCGCGACCCATCCGAGTGTGCCCACGTAGATGCTCTGCCGGTATCCGAGAGGGGCCGGTCGGGCATATCGGCTCTGCGTCGCCACGAGGATCAGCTCCTCGGCCGATTCATCGAGCTTGAAGAGCGAAACGTTCGGAAAGCCGAACATCTCCTGAATCAAACGACAAGCTTCGGTGAACAGTTCATCTTCGCTCTCCGGTGCAGCCATCCCTCCTCCGCGCGAGGTCCCACGCAGAGAACGGACGAGGAGCGTCGTCGCGAGGCGACCGACGCGTTGCCACTGCTCGACCCGTTGGCGCTCGCGCTGAGCGCGCTCCGTCAGCTCTCGGTATCGGCGCGCGTTCTCGATCGCCGTCCCCAAGAGGCTTCCGAGCGCTGAGAAAAACGCCGAGCGATATTCCGTCGGGAGATCGCAAAGAGCATTCGCGCCAGTGGTGCTCGTGAGCGCGTTTGCCGAAGAAGGCGCTCCTTCACCGGCAGCGGACGCCGGGTGATTTCGGCTCGCGAGCAGGAGAACCCCTATCGTTTGCTCCCCGGCGCGGAGGGGGATGAGCGCGAAGAGGTGAAAACCCGCGCGTCGGATCAGGTGCCGGTAGGGTAGCGGTTCGACGGCCGAGACTTCGAGAAAGAGCGGTTCTCCGACGGCGGCGACATCGGCGATCGGGCCTTCGCCGACGGGAGCCCGCTCGAGCAGCTCGACGAAGCTCGGAGGAATACCCCGCGAGAGCCGAAGGCGGAGAGCCTGAAGAGGCTCCGCGCGATCCGCAGCGCGCAGGGGGACGTCCTCCCGCAGATAGATCGCCCCGGCCTCAAACGAGAGGAGTTCGAGGAGGCGTCCGACCACGTTCTGAAGCAAGGCGTCAAGGTCATGGATGCGGGAGGCGGCCGCCGCGGCGATGTTCAAGATCGCGAGCTGCCGGGTGTGCTCCAGGATCTCGATCGTCCGTTGGAGGATTCGTTCGGGCGTTGCCAGGCACATGAGCCGATCGTCGTGGGGCAATGAACCGATCATATCCCTCCCTCACTGCCGCTCGAATGAGAATTCCGCGCGAAGCTCCGTCCAGGTGGAGGCGCCATCTGATCCGCACTCTCGCGTTCGGCCACATCGCGAGCGTAGTATGAGGGGAATCGCCCCCATCCGTCAAGAGGATTTTCACGCGGGAAAGCGCCCGCCCCTTCTTCGCAGATCGGCCTGGGGCGCATCGAAGGGGAGAGTGTGGTTGACAATCTCCGGACCATGTGATACACGTGATGTTCACTTGAAACGAGCGAGGCGAGGTCGATGGGAGCCCATCCTCTCGTGACGAAGCAGAAGAGGCAAACGCCCGAGGCGCAGAGCGTGCGCGTGGCATCTCAAAGGCCTCTCGCACCGAGAGTCAGACCGTCGTTCTCTACGATCCCGATATTTTCCGTCCAGGAGGTCGACCCATGAGTGAGCCGATCATTGCATTCAAGAAACCCGCGGTTTTGACCTTGGAGCCAGGGACCTATTATTGGTGCCGATGCGGACGATCGCAAAATCAGCCGTTTTGCGACGGATCGCATAAGGGGACGGAGTTCACGCCGATTCGATTCGAGATCACGGAATCGCGACAAGTCGCTCTCTGCCAGTGCAAGCATACGAAAAACGCGCCCTATTGCGATGGGACGCATAAGACCCTATGAGAGGAGGAGGTATGAGGATCTCTCGCGTTCTGGCGATCGTCGTAATCGCGCTGACGTCGTTTTCCCGCGTTTGGGGGGCGGATGAGTTCGTCATTGATCCCGTGCATAGTTCGATCGAATTCTCCGTCCGTCATATGATGGTGACGAACGTGCGCGGGCGGTTCCGGGAATTCTCCGGCACGATCTTCTACGACGAGAAGGACGTCACGAAGTCGTCAGTGCGCGTCGCGATCAAGACGGCGAGCATTGATACGGGGAACACCGACCGCGACAACCATCTGCGGAGTCCTGACTTCTTCGACGCGGCGAAATACCCGGAGATCACCTTCGTGAGCACGCGGATCGAGAAGCGCGGTGACGAGTACGTCTGCATCGGAACGCTGACAATCCGTGGGGTCTCGCGTGAGGTGGCGATCCCCTTCCGAATCCTCGGCGTCGTGAGAGACCAGCGGGGGAACACGCGGCTGGGAGTCGAAGCTGGGCTCACGATCAATCGGCTCGATTACGGCGTCTCCTGGAGTCGCGCCCTCGAAGGCGGGGGATTGGTCGTCGGGAACGACGTCAAGATCGAGCTGAACGTTCAAGCCATCAAGCGAGCTGTCCCTGCAGCTTCTCGTTGATGTTCGAACGGCTCGTGCGTCGGTGAGGAGCCGTGCGCCTATGGGCGCGGGGGATGTAGCGTCCCCCAAATGGGTCAGAGCCTTTAAGGCCATCGCGGTGGGGGGACTGTTCACAAATTAGCTTGCTTTTCGCTCCAAAGCTGTATATACTCGGGGCGGCTTTTCCTGTGAGAAAAGCCATAACTCAACCTAGGGAGGGGATTATGGGTGAAAGGAAAGTCTCCCCATGGGCCGTCTTTTTGGGGGCGATCCTCATCCTCGGGGTGGCCTTTCATATAGCGCGTGCTCAGCATCCGACGGGAAGCATTGAGGGAACGGTCACGGATCCGGCCGGAGCGGTCATTCCCAATGCGACGGTGAAGATCACGGAGGTGGCGACGGGGCGGACGATCACGTTGGTGACGAGTGAAGCGGGAGTTTATATCGCGCGGAATCTCTTGCCGGGAGCGTACAAGATTGAGATCTCGGCTCCGGGGTTCATGACGGGGATCCTCGAGGTGACTGTCTTCGTCGGGCAGGTGACCCGAGGAGATCTCTCGTTGAAGGTCGCGGGAGTGGCGGCTGAAGTCGAAGTCGTAGCTGTCCCTGAAGCGCAGGTGGACACCGTTCGTCATCAGGTGGATGGAGTGATCCGAGCGCGGCAAATCGATCAGCTTCCCCTCAATGCGCGCAACTTTCTGGAGTTGGGCCGTCTGGAGCCCGGGGTGATCGTTCGCGATGGGGGAACCATTGACCCCACGAAGGTGAATGCCTATCGCGTCGTCGGCATCGCCGGTCGTGGGGGGACGGGAACCCGCATTCAAATTGACGGCATTGACGTCACCGACGAGATGGTGGGTTCGACCGTATTGAACCTCTCCGATGATGCGGTCGCGGAATTCCAGTTGACGCGTTCCTCTCTCGATCTCTCGACCTCGCTGACCGCTTCGGGGGCCGTCAGCATCGTGACCCGCAGCGGCGGGAATGAGGTGCATGGGAGCTTCTTCTATTTCGGGCGCAATCAGCGTCTCTCGGCGATCCCGCAACCGACAAGTCCAAGGCCGAATCCTCCCTTCCATCGGCATCAGTTGGGGTATCGCGCGGGCGGTCCATTCGTGAAGGACAAGCTGTTTTGGTTCTCCAATTGGGAGCGCTTTTATCAAGCGGACGAATTCGAGATCGCCCCGGGGCGAGGCGTGGCCGTGTGGTTCCCACAGATGGCGGGTCGAACGAGCCTTCCCCTTGGGATTCGCTATGTGACCGAGCGCGTGGATTGGAATATCGGCAGCGCCGCGCGCGCCTTCTATCGTTTCAGCCACAGTTGGGATGAGTCCACGGGAGGGACTGGGCCTTCCCCGTTCCAGAACGTGGATTGGACGAACGTCTCGGTCGTGGGGTTGGATGTCACGAAGGGACGAGTGACCCATTCCTATCGCTTCGGCTACGTCAACTTCAACAATCGTATTGAGAGCCGGGAGCTGAAGCCCTGGACCTTCCCTCGCACTTCGCAAGGGATCCCGTATTTCATCGACTTCACGGGGCTTGGCCCGAACTCGCTGGCGCCGCAGGCGACCTATCAGGACAACTACGACAATAAGTACGATGGCAGCTGGGCCTACGGCAGCCATACGTTTCGGTTCGGCGGGCAAATCACGCGGTTCATTCAAGGCGTCTTCGCGAATTTCGCCGGTCCCTTGCAGATCAACGGGGACTTCACGACCAACCCCGGAGGCACGCGCGATCAGGTGATCGCGCGCGGTGGGAATCCTCAAGACCCCCTGGAGTATCCCCTGGTGAATTTCACCATGGGACCCCAGAACGGATTCTTCACCGTCGCGCCGGCGCATGGCATGCCTCATGGCGGGCACTTCAACACGCGATTGGCATGGTATGTCGGCGATACCTGGCGCGTGCGGCGGACCTTCACCCTCAACTATGGCGTCCGGTGGAACTACGACACCGGATATTTCAACGATGAGGTGAAGCGGGTGAAGATTCGACGGCCGGCTGTGCTCTCGCTCTTCACTCCTGCTGGCACGCGTTCGCCGAAGATGCCGAAGGACCGCTTCAGTCCGACGTT
>Ga0209289_100444_pt1 | contig 21772 bp, 23 predicted proteins | sample GXS110809BmetaG_FD_184121 | JGI IMG/M metagenome (GOLD analysis project Ga0209289, IMG submission 184121) | Hot spring microbial communities from Gongxiaoshe hot spring, China to study Microbial Dark Matter (Phase II) - GXS 110809B (SPAdes)... ...
CGTCAACGGAACCACCTGGGCTGTTGATGTAAAGGTCAATGGTCAAGTCAGGGTCTTCTTTCTCAAGGAACAGCAATTGGGCGATTATCACATTAGCCACTTGGTCGGTAATTTCGCCACCAAGGAAGACTATTCGGTTTTTGAGCAAGCGCGAATAAATGTCATATGCTCGTTCGCCGCGCGGTGTCTCCTCAATGACCCATGGGATAAGCACAACTTCATCCCTCCTTGCTAAATTTCGGTCTCGCATTTAAGCATGGTGCAAAATTTCAGCGATGATACCCGCGTTGTCAAGGTTTTGAGGGCCAAATTCCTATCCTTGCTCTCCCGTATCTTCAACCCATTTTGCTGTCGTCAAAATCAACTCCATCACTCGCTGTTCCAAAATTCTCCTTCGTGCAGAGGCAATGTCGTCTTCGCTAAGTTCTCGTTCACCTTCAAGCACCTGCCGAACTTCTTTCTCAGTGACGGTAATTCCCTCTCGCTCTGCAATTGCCTCCAGAATGAAGCGCAACCTCAAAATCCGTTCGGCATCTTGTTTGAGTTCTTCTCGGTATTCCTCAAGGTTTATACCTTGTCTTGCAAGCCATGTTTGAAGCGTCAATCCTTGCTGCCGCAAAGACGCCTCGGTTTCAGCCAGCAACTCGTTTGTGAACTTTTCAACTAAAGCGTTGGGAAGAGCAACTTGGCAAACTTGCAACAAAGCATCTTCTGCTTGAGTCATTTCGGATGCCCGAACTGCCCCTCTCAGTCTCATTTCCAAGTCTCGCTTCACTTCCTCCTTCAACGCTTCCACACTGTCCAACCCAAACTCTTCCAGCACAATCTCGTCGCTCAATTCAGGCAAAATTCGTCGCAATACTCCCTCAACGATAAACTTAACTTGGACAGTTTTACCAGCGAGTTGAGGGCTTTGGAAATCGTCGGGGTATGTGAAAGAGAATTCACTCTCGTCGCCTCGCTTTTTACCGACAAGATTTTGAGGCAAAGGCGGAATCCAACCAGAAGCACCTGCGACGAATGTTCCACTTTGCCATTGCTCGCTTGGTTTCTCTCCTTCTTCCAAAACTTGATACCGAACCCTAACCCTATCTCCTTCCTGAGCGGGTTCTTCAGTAGCCTCGTAGCGAGCCAACTCTTGGCGAATGGCTTCAAGTTCCTCTTGAACCATTTCCTCAGTAACTTGCGCCTTCACACGCTTCAGTGTCAGACCTTTATACTCACCCAGTTTCACTTCGGGCTTAGTAATCACTTCAGCAACGAACTTCAAAGGTTGTCCTTCAGCGAATTGAACATCCCGCCAATTGGGCAGAGTTATAGGTTGTAAGTTTTGCTCTTTCAAAGCAGCAGTTAACGCTTCAGGGAGCAAGTTCTCCAAAACTTGCTGCCGAATTTGTTCTTCACCAACCCACCTTTTGATTAGCCCTGGCGGAATATGACCTGGGCGGAAACCGGGCACTCTTATGGTTCGGCTCAATCGCCGAAAAACTGCATCCGTTGTCCGTTGAACTTCCTCTGCAGGGACCTCAATTTGCAATTCCCAAACATGCGGTTCCTTTTGAGCGACTTGAACGCTTGACAACTGCATTTTCATCCCTCACTTCCTGAGCGTGAAATTTTACAGGGCACAAACATTTTAACGGCGTTCGTTCGCAATAGACAATTGGGGACAACCTCAAGTTTAGTATGTCGGCATAAGAGGCGACCAACCATCGTCAAGTTACATCAACTCGTCAAAAGTTACCCTGCAACCTCTTTAATGTCAAGCAGTTTCAAGGTCTCGCGAAAAAACCAAGTCCCACTACCACCGACACCAAGGAATGCACATGAAAAAATTGTCGGGTTGGCTAATTTCCGCATTACTCCAAAAATGCATCCGTTACGGCTTTCTCCTGCCCAATGATTTCCTTCTTTATGGCGCTTCGGTCAGGCAGTCGGTAAATGTAAACGCTGTCGTAGTCAAGGTCAATCATTTCGCGCAAATCAACCTTGATTCGTTCAAGTTGGCTTTCCGTCAACTCACCTTCAAAAGCGCTGTTTTGAACCCAGTGCAGAAACCTTCGCAAATACTGACAAACCTTCGCCACTCGGCTTTGCTCAACATCATAGACGATCACGACATACACTTGATTCTCACCACCATGCCCTCAAAGCCTTGTATGGCTCAATGCCGATGAGATGGCGGATGAGTTTGTAGGCTTCAAGGCGGATGAGTTGGCGGTAAGAGACATTGCGTTTGAGTTGGCGGTGTTGGACGGTCGTTTGCAATGTCTCTTCAAAAGCACGCACGAACTTTTTGCGAGCATCATCCTTCATGTAAATGCCCCTTGCTTCTCCCACGCTCTCAAAATCTTCCTCGCCAATTTCGTTTCGGTTGAGCAAACGAAAAATCAACCTATCAACCACCAATGGCTTGAAAATTTCGGCAAGATCTAAAGCCAGCGAAAACCGCCTCTGAGATGGCTCATGCAAGTAACTGACGGTTGGGTTCAATTGAGTCACATAAATTTCCGAAAGCGTTGCAGCGTAAAGCAAACTATTGCCGAAGGAAAGCGAAGCATTGGCCATATTGTCAGGCGGTCGTTTCACCCGCTTTTCAAACGGTTGCTCCAACTCTAAAATCTCGTTGAAGGCAGCATAGTAAGCATCGCGTGCTCGCCCCTCCTCGCTCATCAGTTCCGCAATGCTTTGGCAACTTCCAATTCGCTCCATGCAACTTTCCACAACTGTCAATGCTTCGTCAACCCGCTTGCCTCGGTTGCGGTAGTAATTCAAGTTTCGGCGGATGTGAAAGAGTGCACCCGAAACAAATTCCCTTGCAATTTCTAGCCGCTTTTGTGGGTCAAGGTAATACTCAACCTGACGGACGAGCAAGTGCCCGCTGACATTGGTCTCACGCGGATAAAAACTGCCGACATAAAAGCCGTAGTAGTTGAAGCAATGGATGGTGATTTCGTTTTGAGCAAGGAACGAGAGCAGTTTTGTGTTCAAGTCAATTTCGCCAAAAAGGTAAAGGTCGCGGACATTCTCAATGGGAATAGGCTGACGCTGAACTTGTCCATCCTCGCTTTCCTGCTCCAAATACAGCGTGTTTTGCCTTCGCTTTAACCTCCCGCTTCGGAAGATGTAGTAACTTTGCGCCAAGTAAGATCACCTCATGGAAGATCGCTTCTTGTTCTGGGCTAAAGCCTCCCCACAACTGCGCTTATGCCATCCTTAAGGGTGGCTTTAGCCATGTCCCCAAACCCCTTATGGAAGTTCATCAGCCTTTCGCAGAATAAGGCGAACTAAATCGCTACTGGCACGAAAGCCAAAGAACAAAAGTTGTTCTACAAGGGGCTTTACTTCCAAAATAAGCCCTTTTTCTTTTGCCATCAACAAAACGCCCAAAGTTCCTGTCACCTTTATTCCAAGATGCCTTGCTACTTTTCTTCCAACCCATTCGTCAATCAGCAAAAGGTCAGCGCCAATCTCCATGCTCAAAGCAATTGCTTCCTGCTCGCCTTTTCCTAAACCGTATGCCAAGACTGATGCTGGAATAGGCTGAACTAAGGGATGTTCAATGATCCACGAAGGCATAGGTCGGGTTTGAAAAACTTCGTCTTTGACAGCAGTTGGGATGAGAACTTGGCTGAACAATTGATTCAGCAAGTCCATTTTACCCAACTGATGAAAGGCAATTAATGGCGAAGAATTGCTCACCACTATCATTACTCTAACAACTCCCTCATCTGGCGCAATTCTTCCTCTAATTCCTCGGGCGAGTAGCGGAAAAATGGGATGCCCAAACGACCTGAGTATTGAATAAAGTCAATGCGACTCATACCTAAAAGCTCTGCTGCTTTGCCCGAAGAAATTTCGCCACGCCGATAAAGTTCCAGCACGATGCACTCCTTGATGGTTTGCTGGACATCTCCCATCCCTTGAAGCAACTTCAATAGGTCAGGTGGCAAATCCAACTTAACTTCAGCCATCATCTGTCACCTCACCAAAAGCGCATGAATTGCGCCTGAAATTTTCAGGTTCGGCAAAAACTTCTTCTCCGATTTTATCCCCAACAAAGTTCACAATATGCGCAAACGCGGCAAATGGGCATGAATTCAGCCTGCGGTGGTGATGGCAGTTGTTCAATGCGTTGGATGTCTCGCAATGCCTCTGTAACTTGGGCTTCCAACTCAGGCGTTAAGCGAACCTCTTCCTTGCGCCGTTCCTTCGGGAAGCGCAATTCGCCGACCAATTCACCTGCACCTAACCATCGCAAATAGAGCAAGTAGTAAGCCACTTGCAATCGGGCAGCGTCAACGAGTTTGCGGGAGTGCTTCACCTCAAGTAACTTGCTTTCGTGCTCAAGCAAGTCAATTTTGATCAGGTCGTCAATGAGCACTTCTCGTCTCGGCATATCAGGATAGGCTCGTTCGTGCAAGAGTTTCCCAAGAGCCACTCTGTCTGAAAGCGGCTCCATTCGCAACCCTTTGGAGTAAAGCCAAACCTTACGGTGGCAAATTGCCCAATAGTTGACTTTTATGCTGTTCGTCCTCAGTTGCTCAAACTCTTCGTCGCTTAACGCTTCAATTGGGACTTGCATCGCTGGACGCCACCTTTACTTTACAAATTTTACAATAGGAGTTACGCAGTTGGATGTAGGGGCGGCTGCTAAGCCGCCCGCAAGGGCAGTTTTAACCCCTTATAAAGGATGTTTTCGGGCAGACTATCGTCCGCCCCTACACAAAATGACATCAACTGCGTAAGTCCTAATCCGTTTGCTTTGCCATCCTTATCGCCTCTCAAATGAAACTGGCATCAATATCAACCTCTTCGGGCAGTAAGCCAAGTTCGTCGTCATAAGTTACATTGACGATAAGAACATCATTTTGCCTCGCCAATAAACCTTTGTTATTGAGCATGTGAAAAGTTCCGAGCGGGATAGGCACAAGCAATTGATTAGCCAACAGATAGCGTTTCTCTCTCATGTGGGCATCATACTCAGCGTAGAGTTTGCTTGGCAAAACCTCAACGCTTTGGAACAAGCCGTAAAACTCCTCTTCGCCTTCGCTGAGCCTGCAAAGTGGTCGGAGCGCCGAGAGAACATTTTGAAACGCCCTTTTTGCCTGCTCGTAGCGCTTTTGCTCTCTGCTCGTCCAACCATCGTGGTAAACCTGTCGCACCCACTCGGCAGCCGTTTCAACTTTAAGCGGAGTGCCATCTTTGGGAGCAGCATCAAGGGTTCTTATCAATCGCTCCTCGTCGTAAACGCGAATTAACCTATCTCGGTCAAACCGGCAAGCGACATGCACTTCAACACCTTCGGCATGCTCACCATAACGGTTTACCCGCCCGAAACGCTGCAACAAATCGTCAACAGGTGCAACCTCAGTGAAGATAGTGTCAAAACTGATATCAAGCGAAACTTCAACCACTTGCGTTGCCACCAATGCTTGAACAAGGACATCGCTTCGCCTGCCCCATAAGGCGTCAATGACTGCTCGCTCCTTTGAGACACGGTCTCGGCGCGTGAAGCGGGAATGAAGTAAGTGGATCCCGTCAAATTGCTCTCGCAATTGCCGATAAATTTCCTGGGCTTGAGCTACTCGGTTGGCGACTACCAAAACTTTCTTGCCACAGCGAATTGCATCAACAATGTCAGGCAACAAGTCTTCAAGGGTTTTGTCACTGTGCAACCGCACGATATGCCGAACTTGATTCAAAAATTTCCTTGTCCATGAATCTGCCTCGCTGTCCAGCCCAAATTCAGGCACATCTTCACCCAGCGCTTCCACAATCAACTTTTTCAGGAAAGGCGGGAAAGTTGCGCTCATGAAAAGGAAACGACCGCCAAGTTGTTTGAGCACTCTAACCATTTCGGCTATTAATGCAACCACATGTGCATCGTAAGCGTGGATTTCGTCAAAGATGAACAAACCACCGACCATTTCGCTGATGCCGATTTCAAAGCGTGGAATGCCAAAAAGCCATTTGAGTAATTGGAACGGTGTGGCAACCTTGATCGGTTTGTGGGCAAGTTTGTTCAGTTCCGTTTCAAGTTTCGCTTGTTCTGCAGCGCTTTCATATTCGCCGCTCTCTTCAAAATATTGCCTGAAAGCGTAGTCCAAAGCCCTTGCATGCACGACAGCAACATTCTCCTTACCGAAAAGTTTCTCTAAAGTATCTGCCATCGCTTCAATGCTGGCTTGATATGGCAGCAAGTAGAAAATCCGCTCTCCACCTTTGCGGTTATTCAAAGCCCAAACAATGGCTGCATTCGTTTTACCAGAACCAGTTGGCGCTTCAAGGAAGGCACTACCTTTGTGATTACCCACATTGCGCTGAAATGGTCTCAGCGATGGTAATTGGGGTTGGGGCACTTTTGACAAAAACTGACTAACGCCAGCACTCACAGCGTGGTCAGAAGCCATAAGCCAGCCTCGCACCAAAAGCAAAGCCAATGATTCTCGCTCTGTCAAGCCCCTCATGTCGTCAATGGCTTCCTTCTGACGCTTCAGGAAATCAGTTGGTGGGGAAATATTGTCTGGGGTTTGGGGAAATGCTAAGCCCTGCAGCATGGGTTGGCTTTGCCAAAACGATTGAAGCCACTGCCAACGCTTTTCAAGTTCCTTGACTTTGGAACGAAATTTCTCGTGCGCTGTGCGAACTATGTCCGGCATCGGCAAAGAGACCAAACCACACTCTTGTAAAAGTTGAGCGTCGTTCAGGTCACGGTGATGGGTAAGCACCGCTATTGTTGCCCACTCAAGGACTTCGTCTTCTGGCACTGATGAGAGCAAAAGGGATGCTGACAAAACTTCGTGGCGGAATTCCCAGCGAAACTTGCGCTCTTGCAAAGCCCTTTGGAAGCCTTCGGCAGCCTTACCTAAATCGTGAGTAAGTGCTGCAAGCAGCAACGCTTTTCGCAGCCTCTCCGCGGTTTCCTTCCCCAGCAAAAGTTCCCAATGTTCGCGATAAGCCTCCGCGATTGTGCGGGCATAATCGGCGACTTGCTGCAAATGCTCACGGAGCGTGATAGGAACATCACCCGACTTGGCTAACGGTTCGTTCACCATGCAACATCCACTCCTTGCGATAGAGCACAAGAATTGTCCCGTCCTGAATGTCCTGAACCAACCAACCATTGCTGTCTCTCAACTCCGCTGGGCGATGAGCATCCACAACACCAAACAGATGCATTCGTGTGGGGCGTCGTTGCGGTTCATCGGTGAAAGCAATGGGCAGTTTCTGAAGCCACGCTGAGATATTGTTGAGAGCGACCAGTTCAAACGGCAACAAGACGCCACTAACAGTGCCTGCATTGACAGGCTTTAACTCTGTCAACGCAATGGATATCACACCAGCGACATCTTGGGTGCGACCAAGTAAAAGAGAGTATCGTGGGTGTCGGAATGCGCTTTCCCATTCTGGCGAAAGGTAAAGGGTTAGATTGGGCATTGACAAAAATTCACGCTGCATGACATTGCGGGTTACAAAGCGGGCGTGTTCAGTGGGTCTTGAGCGCTCAACAGTGAAAATGGCTTCCAGGTCGTTTGCTTTGCTTTCGTAAATGCAGCGGTAAGCGAGCCATTCAACTTCATCGGGCATAACCCATCGCCCCGCTGCTGCAGAGATTAAACCGAAAATCGTGCTTAGTGGCGGGACAGGCAAGGTCAGTTGATGCCCTACAAAAGCAGGCACACGAAAAGACGCTGTGTATGCTGTCATCACGATGCGAACGGCTTGGATTGGTTCTTGCTGCTCCATCATTCTTCACCTGCCAATCGGAGAACTTCTTTTTCCAAACTTGGATGCAAGTAGAAATTGCTCCGCTTCAGGGCTTCAAGAACGGGCTTTACTTCCCTCAAAACCCCTTGTCGTTTTGCGCGAACCAACAAACCAGCAGTTCCAATGATCCTGAGACCTAAAGACTTTGCCCAACGGCGTGCTTTTCGGTCATCCAATATGAGCAAGCAATCTTTTTCGCTTGCCAAAACAATGGCTTCCGCTTCACCTTCATCCACAAGGGTTGATAGCACCTTAACCAACTCCATGTTTCTGGGGGCGACTACCGTCAACCAATTGAGAGCCTTGCCAAACTCTTCTTGAACTTTCGGCGGAATCATAATGGGTTCAAAAAGTTCGCGAAGGATGTCCAAGCAACCGATGCGGTCCAACCCGATGAGACATGTGCTATTCGTCACAACTGGTTCTTTCACTTTGGACTTCCTCCCTCAACTCCTCTGGAGAGTAGGCAATCACGGGGACACCGTAGTGCCCCAGCAACTCAATAAAGGTGCGCTTTGAGTAGCCCGCTATTTTGGCTGCTTGTCCCAAAGTTACCTTGCCGACCTCATACAACTTTATGGCGAGCAGCAGTCGGGCTTCATCCTCGGACACCTCAAGGGGCAATTCAACTTGTAGGACATTCATTCTCAGTCACCCCCAAGCAATTCAAAGGCTTTCGGGACTATATTAGCCACTTTTTCTAACGCTTGCTTCGGTGTGCCAGCAACTTCAATGCAATTCTTGAACGGCTCTTCCTCCAGAAATGCTCTCAGCACTTCTTCTTCATTTGCCAGCACGGTTGGTCGGTAACCGAACACGATGGCTTTGCCATTATCAGGCTTGAGCAAGCGGTCTTTGTAATCGGAGAGAACTGATGCTAAGCGCTCTAAATTCAGGACAACTCGTTCATTGTTTTCGTCCGCATTGAACAGGCGCTGGAAGGGAGCATTTCCGCCGCCAACAAAGCCAACCAAAACGACAACAGGTGTGACATCGGACAAGTTTCGTGCAAGGTGCGCACCGCCACGCAGCCGAGCCAGTGCTTGAATGACTTGCTGCACCCTTTCAACCCGCTTCTCTTTTGGCAACCAATAAACTCGGTCGTTATTAGCATCCCTTTGCAACTCGTTAGGGTGAGCATCCACGATTTCATCTGACAGGTCTCGCATTTCACCAACTTCAAAGCGACCGACATCCATGAGCGAAATCGTGAAAACGCCTTGAAGGTAAGTCGTATAGTGCTCGGATTCAAATGGGATGATGTCGGTGTCAGGTGGCAAGTTGCGGGAGAAGTGTCCGAAATCGCTGGTGATGACATTGGGCAAGACGGAAATGAGCAGGCTGTTCTTCAGGGGCGAAATGCGTCGGTAAGTTCCGGTCGCTCCTTCGGTGGTTTCCTCACCTCCTTCGGCACCTCGCCTCCTCCCACGCGCACGCTTTCGTGCAGCCATGTAGCCAAAAAGGTCATCCTCTTCGTAAGCGATTGGGTCACCTTTCGTGTAAGCACTTTTCGCTTCACGAATTACTTCACTGGGCGTCCAGCCGAAATCCGTATAAAGGACTTCCCTCCACCATCGTCGCCACGCTTGCCCTGACACATAGGGATAGCGCAAACGCCCAATGCGGATTTGTTTGACGACAATAGCGTTTTCCACCCGCAACCCTTCTGCCTGCCCGGCGTTGTTCAGTGCAGCGCCGTTGGCTTCAATAAGCACTGCGCCTGTAATGGTAGGGTAAGCCATCATTCCTCACCTCCTTTGAAAGTTTTTGGTGTTTACTCAACAACGGCAATTTCTTCCTGCATGACTTCTTCGCCAAGCATTTGCCTTGCCCGGTCAAAAAGGAACGCCAACAAGTAATCTCGTAGGAGCCAAAGCCATTGGCGGTCACCCAATGGCACAAGGAAAACGAAGTCGTTAAACCTCAAGGCACCTCGCTGCACCGCCGAAAGGTAAACGGCACGAATGCGGTCACTGGTTCGCGCTGTTTGGAGTTGCCCTATCCAGCGAGACAAATTAGGCAGTTGATTCATCAACCCTTCGCCAATGCTCTGGATTCGCTTCAGGGTTTCGTCAGGTGTTAACTCCACTGCTTCTTTCAGTTGCGGAAATTCTTCGTCTCGCTCTTGGCAATGCTGCCACTCGTAAATCACCGCCAACAAGATGTCCCGCACTTCGCCTGCTGATGCATCTTCGTTTGGTGGAAGCAAGGTGTAAAACTCTTCATGCTTCAGCCAGCCCTCACGGACATAGCGGAGCAAAACTCGGTAAAGGTCGCTGCGGTCTGTGGTCCGTAATTCCATAATGCGTTTTTTGGCATCGTCAGATTGGGCAATGGTAATCCCCAAACGCTCTAAGATGGCTAACTTGCTCACGGGCATTTTCCGCACCTCCTGCAAATATAGGCGATGACCAACCCAACCACCTAAAAGTTGGGGCGTCTCATGGTCAAGGCATGAATTCAAAATACTTTCCATGTTCAGTAAGCGGTGAGCAATCAATTGGACAAAACCAATGCGAATTTTCAGCGTCTGTCCTTGCAATTCCTTGGGAACTTGCAATAACTCCCGCCAAAAACGCCTGAAAGCGTTCGGCGACAAGATGTGCAAAAGGGCGAAGAACCTGAGCAACTCATTTGGGATAGGTAGTGCATTGATGTAGCCGCCTCGGTTATCGTTGGAGAAGATATAAGCCGTCGTGGGCAATGGGTGCTCGCAAACCCCTCGCAGTTCATCGCTAAACTTATCCCACAATTCGCAGAGCAAATAAAGGACTGTGCCCGCATCCCCTGCTGTTTCCCAACGGCTGAAGAAGTCAAGGGCTTCGTTTTTGGTGATGAGACGGTTGAAGTGTTGCCAGCCGTATCGCTCAGAAATTTTTGTGGCCACAGGTAGAGCGTGCGTGTGGAGAAACCAAAGCCTGTTGTAAACGCCTGTCCTCAGGACAGACATTGGAAGGAAGCGTGTTGCCAATGCGCACAAACCACAAATCCTCACTCCATAGGCGAAAGCAGGATAGAAATTGACGATTCCTTCAAGCAAAGGCATCTTGTCTTTGCGGACGATGACCATTGCTTCGGAAGGTCTTTGCTCGCCGCAAGCACAGCAAATTTCTTCGCCTCCTTCTTTCTGGAGACAAAGGATGGCTCTTTGCAAATCCGCTTGAAGGGCTGAGCGAAACTTTTGGCGGACATTTTCGGCTTTTTCTTCCTTTTTTTCTTCCTTCTTTTTTTCTTCCTTAGTTCCGCCCCTCCAATTGGAAGGGTTCACAAGTTCGCTGTTCGGGAAAATTTGGGACATGGCGCTACGAGCAAACGCTTTCTGCACCCCGAGTCCTAACGCTTGATCGCTGAGAAGAACACGCTCCAATTCCTCAACCGCTTTCTGCAAATGTTGCTGGGTCAATTCCTCAAGTTGTCCGACCTTCGCAACCGCTGCAATTGCTGCCAAGCCTGCATCAACGAAAGGATGTCCTGTCCAGTGGACTTTACCCATCTCACTCGCCTCCCTTCAAAGCCCTTTGAGCGTTTTTGAAAGTGCCAATTCAAGCAAAGTCAAGCGAACGCCTTGACTTTCCAACCAGCGGGCAACTTTTGCTGCAGCGTGCAACGGGTTCATTGGTTTGCCTCCACCTTCTTAGCCCATCTCTCAATGCATTGACGCATTCGCAAGAGCACAAAAGATGGCTCTTTTCGGATGTTGTAATTAGCCTGCCAAAGGGCAAGGTGAATGGCGAGGGACTTTTCTGGCGTGAGCGAGAGCAAAAATCGGACACGCTCTCGCTTGATGATTTCTTGCGCCACCCTTTGTCCTTTAAGCCATTGTTTTGCTTGCGCCACGTCAAAAGGCTTTTGATCCATTCAGCTCACCTCACGAAGTTATTGACTACTCACATGAGGGCGAATCTTCCGATGAGTCAAACGAAAATAGCAAACAATGGTTCTATAGAAACCCTATCGCTTCTGACGGCGTTAAAGAGCAGAGGCGGATGAAACCTGCTCGCTTTTTCGTTCAGGTTTCACCTGCCCATGCAAGTTTTTAAACAAGATCGTCTGCAACGATGTGAACAAGAAGCCCTACCTCCCTCACAGAGAGCCTTTCAGATTGCTTAGTCAAACTCTTTGTCGCTTGACGAACAAGCGAGTCCTTCCTTTTGTAGTGATTTGCCCAGGTAGAACAAAAGGAGGGTGCTGATAATGCTCTTCTTTGCGCTGACCCGGGATGATTTCTTTCAGTGCCTTAATTTGAACATCTGGCTTGAAATCTGCCAAAAGCACGATAGAACCTGCTTTACCCTCTTTCAACTGGGAAACCGTTTCGTTTTGGTCCACCGGGCTGACTTCCTCTTCGGTCACGCTTTTGCACCAGACCAGTGAATCTTTGCAACCCAAGTAACGGATATGCCGTAAGGCTTCTCTAGCAATCCCTTTTATGGCGCTTGCTGGCAGACCAACAAAGATAACAAGGTCATCGGCAAAGAGGGCATATTCCCGAGTGTGTGGACGGGAAGGATAAAAACTGCCCGACTCATCCATACCACTTGCTGACTCCACTGCAGGCACGCTTCGGTAGCGCAGGAATGCTTTGAAGGAGAAGGCTGCCGATGGCAGAGCAATTCTAACTTCTATCTTGGAGAGATGGGCTACCAGTTGGCTCGCTTTTTGGTATTCTCCTTTCTGCAATAGCGATGCCACCATCGCCATTTTTACAGTTAATGGTGATGGCACAAAGGGTGTCAATGCCGCAATAGAAGCAGTTTCTGGCATTCTGTAATGAAAGACATGCAAATGGTAAACAGCTTTTAGCCACAAAAGCGACGAAGAGGAATTATCTTTAAATTGTGCCTGTTCCTTTTGCTGCTTGCGGGTCATCAATAGCCCTCCTTAGTTGCAAACTTTCCCTCTATCTCCAGGAAGTATTTCTTGAGTTGGTCAGGACTGTCAAAGCAATAGACCTCCAATGTATCTCCGCATTGCTCCTTTACTTTTTTCAGCATTTCCCGATATTGAGGGTTTGGCTTGATACATGGTTTGTTCGGATCCCCTTTTTCTAACTCAAAGCGAATGGGAGAGTAGAAAGGAGCAGGTCCATCTTTGGAAAGCACGATAACACCTTCCAGAAGCCCACTCATGTGTTGAAGCCAACCTGCTTGTTTAGCGAAAGAAGGTGACATCAGCCAATGGCGAATCGCCTGCATAAGTAGGCGGATGCGCTTTTTCCGTTCTTGTCCATCAATTGCATACTGTTGTGATTTTTCCTCCAGCCACCACCAGTCGTTAAAACCGATGCGGTCAAGGTCAATGCGCAAGACACCGCCGTAAATGCCTGTGCGCATGTTCTGGACGAAGAGGTTGTGCTTTTCAGGGTCAGGATCATAGGCGCTGTGTTGAGTGTAATCCACAACAGCAGGATGTTCGGTAATGAGCCAACCGACCTCAAAACAGGAATCGCGTTTGAGAGTGCCTTCAACATGGTCTTGTTCCTTTTTCAATGCAACAAGATAGCCACCAACATCGCATAGGGCACAGTTCTTTAAGATTTCTTCCGTGAGAGAAGCATAATGCTTGTCTGGTGCTAATTTAGTTACAGCAGGGTTTTGTTTTTTCATCCATTGCATAACCTCAGTTTTGCACCGGTCAGGAACTAATCCATTACAACGCAAATGCAAATTGATTCCATTTGCTTTGCAAAGTTTGACGAACTGCTCCAAAATATGGTGGCGGATGATTTCCCCGCTGATGCCATCGTATTCTCTGTCACCGACGGTGATACGGCGGGGTTCCATCACATTAGTGCCACCTGCTCCTTCATTGTTAGCGGCATGAAAACCCAGTTGAATGCGAAACGAAATCGCAAGGCTACGATACTCCATCGTTCATCCCTCCTCTAATGTTTGGATTTCTTCAGCGCCTTCAGGCGCGGTTGTTTCCACCGCTTCGCTTGGCGTTCGGCGAATCCGAGCACGCGAAAGCACATCCAACAGGAATATCGCCTTCCATGCTCGGAAGGTTTTTTCATCTTGAAGGTTTTTAGCCATTTCCCGAAGAGAATTTGCCAAATCCCGTGCCTTACTCAAGGCTTGTTGAATGTTTAGTTCTTTTCCTTCTTCCTGCTGTTCACGGTAATAACCGCGAGAAATGATGCGTTCTACTTGTTGGATAAATTGCGAAAAGTTTGTGGCATTTTCTAGGCGAGTGAATTGATTCATCCAGCCTTTTTCGTCAAACCCTAATGCCTTAGCAACGGCTTTGCTCACCTCCAAAGGCACCTCTGGCAAATCCGGTTGCATCATGGCTCTCACCTCCTTAATGAGTTCGCCTTTACTTAACAATTTGTTTGCATCATAGTATCCCATCTTGTTTTGGTTTTGCGAAGAGGCAAAAATTCTCGCCTTCAATTGCTCTATCTTCTCCAGAGCATTTACACTTGGATTGGCAACAAAATCAGCAACCCAACGAGCAAGGCTTTGGACTTGTTCATCGGTGTTTGGGTTTGAAGTTTGGTTTAAGAAGTTGCGAAAATTACGAAACAATGCCAACAGTTCTTGCCTTTGTTCCTGAACAGCCTTCCACCAAATCGCACAGAGATGTCTCAGCCCTAAATACCCGCTGCCTGAAAAGATGGGTTGACGAGTGGGTCCCTTAACCTCCCTTGTATAGACGAAATCCACAACAGGGAGTGGTTTAGCGATAAGGTCCAGCAAAATAGAGAGGGCTGCTAAGACAGCTGCTGTATATCCTCCACTGGAGTGCGAAAAAGAGCGGGTATATTCCAAAAAACCGCTCAGGACAAATCGCTCCTCAAATATAGGCAGGATATACATTTCGTCTGTCTGACGCTTTGTGCGATTGATGACTCGAGCAGCGAAGGCACGTCCAACTGTTGCTGCTGCAACTTCCTGAAAATAATCCTGAAAATGCTTCCTCTTTTCCCCTGTGGAGCGCGGAGCGAGCACCTCAGGCTTTGCTAACGGGTCGGGACCCCTCGTCCCGATTTGCAGTGCTGCATCGTATTCTGCTTTTAATGATTCACGCCTCCCAGTTCGTTTATTGTAGTCGTGTTCCATGAAAAAACTCACGATATCATTCCATTTAACAAAAAGTTGTCGTTCTTTATTGGTTGGATTCAAGTGCTCAATTACCCATTCAACTTGTCTTTTGTCACGATCAATTTTAATACCACGAATTTCCCAAAAAGCCCCTTTATCTTCCACTTCAGCCGATGCGGTGCCGAAAAAGAGATGAGCGACACCAATCAAGCGGGCAGCGTCGTAAAAGGCAATGCCGGTCTTATACACTCGGTAGGTCTCCTTCCTCAGAAGATCGAGTTTGGTTGGTAAAGGCATCTCTTACCCCTCCGATCACTGCAATTCTATCGTTGCTTGGCTTACATCTTCCCAATCGCAAACCTTCACCATACGGTTCGCAAGGCAGTAAATGAAGTAAAAATCATCCGATGGGCTGGGTGGTTCATCCGCTTTGGTTTCTTCTTGGACAGCGCGTAACGCCTGACACAGTGCATTTTTGAGCGCATTCATTTCGTTCTCCGAAAGTTCACCAAGAACCTTTTTCAGCAACTCTTTTAGAACATCATCCGCACCATCTGATAACTTAAAGTTACCTTTCACAGCCCCCGTTACTTCCAAGCAATGGTGGCGTGCCGCTGCGAGAGCGATGGCGTCCAAAGGACGATAATCTCCCAACAGTTCCCTCAAAAAGGCTTTAAGGAAAGGATAAGCGAAAGGGGCATGGGCAGGTGGCCTACAAAGTTGTTTGCGAATTTCATCATTAGGGATAGGGCTTGTCCGTGCGATTAACCGACCAACTTTTTGCTGTTCAACACTTTTGTTGCGAATTTTTCTCTCATTCTCCCAAACTACATCCTGCCAATGTTGATTGAGTTTTCCGACATCGTGCAAAAGGGCCGCGACTCGCATTGCCCAGAGCACACTTTTCACAAACTCCTCTTTTTGATCTGGAGCCTCCTTAAATTGTTCATTCAAGACATGTTCCGTCCAAGCCTGAACGAAGGGGCGATAAATTTTTGCTACTCGCTCCGAACGCTCCCAAACACCTTGAGAATGTTCTTCCCAGGTTTGAAAACGCCCTTCCATGAATTTTTCTTGCCGTTCTGCCTTTGGCTGTTCTTCAAAGCCCGTAGAACAACCTGATCCAGAAAAGGTTAGACCTTCACGATCTGAATACCCGGCCAAATTGCTCAGTAAGACATAAGTTTTCCCAGGAAGTATTTCCTCAGGCGAAAAGATGGGAGAAAGCACATAAGGGTTGCGATTTCCCATTGGTTTCAGCAAATATATTCCTGCATCTTTGCCCCGATTACCTTCAGCGAGGATCTTCCCTATTTTTCCCAAAAAGACCCCGTAGGGAACTGGTATCGTTTTGATTTTTTCTCCCTTGGCAAGCCTTTCCTCTGCTTCTTTTTTGTCGTCCACCACAGCCACTTGCACATTTAGCATATCCCGCAGTAGTCTTTCCACTTCGTTTGGATTTCCAGAACGAAAAGCACGTTCAAAAGCTGCGATGGCTTCTGACGGTGTTAACGATGTCTTGGGAAAGGATTTCCCTTCCGACTTACTCCCCAATTTCCTCTTCGCCATGTTCTTCTCCCCCCATTTCAGGCAATTCTTGTTCCAGCTCTTCCTCTGCACCCTTTTTACCATTAAGCCTATCATATGCTGTGCCCAATGGCTTATCTTTTACATCCTCATAGTTCACTGTGCCAGACCCATTAAGAAAGGCGCAATAAGCGTCATCTAAAGCCGATTCAATGAGTTGTTTTTCCAATTCCCAGTTTAGCTTTATCTCGCCATTGTTTCCTGCTTGCCGTTCAAGGACTACAAGGGTGATTTGAACGATGGGAACATTTTTAGTCTCCTTTCTTTGGTTTTTCTGCACACGAACGCTGTCCAAATAAGGCGCATGCCATTCCTTCCCTTCCTCAGTCTTCGGCTTAACAACCAACACAAGCCCGCGCATTTCCTTTCCATTGTTCGGTTTAAACCTCTGGCAGCGTCCCGCTCGTTGGATGAGGGAATCCATCGGGCAGACTTCAGTAATCACCAAGGGCGCTGAAATATTCAGACCAGCCTCGGCAACTTGTGTGGTAATCAAAATAGCCTCGTCTGACCTCGCCCTTTTCCCAAAGTAATCGTGAAGGCATTCTTCCACTCTTTTACGATCCTCTTTTGTAAACCGTGAGTGAGCCAAAATGACATTAGGACAAAAATTTTGAAGTTCACGATAGACCTGAATAGCACGGTCCACTGTGTTAACAAAAACAATTACCTTCTTTGGACCGTCTACATCTAATTCACCCCAATTTTGCCATCTTTCTTTCACAAGTTGAGCTAGTTCTTCAGGGTCTTTTTCATCCCAAGAGAATGAGTTATCTGCCTTCCGTCCTATCAATTGTAATCGCACTTTCCGCCAACTGTCGCGTTGTGCAATATCATTTGTTGTTGCCTCTATTTTTTCAAGACTGCAGAATTTCTCGAAGAATTTAACAATAGAAGGGGGCAAAGTGGCAGTCATAACGCAAGACAGTAATCCCCATCGTTGGCGGAGATATAAGATGGCAAACAATAAGGGCAATCCCCTCTGAGGCGAGAGTAGATGCACTTCGTCAAAAACGGAGTAACTGGTTAACACCGCACCCGCTGCTGCATGGCTAAGATGAGAAGCCCATGAAAGGGGAGCACCAGCAAAGGCTGTAAAATATTGGTCTATTGTAGTAACTATTGCTCGTTCGGAAAAGAACTCACTTTCAGGCTCATCGCCGTGATGCACAACTGGTTTAAGAGTTGGGCATAACTGTTCCAGTTCCTCAACAACTCCCTTAGTCAGTGCTCTCAAAGGCAGGCTATAAATAAGTCTTGTCCCTATTAGTCCCCCGCTGCAAAGGTTTTTGATGAAGGGAAGTAATGCTGCGCGCGTTTTTCCCAACCCAGTCGGGGCAATAATAAGTGTTGACTGCCGATTCTTAAGCGCATCAAAAGCAGACTGCTGAAACTCCCTCTCATGCATTTTCATCGCTTCATCTCCTTCCTTTTCAAATGGATGAATGGTCAAAAATGAGAACCTCTCCCGTTGTTGGCGAAGTGTAAAGTAATCGTTTTGCTTTCCCGTGCAAAGCATGGGCGACGGCAAGGTAAAGCCAAATCGGGGCTTGTCCTGTCAGAACGACCTCGTTGCCCTCGCCCGCAAGTTCTTTCGCTCGCTCAAGGTAAATCGGCAGTTCGTCCAACTTGGCGACTTCGCCGTAAAGCAACTTCAAGTCAATTACGACGCGACCGCCAAATAGCACACGGTCAGGAACATCGTTCATGAGCGACTGCAAGCGCTGCGGAATTTCTTTTGCCCTTTGCTCAATCCTGCCAATGCCTGCAGCATCCTTTCTCATCCCGCAATGTGCCAAATCATTGCGCAAATCGGTAAGCCAGTCCCAAAGTTGAGCCACTTCTTGGCTTTTCGGAAATTGGACAAACCAGTTGGGCACACACGCTTGCTCACCGCGTAACTTCGCTGCGGCAGCACCGAGCGCTTTCTCTATCTCCTCACGATAGCCTCTGTCCAACCAATCCCCTTTACCTTGCTGCAAAGCAACCCAATTGACAACCCATTCACGGGCAAGGGTAACCGCTTGCATTGTCAAACCCTTGTCCAAATAGTGCTCAATCAGCGCAAGTTGCTTGCGCAGGTTTTCAGCATCCAGACGGTCTGGCATCTCGTGAGCGAACTTTGCCGCTTCCGCTCTCACCTGTTCCAAAATGACTCCAAACGGCTTTGCCCAGCGCTCAACTTCTGGCTTAACTTCATCAAGTATGCGAAGCAAACTGCGAGCAAAGTTCATGACATCGGTTGGGCGAGCAAGATGCAATGCCCGTGAGAAGTTAGCGAGCGTATTGCCGAGTGACTGCAATTTTTTCGGCAATTCATCACCTGTTCGTTCGCGCCAAGCCTCCCCATGTATTTGCTTCAATCGTTCCGCCAACAAAGTCGCATCGCTTCTTCTCAGCAGGAACTCAGCACCACTCAACCAATCAAGCAAGTCCAGAAGTGGCGTTAGGTCAAAAATTGGTGCTCTGTCAGTTGGCTGTGGTGGAGTTTGGAACGGTTCTCGTGCCTCATAAGCGCCATAGACGACATGGCGAATGGTCACATTTTTTGTTCGGCGCAAGTAAGCAGCGACGGCAAAAACGATGAACGGGATTGAACGGAAGGCATGAGTGATGTCCAGCAAAATTTCATCGCCTTCGTTGACGATTTCGGCACACCGCTCAAAAATCTGCCAAAGTTCATCTCGGGACTTACCCTCGGGGATGTCAATGGGATGAACCAAATCGCCCAAACGCTCGCAAAGTGTCTTGAAATGATCATGTTCTTTCGCTGTCGGTGTCACCAACACAAACAATTTCTCAGGTTCAAAAATGCAGGCAACCGCTTCAGGAAACAGATGCGTTTGACATTCCCGCCCCTGCCAGCAATAAGTGACTGTCTCATACTTGCCTGTTCCGAGAAAAGAAATTGCCTTCATTGGCGGCACCACCATCCTGACAAAAAGTTTTTGGGCATTATGTTAACGACGGACAATTTTTGCTATGGAGTGGATGGCTTAGAGTAGTTCAAGCAAACTTGCTCATACGGATTTTCCTTTGCTCATTATTATCCAAGCCATCCGTTCTTAGTCTAACTCACTTTCAAATGCAATATTTCAGGCACAGTGTGAGTCTTGCTCTTCAAGTAGTCCCAGAGAAGTTTGCTCACTAAGTAGATTTTCCGTTAACGAACCTGATGAGCACTGTTCCAAGTATTCATCTCTCCAATTGAGTAGCAAATCAAAGCGGTTGCGGAATAGTTCAAGTTTGTGTATACTCACCGATTTTCCCCACCCTTTAGTTAAGCGGGTAGGAACTATGTAGAGTGAGAAATCGTCCTCATCAATAGCAACGATAAGGTCATTGTGTTCCTCTGTGTATTTGTATTCCTTTGGCGATGGATGTCGGTAATCACGGTCTATTCCTGCTCTGACTCCACCCACGAGGCGTAGGCTTTTCCCTTTGGAAACAGTGCGACATTGGGTTCGGAGAAGCACTTTTTCATCTGGTCGGTTCTTGTGGTCGCGGTAGGCGATTACGATCAAGTCATAAGGTTCTGTGCGCACTGGCGCTGCTGCTACGAAGAAGCCTGCCCTCATCAATAATCCAGCGATAATATGCTGGTGTGCTTCACCGAGCAAAGCGCTGAACTTTCCCCTCTCCAAATTCGTAATGTTCCTCGCCTTGAAGATGTCCATATCGTTCACCTTTTTCTTTTCAATATGACTAAGTGTTCGGTTGGCATTCTTTGGTCCTTTAGACCAGTGGCGGGGTTGGTATGTGAACGGAACAGGGTGCGGGCAACGATTTTATCCACTAATGTGGCTTCATGCTCCCAGCCTATGTTCTCAAAGTGCTCTGCAAAGATTTGGTCTATTGGGATGGGGTAACCACGAATGCTGGCTGGCCCAACAAAAAGAAACATCCTTAAGCGAATTGAAGAAGACAAACTCGTGAGAATTGAAAGCACCCCATAAAAATAGCGTTCAAATAGCAGGCGAAGCCTTTGCTCATCAATTTCCTGATGGACTTGATGATATGTGGGGGAGTGAATCTCAATTGGCGGAACATGACGATAAGGAATTTCCAGACCAGAAAGCCTACGCACATCGGCTTCGGTGTATCCTAACCAGAACAAATCCAACTTGCTTCCACGAATGTATTCTTGCGCTTGAAGGTAAGGTGGGGAAGTGATAAGAATGTCCCATTCGCCATGCACCGTTTGTGCCAGTTCTAATGCGTCTATCCCCGCACGGGTGACCGAGTTTACTTTTTTTCTCTTTCTACCCATAAGTGCTTGATACTCAGCCAATTTCCTCAGCACGGTTTCTATCTCTTGGCGAACTAATCCAAAAAAGCGTTGCTTCCAATTACCTTGCATTAGCGCTGCCACACGGGACATTGATTTCGGTGAGCGAGAAAGTTTTTGACGCTGTGGGTCATTGAAGGAAAAAAGTCGCATCACTTTCAATAGAGGAACTGTGCAAAGGAGTTTTATCTTCTCGTCGTCAAGTCGGTGAAACCAACCAAAAACACGCTCCAAAAGTCTAAGCACCTCTGGTGGAAACCAATAGGAAATGTTTGACCAAGATGGAAGAAATCGGTGTTTAGAAGCGCTCATCTCCTTGATTAAGTTTTCCAAATCAGAATGGGAGAGTTTTGGAGGAGCCATGGTGCTAACTTTATGCAAGACATCAAGCATCGGATTTAAATCCCACAGTTCATAACTCAACCCATAGACACGGGCGACAAGACCTGTAGTGCCGCTGCCAGCAAATGGGTCTAACACAGAATTGCCTTGCTTGGCATAGTTTTCAAGGATGTAGGCGACTACTTGAGGGATGAATTTAGCAGGGTAGCGGTAAAGTCCGAAGACGCCATAGGTGGTAGAAGGAACGAAGCGAGAAAGACGCCGAAACGAAACCTCTGCTACCTTGCCTTCAAAAGTCTCCGTTGGGGAATTGATTACCTTAGCCAGAAGGCTTTCCTCAAAGGGAAGTAAGTTCTGCTCGGGACAGTTCAAATATGGAGCAGTTTTTCCAGATGAGTCCACTTTTCTCCTCGCCATTCGGCTTTTAACCTCCTTACCTTTCCATCACCTCAGCAGGAGTTGATGTTGTCTTCATTAGGCAGTAATCGCTTGTATAATTCTACAACCTTCTTCAGGCAGTGACTCGGTAAGAACCTATTGTCTATGTAACCAACGGTGCTAGTTTAGAGGCAGAAATCAACAATTGAGAGATGAACGAAACCATTTTCATCAACTTTCATTCTCCATCTCGCCAAAATGTCAAAGGCTGCAACTGCAAAAGATATCCTCGCCCTCAACTATACTTGTTTGCAACAAAACAAACTTTGCACCCAACTATAAAGCGATGGTTGCTTTTCCC
>Ga0209289_100446_pt1 | contig 21625 bp, 18 predicted proteins | sample GXS110809BmetaG_FD_184121 | JGI IMG/M metagenome (GOLD analysis project Ga0209289, IMG submission 184121) | Hot spring microbial communities from Gongxiaoshe hot spring, China to study Microbial Dark Matter (Phase II) - GXS 110809B (SPAdes)... ...
TCCTCTTCGGGGTTCAAGATGGCGGTGTCTTCAATGGCGTCCAAGAGGGTGACCTTTTCTTCGGAGTCCACTGGCTCATCCAGTGACGAAACTTGATGGGGGTAGTTCAGCAGTTCTTCCACTTGCGCCCTCGGCATCTTCAAGTAACGGGCGAGTTCTTGAGGGGTGGGCTCCCGTCCCAACTCTTGCGTCAGGATTTCGCGGGCGCGGCTAAGTTTGTGCAGTTGCTCGCTGATGCGGGTGGGCAACTTCACCAGTTGGCTTTGGGCTTGGATGGCGCGGATGACGGCTTGGCGAATCCACAAGGTGGCACAAGTGCTGAAGCGAGTGCCTTTGCGCCAGTCAAAGCGGTCAACGGCTTGAATGAGCCCGATGTTGCCCTCTTGAATGAGGTCGTTGAGGGGGACGCCGTAGCCCCGATACTTGCGGGCGATGGAGACGACCAAACGCAGGTTGGACTCAATCATGATTTCCCTTGCTTCTTCGCCATCTTTAATGACCGCCCAATCTTTCGGCGTCGCCAACGACAAGTAGCGCTGGCTGATGACTTCCACGAGATGGCTGGGACGGCGCTCGGCACTCATGCGCTTCCATTCCTCGGCAGGCACACCTAACTGGCGGGCGATTTCATCCAACCGTTCTGGGGGCAACTTCTTCAAAGCCTCCTTCAAGACTTGCAAGTAGTCGTCAAAGGTTTCGTTGTCCTTCCACTTGCGCAACCTGATGCCGAACTCCTTTCGGACATATTTGCGCAGCAGGTTCTGCTTGACCCTCGTCGCCTTTTCCATCCGTTTCGCCAATTCTTGCTCTTGGTCTTTGGTCAACAAGGGGCGGCGACGCAGTTCTCGCGCCCACGCCGCCATCGCATCCTCTACGGCGGCATGGGCTTCCTCTTCCGCTAACTCCTCGGGTGTCACGATCAACTCCTCAGGTAACTCGGGCAGCGTGATTTGCTCCTCTTCTTCAGTGAGCCCCCCTTGCTCATACCAAAACTCCTCCCAGTCCTCGGGGAGAGGTTCGGCGAAGGGCTTCTCTACCCCTTCCAGTTCCAATCCCTCTTCCTCGGCAGGTTTGGGCACCAACGCCTCTTCGCCCGCCAACTCCCCAAGGTCTTCAGGCAGTTCTACCTCTAACCACTCCTCTTTGCGACGAGAACGCCGCTTTGAGGTCTTCTTGGCGGAGACAGCCATGCGGCGAATCACACTCCCCTTCCGTGGGTCTTCGGGTCGCAGCGCCCTTTTCAGGGCATTTTCGTCCACTTTAGTTATAGCCCAAACTTTCGCCAAAAGCAACCCTACCCTTCGCTCACCACCCCTGCGATGAGGGTTATCGGAGAGGCTTTTGTCCCAAGGACGAAGCATTCTCGCGCCTCCACGACAAACGACTCATCAATGGGGCGGGAACTTTGCAGCGTCGCCAACACCTCGCCTGCCTGCACAAAGTCGCCGACCTTTTTGTGCACCAACATTCCTGCCGCCGCATCTACGCCCTCGGCGCCCAACCGACCTGCCCCCAACCGTGCCGCCAAAAGCCCCAAGCGACGCGTAGCGATTTGGGTGATGATGCCCTCTTGCTCTGCCCGCACTTCTGCGCGATGGGCAGGCTGAGGCAGTCGCTGAGGCTCATCCACGACCCGCTCATCGCCCCCTTGAGCGGCAATGAGTTGCCGAAACTTCTCCAACGCTGCCCCGCTGTCCAAAAGTTCCTGCGCTTTTTGTCGTCCTTTCAGTGGGTCGCTGACAGCCCCGCCCAGCCAAAGCATGTGGGCTGCCACCGTCAGGCAAACTTCTCGCACATCCGATGGTCCTTCACCCCGCAAGACGGTGATGGCTTCAGCGACTTCCACCGCGTTCCCGACGGCAGACCCCAAAGGTTGCTCCATGCTGGACAAGACAGCGACGGCGCGCTTGCCCGCCAATTTTGCCGTCCGAACCAACCCCTCCGCCAACGCTTTAGCGTCCTCCAACCGTCGCATGAATGCTCCGTCCCCGAACTTCACATCAAACACGAAGGCATCCGCCCCGCCCGCCAACTTTTTGCTCAAGATGCTGCTGACAATCAGCGGGATGGACGCAATCGTTGCCGTCTTGTCCCGCAGGGCGTAAATCTTTTTGTCGGCGGGCGCAATGTCTTCGGTAGCGACGGCGATGGCGCAACCAATGCGTTGCACTTGCCCGATGAACTCGGCTTCGCTCAAGTCCAGCCGTATCCTTGGGATGCTTTCCAGTTTGTCGGCGGTTCCGCCCGTGTGTCCCAAGGCGCGCCCCGTCAGTTTGGCGACGGGCACTCCCGCTGCGGCGACCAACGGGACGACGATGAGGCTCACTTTGTCGCCGACGCCGCCAGTGCTGTGCTTGTCCACTTTGATGCCCTCAATCGCAGACAAATCCAACATCCGCCCGCTCTCCGCCATCGCTTTTGTCAGCCACCAAGTTTCCTCGTCGCTCAACCCCCGCACATAGACGGCAGCCAACCATGCTGCCATTTGCTCTGGCGCCACTTCGCCCCGCAAAAAGCCGTTCACCAGCGCCCGAATTTCCTCCTCGTTGTTCCCCTCGCCATCCAACTTTTTTCGGATGACCTCGTAAGCGAGCATCCGCTTCACCCCGCTACGGCACCAAGACGACCTTGCCCTTCGTCTGGCGCGTTTCCAAGCGATGCTGAGCGATGCCAGCGTCTTTGAGCGGATGCACCTCGCCGACGATGGGTTTCGCCTTGCCTTCCCGCAGCCACGCTATCACTTGCTCTTTTGCCTCTTCAGCGACCTTCGGGTCGTCTATCATCATCCCACCTGACACGCAGGCAATGGTCAACCGTCGCCGAAAGATGTCGCCTGAGGCGATTGTCCCGTCCTTGCCGCTGGCGTGCCCGTAGATGATGAACCGACCGCCTGTTGTCAGGCAACGAGCACTTTTGGTGAACACCTCCCCGCCGACGCTCTCCAGCACCAAATGGACGCCCTCGCCGTTCGTCCGCTCTCGCACGACAACTTCAAAATCGTCCCGCTCGTAGTTGATGGCGACATCGGCGCCCAACGAACGCGCCAGTTCCACTTTTTCTTCGTTGCCCGCTGTCGCAAAGACGACCCCGCCCAACAACTTGGCGATTTGCACGGCTGCCGTCCCGACACCACCTGCGGCGGCGTGGATGAGCACTCGTTCGCCCGCTTGCAACTTGCCCAGTGTCACCAACGCAAAATAAGCCGTCAGCCAGTTGACGGGCACGGCTGCCGCTTCTACATCGCTGAGGTTCTCAGGCACGGGCATTGCCCGATGGGCAGGCGTTAGGCAATATTCGGCGTAAGCGCCTTTGGGCACCCACGCCATCGCCCGTTGCCCCACTTGCCAACCTGTCACGCCTTCGCCGACGGCTTCCACGACCCCCGCCACTTCAATGCCGGGAATGTGAAACGGCTCTGACGGGACAGGCACCCAACCCCGCCGACGCATCGTGTCCACATAGTTGACGCCGATGGCGGTCACCCGAAGGAGCAAAGATCCCGCCTTCACTTCAGGTTTGGGCACTTCCTGAAGTTGCAGCACTTCAGGACCGCCTGTCCCCACTTGCACGATTGCCCGCATCGTTGCCATCGTCCTTTCGCCTCCTTGAGAAGAGCCCTCACCGTCGCGCCTCCAAGATCAGGTGCATGTGCCCGTGCCAGTTCCAAAACTCCATGCGGAAAGTTCGCCCTCGCAGCCGATAGGCGAACCGACCGCCTTGCGCGATGGGTCGGACAGGGTTCCCTGCGTAAGCGAGCGTCAAGGCTTCTATCCCGCCTTCTGCCTTCAGCGCCTCCCGAAACTCTTGCGCCCAATCGCTCGCCAACACCCTCAGTCGCTCCTCCACCAATTGCTTCACCAAGCGCTTTTGCGCCTCGCTCAACGCTTGCACGGGCAACCCCGCAAACTCGGATGGGGCACCCCGAAAGGCGTCAGGGCGCGCCGTCGGGTCGTGGGCTCGCTTCCGTTGTTCGTCCGTCAATGCTTGCCAAAGTTGCACTGCCAGTGTTTCTTCTCCGTCCCAAAGCCAATCCTTCGTGTTGTTCAAGTGCGGGTTGGAGCCCAGCACGACAGGACCAAGCCACTCGTCACCCCGACTGCGCAACAGGGTCAGGTGGTGTCCAGCGATGCGGACGGCGAAGGGTTCGCCCTTTGGGTCGCCGAAAAATGTCAAGGTGTAACTGCCAACGCCCTTCGGCTCAGGGACTTGTTGCTCCTGACTCATCAGTGCCAGCACCTTCTCAGCACCCTTCTCGCTGCAGAGCACCCGCACTAGTTGGACGACCAGCGCTTGTTGGTCGGCGTTTAAGGTGCCGATGAGGATGCCGGGACGCGGACTGCCGGGCAACCGAATTTCCCGCCGAAAGGGAGCGTCAAAGGGCTGCAAAACTTTTTGGCGTTGTTCCGCCGTCAGCGCCTCCCAAATTGCCACCGCCGCTTTTTGCCACTTGGGCAACTCCGAAGACGCCGACGCCAAAGGACGGAAACCCGACCAACCGAGGATGCCTACGACCATTCCCATTGCGCCCACGATGAGCCATCGCATTGCCTTTCCCTCCTTCCTGTCACAGCGCCAATTTGCCCTCGGCATGAAGTCGGCGGAAAATCTCCAGTGTCTCGGCGAAGCCTTCTTCAACAGGTGTCGGCGTCAAAGGTCCGATGTCTCGCTGCAAGGCGGTGTCGTCAAATTCTGCCAAGATGGGCAGCGGAGTGGGTTCAAAGGTGATGAGTTGGCTGGCGTCAGGGACGAGTTTCGCCATCACCCGCACGCAATCGGTGACGGTCATGGGCGTTCCCCGCAAGTTGTAAACGCGCGCCCCGTCCAAATCGGCGAGGGCGCAACGGACGAAAGCGTCCGCCACATCGGCGGCATATTGCAAGTCAATCAAGCCGCCGAAACGGATGCGGAAAGGCTGGCGCAAAACCAGCGCCTTCAACGCTGTCGTGATGTCTGCCGTCACGCCCACATCTCGCCCAAAGCCGTAAACGGTATGAGGGCGCAACCCTGCGCTGGCGATGCCCCACTCCTGCCAATAAGCGTTGGCGCATAATTCGTTGCACACCTTGAACGCCCCGTAATGGGTCGCAGGTTTGAGCACGACTCCTTCGGGCACAGGCTTTTGCGGATACATTTCGGGCGGACCGAAGACGGCAGCGGAACTGGCGTAAACGATGCGACGGATTTGACCCTGAAACTGGCGCGCCCACTCAAAAACCCGTAGCGTCCCGACGACATTGACCATCGCCCCGCCGATAGGGTCTTGACGGCACAAGGGAATTTGCCAAGCCGCCAGATGAATGATGCGGTCAATGCCTTCCCGCTCTATGACAGCGGGCAAAAATTCGGGACGGATTAGGTCGTCGGCGACGAAGGGCACATCTTCCCAATCGGGAACGAGCACCGAGAGCCTTGACGGGTCACGCCGCACATCCGTCAGCACCATCGGCACGCCCAGCACCTTCAACTTCCGAACGACCCACGCCCCAATGAACCCACATGCTCCCGTCACCAAAACCTTCATCGCTCTCGCCTCTTCGCCAGCGCGTTCTCCTCGCTTGAGAGCCTCCGACAAACTCGCTAATCGCTCCCGAAAAATGGCTCATCCTTGCGGCGGTAGCAGTAGGCGACTTCCTCGTTCAAGGCAATGCCGATGCCGGGTTTATCGTCGCGCAATTCAATGAAGCCGTCGCGGATGATCGGTCCGTCCCATCCCAGCGCCAGTTCCTCCCAGAAGGGCACATCAATGCCGTGATGCTCCAGTGCCAGAAAGTTTGGGATGGCGGCGCAAAGGTGGGCGGACGCCATCGTCCCGATGGGGCTGGAAATGTTGTGAGGGGCGACAGGCACCGTGAAAGTCTCCGCCAAATCGGCGATGCGCTTGCCTTCCAACAAGCCCGTCTTTTGAAAGTCGGGTGCGACGATGTGGACGCCACCTCGCACGATCAAGTCGTGGAATTGCTGACGGGTGTAATGGTTTTCGCCTGTCGCAATAGGCACAGGCGAGTAGTCCGTCACCCGCTCCAACGCTTCCACGCTGTCAGGGGGTGTCGGGTCTTCCACCCAAAGCAAGCGATAAGGGGCGACGGCTTCCGTCAAACGGATGGCGCTTTCCGCCGAGAAACGCCAATGGCAGTCAATGGCGATGTCCGTGTCGTCGCCGACTGCCTCCCGCACCGCTGCCACCAACTCCGCCATCATCGCAATCTCGCGGTTGTCAAGGCATCGGTTGAAGTCATCCCGCGAGTAAGGGTTAGGAATGTCCACATCAAACTTCAGCGCCGTGTAGCCCATCGCCTTCACTTGCTTGGCACGGCGGGCGTAAGCCTCTGGGTCGGGCAACGCCGCTGCCTCCTCGCCCCGTCCGCCGTGTGCCTTCAGGTGGATTTCGTAAAAGTGCACCGTTTCGCCCGTCTCGCTCATCCACCAAGGGATGCGGGGCGTGCAAATGGACGAGAGGCTGGACAACCCTTCTGCGGCATGGCAATCAGCGTAAAGGCGAATGCGCCGCCGAAATGCCCCGCCAAACAGTTGGTAAAGGGGCACATTGAGCCATTTGCCCAAAAGGTCCCAAAGTGCCGTCTCAATGCCTGCGATGGCGTGGAAAATCGTCCCGCCGACAGGTCCTGCCGTCACGCCCGCCTCCCGCAACAGCCGACACAGCCGATCAATGTCGCGGAAATCTTGACCAACAAGCAATGGCTTGAGTTCGTGGATGACGCGGGTCAAGCCGGGCGCAAAGAAGCATTCGCCATAGCCGACGATGCCTTCATCCGTCAGCACCTTCACAATTGTCCAGTCGTAGTTGGCTTCAATGACTGCCGTCTGAATGTCCCGAATGCGCATCCGCTCCTCGCTCCCTTCGCTAAATTTGCTACCCGTCACCCATCTCTTCGTTGGGCACGATTTCGTCACCGACCCGAAGGATGCCACCTTTGACGATGTTGGCGCGCAGACCGCCCCGATGGATGAGGGCTTTAAGGGCGCCGGGTTTGTTCGCCAGCCGCTCAAAATGCTGACACGGTTCGCAAAGCCGAATGCCCCACAACACGACCTCACCGACCCGAAAAGTCTTGCCGACCAAGTGATTGAGAGGGACGCCTTCCGTGACGATGTTGCGGCGCGTCTCGGCAGGCTCTAACCAGATGCCATAATCGCGCCGCACGGCTTCAATGGCTTCCCACTCAATCAGCGTCACTTCTCGTCCCGCTCCCAACCGACCCGAAAAAGTTCCCATTGCCTTGAAGTAGCGGTCACCTTCCAAACCCTTGCCTTCCACTGCCCGCACCCATTCAACGGCTTGCATCGGCGCTTGAGCGTAAGGTGCGATGAAGATGGCAACCACTCGCCCACGCCACATTTCCGACGCTCCTTTCGTCGCCCAAGTTTCCCGTTGCGGTTGGCGGTGCGGCTGATAGCCGCTCCGATTTTTGTCGCCGCTGATAGCCGCTCCAACATTTGTGCTTTTCAGGTCGCAAGGTAACCGCCATCCAAGATGAGGGCTTGCCCTGTCATGAAGCGGGAAGCGTCGCTGGCGAGGAAGACAAAAGCGTCGGCGATTTCGTCGGGTTCGGCGATGCGCTTGATGAGCAGCCGCTCCATGATAGCGTTGACGACTTCGGGCTTGGCGAAAAACTCGCGGTTGAGTTCCGTGCGTGTCGCAGGTGGGATTAAAGCGTTGACGCGGATGTCTAAGGGTGCTAATTCCTGAGCCGCCACTTTGGTTAAAGCCAGCAATCCCGCCTTAGCGCAGGCGTAATCGGCATACTGAGGAGCGGGACGGATGCCTAACGCTGAGGCGACATTGATGATGACACCACCGCCCCCACGCCGCTGAACATGCTTTGCAAAAGCGACGGTGCACAAAAACGGTCCGCGCAAGTTCACCGCCAACACGCGGTCAAAAGTTTCGGGCGCTTTGGCAAGGAGCGGTTCAATCTTTTGGATGGCGGCGTTGTTGACCAGAATGTCCACCCGACCGAAGTGGGCGATAGCGCCTTCAAAAAGTTGGGCTACTTGTTCGGCATCGGCAACATCGCAAGGGATTGCCAAAGCGTTGATGCCGTCAGCCTGCAAACGGTTGGCGGCTTGTTCGGCAGCGGGGGCATCAATATCGGCGATGACGAGGGATGCCCCTTCCTGTCCCATGCGTTTGGCGGCGGCGAAGCCGATGCCCCGCGCCGCCCCTGTGATGAGGGCAACTTTGCCGTCCAACACGCCCATCGTCGTTCGCCCCTTCCGAGGCATCACCTGCCCTGGTTGTTGCGCTGCGCCCAAAGGATGCCCAAGCCCAAAAGGGTCAGGTCAGGGTTGATGGCGTCTATGACGCCTGTCAAGGGAGCGATGAGGGAAGCCAACCCACCCGTCGCAATCACTTTCGTCCCTTTCCCCAGTTCCGTTTGAAAGCGCGCCACCAATTCCTTGACCAAGCCGACATAGCCGAACAGCAAGCCCGATTGAATGCTTTCCGCCGTCGTTCGCCCGATGGCGCAAGGCGGTTGAGTTAAGGCGACGCGAGGGAGTTGAGCGGTGCGTTGGAAGAGGGCTTCAGCCGCCGTCGTGATGCCGGGAGCGATAGCGCCACCCAGATAAGTGCCGTCGGCGTCAATGGCATCAAAAGTCGTCGCCGTCCCGAAATCCACGACGATGCACGGGACACCATAAAGGTGGCGGGCGGCGACCGCATTGACCAGTCGGTCAGCGCCGACGGCTTCGGGTGGTCGGTAGGCATTGCGAATGCCCAAATCTAAAGCCCCCGTCACGATAAAGGCGTTCGTCCTGAAAAATTTCTGCGCCAGTTCAGCGAAAACCTCTGTCAAAGGTGGGACGACGCTGCACACCACGAGCCCCTTCACTTCGCCGACCTCACACCCATGCCAAGCGAGGAAATCACGGACAGCACCGAAATGTTCGTCAGCGGTTCGCCCGACTTCCGTTCGGAGACGCCAAGCGCCGAGAAGGGTCGGGCAAGGGGCACCAGAGACGGGACAAGGGACGGTTCGGTGCGGGTCTAAAAGCCCCATCGTGATGTTGGTGTTGCCGATGTCCACCGCCAGCAAACGCATTGTCATCACCCCAAAGCCATCGGCAAGGCGGCAGGAAACCAGTGGCTAAAAAATTGTTCCAACCTCAAGGTCGGACGGGCAAAAGGTCGTCCACCTCTTGCCGTCGTTCCATCAACTCCCGCAATTCAGGCGGCAGGGCGAATTGGACATTTTCGTCGGTCAAACGCAGTTCGCTGACCTCTGTCGCTCCCAAGTCCTTTAGCCGTTGGACGACTTGCTCCACAAGGATTTCAGGGGCGGAGGCGCCCGAAGTGACGCCGACGCTTTCCGCATCCCACAGCCATTCAGGGTGGATGTCCTCGGCGCCGTCAATGAGGTAAGCGGGGCAACCGTGAGCGAGGGCGACTTCCCGCAGGCGTTGGCTGTTGGAACTGTTTTGTGAACCGATGACCAAGATGACATCCACCTGTTTTGCCAACGCCTTGACGGCATTTTGGCGATTTTGGGTGGCGTAGCAAATGTCATCGGTGCGAGGGGCGACGATGTTGGGGAACTTGCGTTGAAGGGCGGCGACGATTTCAGCGGTGTCGTCCACACTCAGCGTCGTTTGCGTCAGGTAAGCCACTTTGTTGGGGTCAGGCACTTCAAGGCGCTCCACATCGTCCACGCTTTGGACGAGGTAGGTGCAATGAGGCGCTTCGCCCATCGTCCCTTCCACTTCTTCGTGCCCTGCGTGCCCGATGAGGACGATGCTGTAACCTTCCTGAGCGAAGCGGATGGCTTCCAAGTGAACTTTGGTGACCAGCGGACAGGTGGCGTCAATGACCCGCAAGTTTTTGCGTCGCGCCATCTCCCGCACTGCTGGCGAGACACCATGAGCGCTGAAGATGACCGTCGCTCCGTCAGGCACTTCGTCCAGTTCGTTGACGAAGATGACACCCCGCTTTCGGAATTGCTCCACGACGAAGCGGTTGTGGACGATTTCCTTTCGCACATAGATGGGCGGGGGCAACAGTTGCAAGGCTTGCTCCACGATGTCAATGGCACGAACGACGCCTGCGCAGAAACCGCGAGGCGCCGCCAAAATCACCCGCCGCAGTTTGGGAAGCCGTTGTCCGCTCATCGTCCATCCCTTTCTCTTCGCCGAAAATTTTTGCCGCCCAAATTTTGGCATCGCTGCCTTTCGACTGCCGCAAGGCGTGGCAAAGTATGCCGATGGCAAGGAGGTCGGAAAGGCATGAGGCGGTCGCTAAGGGCATATCGCTCAGGTTGGTGGCGGGAACGGCGCATTTGGGAAATCGCCTCGCCCGATGAGGGAAAGGTGAAACGCTTGCAGGAGCGGTTGCGCCTTTCATCCCTTCTGGCGAAAGTCCTTTGCAGCCGAGGAGTGACAAGCCCTGAAGTTGCCCGCCAATTTCTGCTGGCAAGTGTGAAGGATTTGCCTGAACCAGAGAGCCTAACAGGCGTGAGCACTGCCGCCGATTTAATTGTCCACGCCCTTCGGGCGGGAAAAGTCCTCCTCGTTCACGGCGATTACGACACCGACGGAATTTGCGCGACAGCCCTTTTAGCAAGCACTTTGGCGCGCTTTGGCGGGCGCGTCTTCTACTTCACGCCCAATCGTCACAAACATGGCTACGGTGTCGCCGAGGAAGCCATCCACTCCGCCAAACGACAAGGTGTCAGCGTCCTTATCACCGTAGATTGCGGCATCACAGCGGAGCGACAAATCGCTGAAGCCACTGCCGCAGGTATCACGACGATTGTCCTTGACCATCATGAACCGCCAGAAAAATTGCCGCCTGCCCATGTCATCGTCAACCCGAAGTTGCCTGATTGCGCCTACCCGTGCCCTGATTTGTGTGCGACGGCGCTGGCGTTCAAAGTGGCGCATGCCGTCGCCCAACGGCTAAACCGCTCCCTGTCACCGACAGATTTGCCCTTGGAGTTCGTGGCGTTGGCGACAGTGACAGATGTGATGCCATTGGTCGGTGAAAATCGCCTCTTGGTGCGCGAGGGTTTGCAAGTGTTGCGACAAGGGCGGCATTTAGGGTTGCGGATGCTGATGGAAGTTGCGGGTATAGATGCCCGCTCTCTTCGTTCGTTCCACTTGGGCTTCATCTTAGGACCGCGTTTGAACGCCGCCGGTCGCATGGATGACCCCAAACCCGCCCTGCGGCTCTTGCTGACGACAGACCCCAACGAAGCCCGCCAGTTAGCCCAATGGCTGAACAACGCCAACCGTCGCCGCCAACAAGAGGAAGAAGCCGTCTTTCGGATGGCAGTGGAGATGGTGGAGCAAGAGTTGGATTTGGCGACGGAACGCGTCATCGTCTTGGCATCGCCCGAATGGCATCCGGGCGTCATCGGCATCGTCGCCGCCCGTTTGACCGAGTTGTATCATCGCCCTGTCTTTTTGGTCGCTTTGCAAGATGGCATCGGTCAGGGGTCTGCCCGCAGCATCCCTAACTTTTCCATCGCTGAGGCGTTACGGGCGTGTCGTCCCTTGCTCCTTTCAGGCGGAGGGCACCAAGCGGCAGGTGGGTTCAAGATCACCTGCGAGCATTTGCCCGCTTTCCGCGAGCGGTTGAATGCCTTAGCCGCAGAGTGGCTTTCGCCCGATGACCTTTGCCGCTGCGTGACGATTGATGCGGAAGTCACGGCAGACGAATTGACCTTGCCCTCGGTGGAGCAACTGTCGCTGTTGGAACCGCTCGGTTACGGCAACCCGAAGCCTGTCTTTTTGCTGCGGGATGTGACGGTCTTGCACGCCCAACGCAACGGGCATCGGCTAATCTTGCGGGTGCGACAAGGGGATCGGGTGTTAGAACTGCAAGGGGATGGGATGGGTGACGCCCTTGCAGAAATTCCTGTCGGAGCGCCCATCCATGTTTGCGTGACGGCAGAATTGCGCACTTTCAACGGACTGCCGATGGCGGAATGGCAGGTCGTGGATTGGTGTCCAAAGGGTTCAGAGTTAGTCCTCTTTCGGCAGCGCTAAGGCAAAAGGGTTCAAAGAGTTTGGTGGGCGCGGAGGGATTCGAACCCCCAACCGACCGGTTATGAGCCGGCTGCTCTGCCGTTGAGCTACGCGCCCGTCGGCACTATTAATTCTGCCATGCCCTACGCCATCAGTTCTGCTAACCGCTCCAAAAGTTTTCGGTGTCCTCGCAACTTCTCCAAAGCCCGTTGTTCAATGTGGCGGACGGCTTCGCCCGTGATTTTGAACATCTGACCGATTTCGTCCAAGGTGTAAGTTCGCCCGTCCAAGAGCCCAAAACGCAATTGCAACACTTGCCACTCTCGCTCGTTCAGGTGGGCTTCCAAGAAAGCCCGAAGCCGTTCTCGGGCATAGTTGCGCCAGAAAACATCCTCTGGGGAAGGGGCATTGGGGTCGGGCACGATGTCTTCCAGCACTAACTGCTCCTCTTCGTCCACAGGCAAATCCAACGAAAGGGTCGTTGGGACAAGGGCTTGCAACTCCTCCACTTTCTCGGGGGAAAGTCCCGTCTCTTCGGCGATTTCCGCAGGTGTAGGGTGGCGCCCCAACTCCTGAGTAAGCCGTTGAGTGACCGCCATCACCTGCGAGAGGGTCTCTACGAGATGGAAAGGCAAATGAATGAGGCGACTTTGTTCAGCGATGGCACGGACGATGTATTGGCGAATCCACCAGACGGCGTAAGTGCTAAAGCGGGTTCCTTTCCGCCAATCGTAGCGGTCAACGGCTCGGATGAGCCCTAAGCAACCCTCTTGCACCAAGTCTTCTAATGGGACGACGGAACGGTTGGCGAAATCCAAGGCGACACTCATGACCAAACGCAGATTGCCTTCAATCAATCGCTCCCTCGCCTCTAAATCGCCTTGCTGCACCCGTTGGAAGAGTGCCCTCTCTTCTTCAGGCGTTATGGGCGTTTTCCAGCGCAGGGAGCGAAAGAGGGTGTCAAGGGACGAAGGGACGCCATCACTTGCCTCGGCTTCCGAAAGGCTTTCCTCGCTGGAAAGGAAGTCTTCCGTCCCCTCCTCTTCGCCGACCGTCTCGTCACCGAATGCCTCCTCTCCGACCTCCTCGCCCATCCCCTCAGGCAGGACAAGGATGCCCTCCTCTTGGAGCCATTCGGCGATGGCTTCAGGAGAGATGCCTACTGCATCGGCGGTCGCCTTGACATCGCCGAAGAAGACGGCTTTTGTCTCCTGTGCCATCGCCCAAAGGGCTTGGATTTCAGGATGGTCAAAGGCATCGGATGGAAGGGGCATAAGCCAGCACCTACCTTGGCGAAAGTTTTAGGGCTCGCAAATTTTCCTGCCACATCTTCAACAATGGGTCATCGCGGGAAAGTTGTCCCGACGAAATTTTTCGCATCAATTCCGCTTCCTGCCGCTGCAGCACCTCCCGCTGGCGGTAGCGGCGCAACCGAAGGATGCGGTCCTCTATAGCGTTGCGCGCCTTCAGGAAAGAAAGGTCTCGCAACATCAAACCGCTTAAAGTTTGCCGTAACTTCTCATCGCCCAACTCTGCCACAAGCAAAGGTAAATCGGCAAACCCTTGCTCCTCCAAGCAACCTTGCACCAACCGAGCCAAGTCGCGGTGTTCTGTCAAGAGGAATTCATCGGGGGTCATTTGAGAAAGGATGCGGTGAGCGGCTTCCCTGTCTTGCACCATCGCTGCCATCAAGTCTTGCTCCGCCGCCAAGATGCCGGGAGGCAAAGGGCTGGAAGTTGTCAAGGAGAGGCGAATGGGATCGGGAAAAGGAGGGTTGTGCATGGGACGGGAAGAAGGGCGGGAGGCAAGGGACGCAGAGGGAGCAAAACGGCGCTGATACTCAGCAAGCGCCCGCATCAAAGCCGCCTCCAACGCTTCCAACCGCTCAGGTCGGTCACCGCTCCACATCTTCGCCAGCAACCGTAAACACTCCCGTTGTTCAATGGGGTCGGTAAAGTCGCTCAAGATTTTCACGGCGGCTTTTAACCCTTCCTCCGTCGCATCGGGATGGCGCTGAACCAACCATCGGACGCGGAAACGGATGAGAGGCTCGGCATGGTCAAGCAACTGCCGAAAAGCGGCGGCGCCCTGTTCCCGCAGAAACTCGTCGGGGTCGCTGCCTTCGGGCAAGGGGACGAAGCGCACCTCTATTTCGTGCTGACGGAAAAGGTCTGCCCCTCGCAAGACAGCATTCAAGCCCGCCGAATCGCTGTCGTAAGCGATAAGCACTCGTTGGGTGTAGCGGCGAAGGGTTTGAAGGGTGTCGGCATTGAGGGCAGTGCCCAAAGTGGCGACAGTGTTGGAAAAACCCGCTTGATGAAGGGCGATGGCGTCCATGTAACCCTCTACCAAAATGACTTCGCCTTTCTCTCGGATGGCAGGAAGCGCCAAATGGAGGGCATAAAGGCACTTGCGCTTTTGGAAGAGGGGCGTTTCAGGGGTGTTGAGGTATTTCACATCGCTGTCGCCCAACGCCCGACCGCCAAAGCCGACGACATCTCCTTGCGGGTCGGCGATGGGGAACATCAGTCGGTCTCGGAAGCGATCCACATAACGACTTCCGTCTCTCGTGCGTTGAATCAAGCCCGCTTGGGCAAGGTCATGGGGCGAAAAGCGGGCTTCGGTCGCTGCTTTTAACAAAGCATCCCAAGAGGGAGGGGCGTAACCCAAACGGAAGCGACGAGCCGTAGCGTGGCTGATTTGTCGCTGGAAAAGATACTGGCGGGCTCGTTCTCCCGCCTCTGATGCCCATAAAGCCCGTTCAAAAAATTCCGTCGCCCATCGGTTGACCTGCAAAAGTCGCTCCCTTGCCCATGCCTCCCGCTGAGCGGCAGGTGGCAATTCCCAACGGAGCCCTAACTGGCGAGCCAATCGGGCGACTGCCTCAGAAAAAGTCAACCCTTCTATCCGCTGAACGAAGTCAATCACATCGCCCCCCGCCCCACAGCCAAAGCAATGCCACAAGCCTTTTTCAGGGCTGACATAGAAAGAGGGCGTCTTCTCGCTGTGGAAGGGACAAAGACCCTTATAGTTTTTGCCCGAAGGCGTCAAGCGGACATAGGCTTCCACGACCGCCACAAGGTTTGCGTTCTCCCGAATTAACCGAACGATGTCCGACGAGGGCATGAACTCCGCCCCCTCCCCTCAGCGGGTAAGGGTCACCCGGTCAGGCAAAAAGATGAAGATGCGCACAACTCGGTCGTTGAGGACTGCAAACTCAATGTTGCTGCTCTTGTGGTAACGCAGGATGACATTCCCCGTCGGCGTGGAGACGGTCTGCAGGTTAACAGGGTTAAAGTAAACGATTTCGTCAGGCTGCCCGTAGCGCAGCAAGACGCGCCCCATCATGTCGCCCAACTTGATGCTCTTGAAAGGGTCACCCATCGCCGTTCGGGCGCCGTCAAAGCGTTCCCCTGCCACAGAGATGCCGACAACTTCCATCCGCGCCCCGCCCTGTGGGCTTCCCGCTAACTCCACCAAAAAGCAAAGGTTAGCAACTCCCCGCTTGTAAACGAAGTAGACCTCGTTTTGCTCCACCCGCACAAAAGGTGGGAAGACCCACGCCAAGTCCCAAAGGCGAGGCGGCATCCCCGTTGCTGCCCCTGAAGTGCTGGGCATTCCGGGTGCTCCGGGCATCCCCGGCATCCCTGGCATTCCGGGCATGCCGGGCATTTCGCCCGCCATCCCTGGCGGCATCCCGCCGGGAGCCATGCCCGGCATGGAGGGCATGGAAGGACGACCGATGGGCGAGCCCGCTAATTGCCCTAACCCCGCAACGCCCGCCATCACGCCCGGCAAAGTCGGTTGCGCCCCAAAGGACGACCCCATCCCCACACCGCCACCGCCAAAGGGAGCGCCGGGCATGCCTGGCATCGCCCCCGTCGGCGCACCGGGCATTCCCGGCATCCCACCAGGCGCCCCTTGGGCAGGAGTCGTCGGCGGTCCCGCCAAAAAGTCGGGCATTCCCCAGATGCTCAGCAAGCAATCCGACCGCAAGCGTCCTGTGTCGTCATAAGCAATCACAGGCGCTCCCAACCGAACACCTGCCAACTGCCGCTCTAAGGCTTGTTGGCTACCGACGAAGGTCATCATCCCGAAGACTCCGACGAGGCTTCCAAGTAGCATGAGCCATCGACGCATCGCTTTCACCTCCGAAGCATCTCACCCAAAGGCATCAACAAGGGCTTTGGAGCCGCTAACTCAGGTGGCAAGAAAATGAAGATGCGCACGACTTTGTAATCCACGACGGTAAACTCCACATTGCTTCGTTCGTGGTAGCGCAGCAGCACTGTCCGTCCAATCCCGATGTTAGTCAAGGGCACTTGCTCGGTGATGACATGAGCGGAGTCAGGCGCTCCGTAACGCAACAAGACTCGTTGCAAATCGTCACCTAAGCGAATGGCTCGGAAGGGATCGCCCAACGCCGTCGCCACGAGATAGCGCCGACCATCGGGAGCGACAAACGCATCAGGGCGCGTTCCATAAGCCATGATGGCGACGACAATCCCTTTGTCTTCCAAAAAACTCAACGCTCCCTCGCCCCGCCGATAAAGCCACAAGCGTTGATTGGCTTGAGGAGGGATGTAAACAAGTTGCGTCCATGCCAATTCTGTCGGCGGCGTCGTCCCCCCTGTCGCGCCCATCCCAGGAGCACTGGGCATCCCTGCCTCTGCTCCCGGCATCCCGCCATAGGGCGCTTCTGGAAAGCCACTGGGTGGTTGTCCTCCCAGCGCTGACCCCATCGCCCCAGGACCGCCCAAAGGGCTGCCGGGCGCCCCTGGCATCCCCGGCGCTCCCGGCATCCCTGGCATGCCGGGCATGGGCATTCCGGGTGCTCCCATCGTCGGAGCGGTCGGGGCGCCAGTGAGGATCAAGTCGGGCATTCCCCAAATACGCACTAAGCAGGAAGGGCGAAGGTTTCCTTCAGGGTCGCGGTCAAGGACAGGAGAACCCAGCCGAACACCTGCCAACTGAATTTCTATTTGCCGACGAGGTTGCGCCACGACGAAAAGCCCCGTCGCTACCACGCTCAAAACCAGAATGACGACGCCTAATAAGTGACGAACGAATTTCATCGTCCCTCGCCTCCATCCGTTGACCCTGCGACTGCCTCAAGTTTAAGGGCGCTTGTTTCCCATGTCAACAGTCAGAGAGAATGTTCGGAAAGTCATGGGATGTTTTGCGCGTCTTGGCACTTCGGTTTATGGCTGATAGCCACTCCAACACAGACGCATCGCTCTTTTGGTGTGTCAAAATCTTTGCGATGCCTAAGCCATCCCCGCCATCTTCAACCCGACGGCGCTGAAAGGAGGCACGAACTTTATGCCTGTGCGGTTGACCCGAAAAGGTTACGAACGGTTGCGCAAAGAGTTGGAGCAACTTTACCAACGCCGTGCCCAACTCATTGACGAGGTGCGCGAGACGGCGGCTGAAGGCGATTTGAGCGAAAATGCGGGCTTGGATGCCGCCAAGCGGGCTTTAGGCATCGTTGATGCTCAAATCCGTTACCTTGAGCAACGCCTCGCCGACGCTGAAATCATTGAGCAAGACGGTCAACCCGAACGCGTGGATGTCGGCGTCATCGTCACCTTGCAAGACTTGGACACGGGCGATGTCATCCGTTACCGCATCGCCGAAAGCATGGAGATGGACTTTTCCGCTCCCGTCAAGACCGCTACCCCTCAATCACCCATCGGCAAAACCTTGATGGGCAAATGCGTCGGTGAGGAGGTGACGCTGCAATTGCGCGGGCGCACCCAACGGTTGCGGTTGCTCGCTTTGTCATGGGATGATGAAGCCGAAGGTGACGCAACGGCTGAGCAACCCTCCGAGCCCACCCAATAACGCACCGACCGTCACGCCCTCAATTCGCTCTCTTGCTCCAGCCATCGGATTTCTTCGTCGTTCAACCGAAAACCCGACGCCGAGGCGTTCTCTTCCAATTGAGCGAGGTTCGTCGCCCCGACGATGGCAGCGCTAACGACGGGCAACCGCAAGACCCACGCCAAAGCGATGTGACTGAGGGGGCGTCCGTGTCGCTGTGTCAACTCTTTGACGGCTCGCCAGATGCGTCGCTCCCGTTCCGTCAACCCCTCGCTTTGACGATCCGTTCGCGCCCGCGCCCAACTGACGGGAGGCGTTTCGGGCATCGGGTCTTTCGCCAGAAAACCGCCACCCATCGGGCTGTAAGCGAGGATGCCCAACCCCTCGCTTGCCGCTAGTGGCACCAACTCCGCTTCAATGCTTCGGTCCAACAGGCTGTAGCGCACTTGGTTCGTCTCAAAGCGCACCCAGCCGTTTTTGTCCGAAAGCCATAACGCCTTGCACCATTGCCATGCCGCAAAGTTGGAGCAACCGATGTAAAGCACTTTGCCCGCCCGAACCAAATCGTCCAGTGCTCGTAGCGTTTCGTCCAACGGCGTGTTGGCGTCCCACCAGTGGACTTGGTAGAGGTCAATGTAATCCGTTTGCAAGCGGCGCAAACTGGCGTCCACTTGACGGATGATGTGGTAGCGGCTGAGCCCTTCGTCGTTTTTGCCCTCGCCCATTCGTCCTCGCACCTTCGTCGCTATAACGACTTGGTCTCGCACGCCCTTGAGCGCCTTGCCGACAATCTCCTCGCTGCGCCCGCCGACATAGATGTTCGCCGTGTCAAAAAAGTTGATGCCCAAGTCCAGCGCCCGATGAAGCAATCGGATGGCGTCGCTTTCGTCGGCGGGTTTGCTCCCCAAGTGGGCGCAACCGAAGGCAATCTCGCTCACCCAAACGCCCGTCCGTCCTAATCGCCGATACTCCATCGCTCCTCGCCCCTTTGCGTTGATGAATTTGCTCTGGACATTGGCAAAATTTAGCAGCCTTCCCGAGGAGCGATCCGAATGCGCCCGAAATTGACGGTCATCGTTCCCGTTTACAACGAGCGCGACACGGTGCTGACGGTGCTGGAAAAAGTCAAGGCGTTGCCCGTCGGCAAGGAAATCATCGTCGTGGAAAATTGCTCTAACGATGGCACGCGGGAGTTATTGGCGAACTTGGATGACCCTAACATCCGCATCGTCTTGCAGGCGAAAAATTTGGGCAAAGGCACTTCCGTCAAGTTGGGCATAGCGATGGCAAAGGGCGAGTGGGTCATCATTCAAGATGCCGACTTGGAATATGAGCCGACGGACATCTTGCGCCTTTTGGAATTCGCCGAGCGGACGGGACAAGTCGCCGTCTTCGGTTCGCGCCTCCTGACGGGCAACCCGCAAGGAGCGTGGGCATTTTACTTTGGGCGCGTGGTGCTCAATGGGCTCTTTCGTTTCCTCTTTCGGGCGAGGACGACCGATGTGGCAACTTGCTACAAACTCGTCCGCACCGACATCGCAAAGCGTTTGCGGCTTAGATGCAGCGGGTTTGATTTGGACTTTGAGTTGGCGTCGGCATTGCGACGGCTGGGTTACGACATCGCTGAGGTGCCCATTTCCTATCGTCCCCGCAGCATCGCTGAAGGCAAAAAAATCCGACCGACCGACGGGCTTCGTGCCATCACGACGATGGTGCGGGTGTTCCTGACGCCCCCAAAAGCGTTGGTGCGCCCTCCTTGAGGGCACAAGCCTTCGGACTTTTTTCGCTGACACCCTTTCCAAGGAAGGTGGCTGACCGATGGGAGCGCAACGGGGTCGCAAATTGTTGGAACGGCTACGAGAAACCGTCGTCGTCGGCGACGGAGCGATGGGGACGGAACTTTGGCGGCGAGGCTTTCCGCAAGGATTACCGCCCGAACAAGCGAATTTGTCTGCCCCCGATTTAGTGCGAGCCATCCACTGCGATTACCTTTTGGCAGGTGCCCAAATCGTCACGACCAACACTTTCGGGGCGAACCCGCTGCGATTGCAGCGTTACGGCTTAGATGGGCAACTGAGAGACATCGTGGCAAATGCCGTTCGGTTGGCACGGGAGGCAATCGCAGAAACGAACGCCGACGCCTTTGTCGCTGGTTCGGTCGGTCCCATCGGTCGGTTGAAAGACCCACTGGAGTTGAGCGACGAAGAGTTGGAGGACACTTACCGCCAACTCATTGCCGCCCTCGCCGAAGCCGATGTTGACCTTTTGCTTTTGGAGACCTTCGTGGATTTGAGCGATTTGAGCAGAGCCGTGAAAGTTGCCAAGCAAGTTTGCGACTTGCCCGTTATCGCTCAGTTGGCGGCGATGGATGAAGGAGGGCGGAGCACCGAAGGGCGGGCGGCACTGGCGGTCTTTGAGTTGGAGCGACTTGGCATTGACGGCATCGGGACGAACTGTGGCATTTCGCCGACGCGCAACCTGAGCATCGTGCAGGCGCTGGCGAAGTTGACCGATTTGCCCATCACTGCCTTCCCTAACCTCGGCTATGCCCAGTATGTGGACGGACGGTTCGTCTATTTGGGCGAACCTGAAGGGTTTGCGCAGTTGGGCGAAGACCTTTGGCAGGCAGGGGCGAACTTAATCGGCGGCTGCTGCGGGACGACGCCTGAACATATCCACTTGCTCGCCGAACGCTTGAAGGCGAAAACGCCGAAGCCCCGCACCCCTCTCCGCATAGAAGTCAAGCCTGAAGAGCAACCGAAACTCAAATCGCCCATGCCCAACTTTTTGGGCAAACTTTGGCGAGAACCCATCGTCATCGTGGAGTTGGACCCGCCACGCGGGCTCAATTACGAGCCGATTTTGGAAGGGGCGAAATTGTTGGCGCGGGCAGGTGTGGACGCCATTAGCCTCGGCGACAACTCCTTAGCGTCGGTTCGGTTGAGCAATTTAGTGATGGCGTTTTTGATGCAACGGGAAGCAGGGGTTCCGACCATTTGCCATTTCGCCGGGCGCGACCACAACCTCATCGGGGCGCAATCGCTGTTGATGGGAATGGCGGTGTTGGGCATTCCCGCTGTCTTGGCGGTGACGGGCGACCCCGCCCGTTTAGCCCCCGATGTCGGCGCCAGCAGCGTCTATGACCTCAACAGTTTCCAACTCATTGAGTTGCTGAGCAAACTCAACAAGGGCGTCAATTGGGTGGACGCTCCCATCGGCAAGCGGACGGACTTTTTGATCGGAGCGGGTTTCAACCCCAATGTCCCCAACTTGGCGGCAGAAGTGAAGCGGCTAAAACGCAAAGTAGAAAAGGGCGCTCAATTCGTCCTGACGCAAGCCGTCTTTGACCCCGAACGCATCAAGGCATGCGGGCAAGTCATGGAGGAAGTCGGCATCCCTATCTTCGTCGGAATCGCCATCCTCACCAGTGCCCGCAACGCCACATTTTGGAAGACCGTCCCTGGCGTGCGGTTACCCGACGAAGTGCTACACCGCATGGAAAGTGCCCCAAAGGAGCGACAACTTTCGGAAGGCATCGCCATCGCCCAAGAGTTGATTGAAGTCGCTTTGGCGCATTGCCCAGGCGTTTTCCTCGTCCCACCTTTCTCCCGTGCCGAATACGCCCTGCCGCTGGTGGAGTTCATCCGCAGCCGTTCGTGGCATCGTTTCCCGACGGGACGAGAGACGGCAGAAGTGCGGGAAGAGCGGCATTAGCCGTGAAAGGGCGGGTGCGGCATGCAGGCAGAAGGGATGTTGTCAAGGGCAAGGCACATCGCCTTGTTTGGGTTGCTGTTGCTAACGGGATGGAGCGGTTGGAGGG
>Ga0209289_100447_pt1 | contig 21570 bp, 16 predicted proteins | sample GXS110809BmetaG_FD_184121 | JGI IMG/M metagenome (GOLD analysis project Ga0209289, IMG submission 184121) | Hot spring microbial communities from Gongxiaoshe hot spring, China to study Microbial Dark Matter (Phase II) - GXS 110809B (SPAdes)... ...
CAGCAACCCACACCCGCTTCCACCACCCCTTCCAGCACGACCAACCGCCTGCTGGAGCTGAAACGCCAACGCAAGCAATCACCACACCACTAAACCGCACCCACTCTGCGAAACGCCTAACAGGTACAATCCAGTAGGTATGAAAACGGCGATTATTGTAGGCGCAGGCATGGGCGGGTTGGCAACCGCTGCGCGCCTCGCAAAAGCGGGCTATGAGGTATTTGTGTTCGAAGGGCGCAATCAAATCGGCGGGCGGATTGGCGAACTGCGGCGCGACGGCTACCGCTTCGACACAGGCCCCACCCTGTTGATGATGCTGGAGCCGCTGGAACGGCTATTTAGCGACCTGCATCGGCGCGTGGAAGACTATTTAGAGTTGGTATTGATTGACCCTTCCTATCGCGTGTACTTTGGCGATGGCACGGTGTTCGATTCCTCGCCCAACATCGCGCGGATGGTACGCGAAATCGCCCGCAAAATCAGCCCCCTCGAGGTGCCGGGCTACCTGAAGCTAATGGCAGACCTCAGCGCGATGTACCATGCGGTAGTGCCTACCTTTGTGCGCAAACAGTACGACAGCCTGGCCGATTTGTTCAGCCCTTACCAAGTGGATTTGCTGCTGCGCCATCGGCTGCTGGCGAACTTGTGGAAGCGGGTGGGGCGTTATGTGCGCGACCCGCGACTGCGGATGCTGTTCTCGTTCCAGACGATGTACTTGGGGCTGTCGCCCAAGGAGGCACTGTGGGTGTACGGTGTGCTCACCTACATGGAATCGGGCGAGGGAGTGTGGTATCCCCGCGGGGGTATGCACAAAGTGCCGCACGCTGTGGCACAGGTTGCCCAAGAGGAAGGTGCGCGGATTTACCTCAACCAGCGCGTGGCAGAGGTGTTAGTGGAAAACGGGCAAGCGGCGGGCGTGCGACTTGCTTCGGGCGAAGTCTTGCGTGCCGATGTGGTAGTTATCAATGTGGATGCCCCCACCGCGTATCGCGAGCTGCTGCCCCCCACACGCTATGCGCGGCGCAATTTCAAAAACTCCTGTAGCGCGCTGATGTTTTATATCGGCTACACGGAGCCGCTGCCCCACCAACTGCACCACAATGTTTACTTTAGCCGCGATTTTGAACAGAACCTTTACGAGTTGTTTGTGCAAAACCGCGTGCCCAGCGATCCCTCGTTCTACACATGCCTTTCTAACCGCACGGATCCTCAGGATGCCCCCGCAGGGTGTGAGAACTTGTATGTGTTAGTGCCTGTGCCCAACCTCACAGGCGAGGATGCACGCGCGGCGGCACCGCGTGTGCTGGAAACGGTGATTGCACGCGCGGGGCTAAAACGCGAGCGGATTCAGTTCGTAGAAACCCTTACCCCACACGAATGGCAGGCGTTGGGGCTGTGGCAGGGCGCGGCATTCGGCATCGCGCACAACTTTTTCCAATCCACCGCGTTCCGCCCATCAGTGCGGACGCCGTTCCGCAACTGCTACTTGGTGGGCGCAAGTACCCAGCCTGGCAACGGCATTCCGATGACCCTGATTTCAGCGGAGTTAGTAGCGGAGCGCGTGCTGGGTAGGCGCAGCAGAAAAGCGTAGGGCATCTGCGCTGACAAACGCAAACCCAAGCGGCTTCGTTTGCGCAGGAACGAGCCCAACACGCTCTATGACTCAAGCAATCTGCTACAATTGCCGAAAATATATTTGAGATGGCGGGGCAGCTGTTGACACAGCCGAATAGCTTAGAGTTGATTCGATGGACCGATGCTGCAGGTGAACCGCTCAGGCCTGCGGAGGAAGCAACGGCGCCGCCCGGAGCCGCAGGGGTTGCCTATCCAGTGGAGCTGCCCCGAGTTGGGCGAGCCTATTTGTGGGCGTCTTATACAGCAGGGCATGCGAAGTCGTCTGCGCTGGAGTACAAGTTAGCTGCGCGCTACCTGGAGGCAGCTGGGGCGCTCATCAAGCGGTACGCGCGGCGGGGGGTGCCAATGGAGCAGGCCCAAGCGCACTGGCAAGCTGCCCAAGCCCACTGGAGGGCAGAGGCGTGGCATGCCTGCCTCTCCGAAAGCGTGCTGGCAGCGGAACAGAGCGCCGTCGCACTGGCGCGCACACGCCTACAACGGATGGGTGGACATGCTGCACTGCTTTGGGGTATCGTGGCGCAGGAGCCAAGCACGCTCGTGGCAGGGCTTGAGAGCAATTTAGCCGCCTTGAGTAGCGTTCATGCGCTGATGCGCGAACCTGACTCGGCATGGAGTGAAGCGTTCCGTCAGGCGCAAAGCGCGCGCCTGGCGGTGGGGGCAGCTCTTACCGCGTCTCCTTTGCCAAATGCGCTCGCGTTGAGCCAAGCAATCGCCGCCTATCGCGGGCAAGTGCGCTACTGGTGTCTTGCGACGCAAATTCAGCAACTGCCCCCGACAAAGGAAACCCTCAACAGATTAGGCGAACTCAGCGAGCAAGCGCGCGCAGCTGACGTCGGCGTCTTACGGGTGCTGCACGGGGTTCACAGCTGGCACGCCCACTACAGCCCCTATCGCGTGTTGGAAGCGTGCGTAGATGCAGGTATACCATTTGAACTTATCCAGCTGGAGTGGCACTGGTACGACGGCAGCCTCTACGACCTCGACCAGTTGCTGGAGCGCTACGGCGAGTTGGGCAAACCGATGCAAGTGATGTTGCATATGCCGCCTGAGGGGGGCTGGAATGACTTCAAGCGGACGGAGCCGCTGTCGTGGGTGGAAGGAGCCGCGCTGATTGCGCTGAGCAAACCGTATGTGGTCGCAATATACGTGCCTGCAGCTGCCACCGACTCAAGCGCAGGCGCGCTCGAAAGTGATGCTAAAGCCACCCCTTACTGGCACCAAATCGCCCAAGTCGCCGCGTGGAATCGTCAGTTGAGTTAGGTTCACCTGCACCCCCCGCCGAGAAATTGACGAGGGTGCAGGAAAGAAGGCAGCAACTGCTCCTCAGCACCCCTGCCCGAACGCAAACAACACGCTCAACAAGTCCGCGTCATCCACAATCCCGTCGCAGTTCACATCCGCAGGCGAACTCCCCGTCTGCCCAAACGCGAACAACACATTCAACAAGTCCGCATCGTCCACACAACCGTCGCCGTTCGTGTCAGGGTTATCGCCGCTGCGCACAACCTCTACGCGCACCCGATCCGCCAAGTAGCGCACCGCCACCTCCACACACGGCAAGGTGTCGGGGTCTACCTCCACCACACGGAACTGTCCCGTGCGGTTCCAGCTGCTGGCAGTGCGCAGCACAACATCAAACGCATCGCCCACGTTCGGCGTGTAGCCACCGCGCCCCTTCAGGCGCAGCGTGCCATCCAGCTGAACAGCAGCGTTGTACCGGCTGATACGCACCTGGTCGTACTGCGGGTTGTTCGGGTCGGAGTTATCGGTTCCCGCCAGTTCAATCTCCAGCACGGCGTCTTGGCTCATCGTCAGGTTGCCGTTGAGCGTGAGGACGCCCAGCGGGTTCAGGTTCGGGTTATTGGGGTCGTCGATGCCGGGCGCAATCGTGCCTGGGGGCGTGTCGGGGTTGCCATCGCCGTCGCTCACATTCAAGTTTCCGCTGAGCGTACCTGCGCCTGTGAGTTTGCCGCCCTGCAGCTCCATCGGGTTGGAGAGGGTGAGGGTGCGTCCTGCGTGGATGCGGGTCTCGCCGTCAGTCTGCACAAGGCGGTTGATGGAGAGCGAGCCTTCGCGGTAGTCAATCAGCCCTGCGTTCTGCATCGGCACGCTGATGGTGCTTGTTGTCCCACTGCCCGTTTTGAGCAGCGTGCCGTAGTTCTCCAGCCGATGAGAGCTGCTGTCCGACGCCGCGTAAACACTGCCACCCTGCAACTCCAGCGTCTTGCCCGCCAAGTTGCGCAAAGTGGCGTCGCGAAGATACAAGTAGCCCCGGTGCACAAAGTCCCCATCGTTCACCAACAACCCCGACAAAGACTGTTCGTACGCCGACCCCGTGACAATCTTGCCCGTGTTGCGAATGCCCGCACTGCCACCGTTCAGCGTGCCCGATTGCCAAGTCAACCCGTTGTCCGTGAAGCGGAACACCACCTCCGATGAACCGCCCGCCTGCAAGGTCCCAGAGCTTCTCAGCGTGCCCTGAATGGCGCCTGTGTGCGTCCCCGTGAAGGTGTGCGTGCTGGAGAAGGCCAGCGTCGCCCCACTGGCGACATCCCAACTCACATTTTGATGCTCGCTGTTGGCGTTCAGTTGCAAAGCGCCCTGCGCCACTTGCACCGTCGCCGCCTGCTGCTGCATCGGCACGCCGACGATGCTTGTCCCACTGCCCGTTTTGAGCAGCGTGCCGTAGTTCTCCAGCCGATGAGAGCTGCTGTCCGGCGCCGCGTAAACACTGCCACCCTGCAACTCCAGCGTCTTGCCCGCCAAGTTGCGCAAAGTGGCGTCGCGAAGATACAAGTAGCCCCGGTGCACAAAGTCCCCATCGTTCACCAACAACCCCGACAAAGACTGTTCGTACGCCGACCCCGTGAGAAAAGCACCCTGATTGAGCAAGGTGCCAGGCGCATTATTGTTCGCAGGGTCGCGGAGAGTGATTGTGCCGCTTTGCCAAGTAAAGTTGGCGTTGTTGGCAACTGTAATGCTCAGAACATCTACACTCCCTGCAAGTCGGGCGTTCGCGCCCGCAGGAAAGATCACAGTCGAGCCAGGTCCCGGAAAGGTCAACCCCGAAGAGGAGCCACAAGAAAATTGCCCCCAGTTGTTGAGGTACCAGTAGCGATTATTGTTTGGGTCACAAATGGTGTTGCTGCTACAAGTAGCATACCACTCGTTGCTGGAGCATTGCTGCTGCCAGGTCCAAGTCTGTGCGTATAAACCCTGCAGTACGACCATCAAGCCGACTACCATTGCCAAGTGCAAAAGCCCTTTCCGAGCAAGATAGTGTCTCATCTTCGCTTCACCTCTCTCGACCAGACGCGAAGGCTATTCCGTACCTATCCACAATTTACATCGGGTGGAGGCGTTTGTGACGGGGTTTTGCAGCCTTTTAGAGAAAATCGAGCATTTGCACGGGGGTAGTGGCGTCTTTGATGGGCGTCGGCTTTGTAGGGGCGGGCTCTTAGTGTACAGAGCAGATGTTTTGTACCGTCAAGGGGTGAGGTGTCTATATCAAGCACGGGTTTGCTTAGCTGAATCTTACTCAAAAAGCCTTCGTGTGCAATCCGGCTATTTCAGGCGCAGTTCTTCGGGGCTAACAGTGGGGGTTTGGCGGAAGGCGCGTGGGGTTTTACCAAACCGCTCGCGAAACACGCGCGAGAAGTGGCTCAAACTTAGGTAGCCCACCTCCAGAGCGATTTCCGACACGCTCATATCGGTGGTGATTAGCAAGGTAGCTGCGCGGCGTAGGCGCAATTCAGTTAGGTATTCGGAGGGCGAGCAGCCCATTGCCACGCGGAACAGCCGCTGACACTGGCGTGGGCTTACATGCATTTGCTCGGAAACTTTGTGAAGAGCGTCGGGGTCGCTCAAGTGGCTCTGGAGGTATTCCAGCGCGGCGCGCAAGCGGGCGTCATCCTGCGCGCCCATCACCTCTGGCTCGGCAAAGCACAAAAATGCCAGCAGTTCACGCACTTTCGCCTCGTAAAACAGACGGAGGCTACCTACAGGGGGCGGCGTGCGCAACGACTCCACCACGCTTTGCACCAGCGGATGGCTTACCAGTAGATAGATCGCTTTTTCTAAGGGGGCTTCGCCACGCACAAACGGTTGCAACTCAGGCAAGACGCGCTCAACGTCAGGCAGCAGCAACGCACGCAGGTAGTCAGGCGCCACGCGCACCACCAAATGGTGGTGCAGATAACGCACATCGCTGCGCAAGGTACGCGGACAAGTGAGGTGCTCAGGATCGGGCGGGCGCAGACTCAACACAAACTCCGCCCAGCCCAACTCGCCATCGAACTCAGGGGTGGCAAGGGGATCATCGGAGTAGAAGCGTCGCTCGTAAATGAGCGTGTGCTCGCTCCGATGCAGCAACCGTGCGCCTGGGGGCGCGTTATGTGCCCCGTCGAGCCACGCGATACTGCCCATCGGTAATAGGATACCCAATCGCGTTAGGGCGTGTGGGCAGTCAGTGCCTCGTAGACCGCCGCAGCGGCTGCCACATCTTCCAGTGCAATCCCCAGCGACTTGAATAGTGTAATCTCTCCCGCTGATTGGCGTGGGGGCAGTAATCCGCCTACGATATGCGCCAGCGGTTGCACGCGCTCCCAGCTGAGTTTGCGTAACTCAATCGGAACCACCAGTTCCGCTGCTTCTAGCCGCGCCTGTTGGGGATCATCCACTGCGATGCGCTCGCAGCGCCCTACGGCAAAGGTATCCAACTCACGCCGCGCCATCGAGTTCGCCCCAGCTGCGTTGATGTGCATGCCTGACCTGAGCATCGCCCCTGTTAGGATTGGCTCGCGAGCGGTGGTGATGGTGCAGATGATGTCGGCTTCGGCGACAGCGGCTTCTATGCTGTCGGTGGCACGCACGGGGATGCCCAGCTGGTTTTGCATCTGGCGGGCGAATGTCTCGCGCTTTTCAGGCGTGCGGCTATACACGAATACCTGCTCGATTGGGCGCACGGCGCATACAGCTTCCAGTTGTGTGGCAGCTTGCCCGCCCGCGCCCAGGATCGCCACTGTGCAGGCGTTCTCGCGTGCTAAGTATTTGGTTGCCACTCCCGAGGCAGCACCCGTGCGAATGCGCCCCAGCCAATCGGCTTCAATGAGCGCCAGCAGTTCGCCCGTGTGCGCCGATGCCAGCACCACATGAAAGCGCGTACCCGTTAGGAACGAGAGGTACGCTTTGTAGCCGATGTAGCCCTTGCTGTGCCACGCCGCGCCCATGAGGTGGAGCGTGCCTTGAGGCGTGTAGACACGCTGGCGGGGCTGATTAGTGGCTCTGCCGTATGCCCAATCGCGAAAGGCAGCTTCCAGCACCTCAATCGCGCGCGCCATAGAAAGCAGCTCGCGCACCTGCGCCTCGCGAACCAACAGCGGCCGACTGGTGCCCAGCGTGATGTGTTCCATACGCGCCTCTTGAGGGGCTAATTTTTGCGTCGCACGCTGCCCCCTACCTTCGGGCTGGCATCAATCTCGTTTTTGAACACCGAGCGCCCCACGCGCTTCTCTTTGTAGAACACGCCAACCACAATCACCGTGTCGTCTTCCTCAATGTTCAAGTGCCCGTAGGAGAATACATTTAGATGTTTGTCGTCGCTTCCCAGCTTGAAGGTGGTGTAATCGTTGCCCGCGCGCGAGGTTTTCTTCTTGAGATCGTCAACTTTGCCTTCCACCTGCACGCGCTTGCGATGGAACTTGTCAGGCTCTTTCAAGATGGCTGCTACGGTGGTTTTGATGGGCGGTTGCTCTGACTTTTTCTGTTGGGCGGTGGTGCCTGCCCACACCAACGCCGCCGTCAGCAAGACAAGTATCGTTCGCATTGCTTGCCTCCTGAGGCGTTGGTTCCACGCGCGTGCACCGATTCCTGCAGGTACAATCTTGTCGATGGAGTGGGACGCACATACGCTCAAGGTGCTGGAGCTGGACTTTGTGCGGGGCGAGTGGGCAAAACGCGCCGAGACGCCGTTTGGGCGCGACCACGCCTTGCAGCGCGAACTGAGCCGTGATGAGACGCTAATCAACCTGCGCCTTCAGGAAACCGACGACGCCGCGCGACTGCTCCAGCGCGAGCCGCCCCCGCCCTTACGCGTGTCTGAGGTGCGCCCTGCGTTGCAAAAAGCCGTCAAAGGCGGCACCCTCACCCCTGAGGAGTTGCTTGGTGTGCAGCAGCTGCTGCACGCAGCGCGCCTATACAAAAGCCACTTGTTGCCGCGCGCCGAACGCTACCCCCGCTTGGTGGAGCACGCCGCCTGCCTCCATACGCTCAGCGCGCTGGAAAAAGAGATTGCTCAGTCAATCGCTCCCTCAGGCGAGGTATTGGACACTGCCAGCGAGCGGCTGGCGCAACTTCGGCGCGACCAGCAACGCCTCCATCGGCGCATCACCGAAGAGCTGCACCGCCTTATCCACACCTTGCGCGACGCCTTACAAGAGCCGAGCTACACCCTGCGCAACGGACGCTATTGCCTGCCCGTGCGCAGCGAGGCGCGTGGGCGCGTCAAAGGCATCGTGCACGACGCCAGCGCCAGCGGCGCCACGCTGTTCATCGAGCCAGAACCGCTGGTGGAGTTGGGCAACCGCCTGCGCGAACTACAAGCCGCCGAACAAGAGGAGATTGAAGCCATCCTCTATGGGTTGTCGCGTGCCGTAGAAGCCGAAATGGAACCCCTCACGCAGACTGTGGAGGCACTAGCAAACTTGGATGTGGCGCTGGCAGCAGGCAGACTTGCCCTTGATTGGGAGTGCACAATGCCTGTGGTCAATACGCAAGGCGAATGGAAGTTGCGCGGCGCTCGCCACCCGATGATTCCGCGCGAGCGCGTGCGCCCCATTGATATCGAAGTCGGGCGCGAATGGCTCGGCGTGCTCATCACTGGTCCTAACACAGGGGGCAAGACTGTGACCCTCAAAACCGTTGGACTGCTGACGCTAATGACCCTGCTGGGGCTGCATATTCCTGCCAAGGAAGGTTCGCGCATTGCCATTCCCTACGGCGTGTTCGCCGACATTGGCGACGAGCAGAGCCTCCAGCAGTCGCTGTCCACTTTTTCGGGGCATATGCGCCACATCATTCGCTACTTAGAGCAGGCGGGGCGACATAGCCTTGTGCTATTAGATGAGCTGGGCGCAGGCACCGACCCCACCGAAGGCGCGGCGTTAGCACGCGCTATTTTGCAAGCCTTGCTGGAACGCGAAGCCCGCGTGATCGCCACTACCCACTATGGCGAGCTCAAAGCGTTTGCGTATCACCACCCACAGCTGATCAACGCCGCGATGGAGTTTGACCTTGAAACGCTGCAGCCCACCTATCGCCTGTTGTTGGGCGTGCCTGGCGCCAGCCACGCGATTGAGATTGCCCAACGCTTGGGCTTGCCCGAACGCCTTGCGCAGATGGCAACTGCCTCGTTGGGCGCGCAGGAGATCAACCTCAGCGCGATGATTCACGACTTAGACCGCGCCCGTCGTGCGGCTGAACACGCCGAAAGCGAGTGGCGCGCCAAACTTGCTGAACTTCAACAACGCGAAGCTCGCCTCGAAGCCGAACGCACCGCCCTCGAGCACGAAAAACGCACCTACAAGCAACGCCTCCAGCAAGAGGTAGATGCCTTTCTGCAGCAAGTGCGCGCCGAAGCTGAACGGATTTTGCGGCAGCTGCGCCAAGCCCCACGCGAAAGCAAGCAAACGGTTGAGTGGCAACGCGAGCTAAGCCAACTGCTGGAAACGGCACGCCAAGCGCAGCGAAGCGAGCCAACGACACTGCCAGATGCCAAAGCCCCAGCGCAGTGGCAAGTGGGCATGCGCGTGCGCATCCGCAGCCTCAACAAAGTGGGCACCCTCGCCGAGCTGCCCAACGGCGAGACCGCGCAGGTTTATGTGGGCAAACTGCGCCTGCCTGTTGCCTTAGCTGACTTGGAGCCAGTGGAGACGCCTGCAACACCTACCGTGCGCACCACGCGCCCGCGCCCACCCGAACCCGTGCCGCTGGAGCTCGACCTGCACGGCTTGCGCGTAGAAGAAGCGCAACCCCTGCTGGACAAATATATCGACGACGCTCTTTTGGCGGGCTACGATAGTGTGCGCATCCTGCACGGCAAAGGCACAGGCGCGCTGCGCCAGATGGTGTGGGATTATCTCAAGCGTCACCCCCAAGTGCGCCACTATTATCACCCACCCACCGCCGAAGGGGGCGAGGGCACAACGGTGGTGGTGTTCAAGAAACGATGAGCCCCCTCACCCATAGACAAAAGGTACAACGCACCAAGTGGCGACCTATTGGTAGGTACAATTAACCGCCACAGGAGGCGTTCCACGCGATGCACGAGCTAATCGAAGCGCTTAGTTTTGACGATGTCCTACTGTTGCCGAACCACTCTGAAGTATTGCCCGATCAAGTGGATGTTTCCACAACGCTGGTGGGGGATATTCGTTTGCGCGTGCCGATTGTCAGCTCGCCGATGGACACCGTTACGGAGGCACGGATGGCAATCGCGCTGGCACGCGAGGGCGGCGTGGGCGTAATTCACCGCAACATGCCCATCGAAAAACAAGCCCTTGAAGTAGACCGCGTCAAGCGCAGCGAACACGGCGTCATCTGGAACCCGATTTACCTCTCGCCCGACCATACCGTGCGCGACGCGATGACCCTGATGGAACGCTATCACATCTCGGGTGTGCCCATCACCGACGCCGAAGGCAACTTGGTGGGAATCCTCACCAACCGCGACATTCGCTTTGAAACCAACTACGACCGCCCCATCCGCGAGGTAATGACCGCCGAGAACCTGATTACCGCCCCTGTGGGCACTAGCTTGGAGGAAGCTGAGCGCATTCTGCAACGGCACAAGATCGAAAAACTGCCCATCGTGGACGAACAGGGCAAGCTACGGGGGCTCATCACCATCAAAGACCTGCTCAAGCTGCGTCAGCACCCGAACGCCACCAAAGACTCCAAAGGGCGCTTGGTAGTGGGGGCAGCCGTTGGTCCAATGCGCGATCCTGTGGAGCGCGCCCGCGCCTTGGCGGACGCGGGCGTTGATTTTATTGTGGTGGATTCGGCGCACGGGCACTCGGAGGGCGTCCTGAATGCTGTGCGGATGATCAAGCGCGCCTTGCCTCACTTGCCGGTGATTGGCGGCAATGTTGCCACGCGCGAGGGCGTGCGGGCGTTGGTAGAGGCGGGCGCCGATGCAATCCGCGTGGGCTTGGGTGCAGGCTCGATATGCACCACGCGCGTGGTGGCAGGAGTGGGCGTGCCGCAGTTCCACGCGATTTTGGAATGTGCTGCCGAAGCCCAGAAACTGAATGTGCCGATTATCGCTGACGGCGGTATTCGCTATTCGGGCGACATCGTGAAGGCGTTAGCCGCGGGCGCCAGCGCGGTGATGCTGGGCAATCTGCTGGCAGGCTGCGAGGAATCGCCCGGCGAAATCGAAATCTATCGCAATCGCGCCTACAAAGTGTATCGGGGCATGGGGTCGCTGGCGGCGATGCGCGAAGGCTCCAGCGACCGCTACTATCAGACCGACCCGCGCAAGATTGTGCCTGAGGGCGTGGAAGGGCGCGTGCCCTATCGCGGGCCGCTGTCGGAAACCATCCATCAGTTGGTGGGCGGGCTGCGCTCGGGTATGGGCTATGTGGGTGCACGCAACCTACAAGAGTTGCGCGAAAAAGCCCGCTTCATCCGTATCACCAACGCAGGGCTGCGCGAAAGCCATCCGCACAGCGTCTCCATCACACGCGAGCCACCCAACTACTGGACAGGGGGCGAGGAGTGAAGCGCCAAACCGAGCTGGCAGGCATCTGGTCGGGCACGCTGACTGCAGGCACCCTACAGTTGCCACTGGTGCTGCGCTTCACACGCCAGCCTGATGGCAGCTACACCGCCACGCTGGACAGCCCCAATCAGGGGGCATTTGGCATCCCCGCCAGCGCGGTGCAAGTGGAAGCCGAGCGCGTCGTGGTGCGCTTCGAAGCCATCGGAGGCGAGTTTACCGCCACCATTAGCCCCGACGGCAAACAGCTCACGGGCACTTGGCGCCAAAGCGGCGGCAAGTATCCGCTCACGCTTACGCGCGGTGAACTGCCCAAGCCAAAACGCCCACAGGAGCCTCAGCCGCCGTTTCCTTACCGCACGGAGGAGGTGCGCATCCCCAACCGCAAAGCCAAAATCGAGCTGGCAGGCACGCTCACGCTGCCCGAGGGCAAACCGCCGTTTGCTGCCGTCGTCTTGCTCACAGGCTCTGGGGCGCACAATCGCGACGAAGAAATCTTTGGGCACAAGCCGTTCTTGGTGATTGCCGATTACCTCACGCGAGCGGGCTACGCCACACTGCGTATGGATGACCGCGGCGTGGGCAACTCGGGCGGTGATTTCCGCCGCGCCACCACGCTTGACTTCGCGGAGGATGCTTTAGCAGCCGTCGCATACCTTAGAACCCGCAAGGAGATTGACCGCAAGCGCATCGGCTTATTGGGGCACAGCGAGGGCGCGCTGGTGGGCGCCATCGCTGCTGCCAATGCCCCCCGCGAGGTGGCGTTCCTGATTATGCTGGCGGGCACGGGCGTGCCTGGCGAGCAAATCTTGTACCGCCAAGCGGAGCTGATTGCCCGCAAAGCCAACCTCGCCGAGCCGCTGATTGAACGCAACCGCGCCATACAGCAGCGTGTGTTCGAAATCCTCAAGCGCGAACGCGACGATCAAAAAGCCGAGCAAGCCATCTACGAAGCGTTGGTGAACATGCTAGACGCAAGCGCCCAACTCTCAGCGGCGCGGCAACACGCGCTGCGGGCGGAAGCGCGCAACTATGTCAGCCCTTGGTTCCGCACCTTCTTACAGTTAGACCCCGCTACATACCTGCGCAGAGTGCGCTGCCCCGTGCTGGTGCTCAACGGCGAACTCGACCTGCAGGTAGACCCCGACCAGAATCTGCCTGCGATTGAACGCGCCTTGCGCGAAGGGGGCAACAAGCGGTTCACCATCCGTCGCTTGCCAGGGCTGAACCATCTTTTCCAGCGGGCGCGCACGGGACTAATCACTGAATACGCAGAGATTGAAGAAACTTTCAATCCCGACGCGCTACAGCTCATTCGCCAGTGGCTGGATGAAACCGTGGGAAAATGAGGGGTTATGGTGACCCCAGGGGGATTCGAACCCCCGTCCTCCTGGCTGAAAACCAGGCGTCCTAGACCACTAGACCATGGGGTCACCGTGCGCCCATAGTATACCCGACCGAATCCAGCTTTTGCAAGCCCCACGCGGGTACAATTGTCTGCAGGAGGGAACCGCTATGACCGATTTCACTGGGCGCGTTGCCGTGGTTACGGGCGCCTCAAAAGGGATTGGGCGTGCGATGGCGCAACAGTTTGCCGCGCGAGGGGCAAAGGTTGCCCTGTTGGATATTGACGCTGACGCAGGCAACGCCGCTGCACAAGCAATTAGGGAATCTGGAGGCGACGCGCTGTTTGTGCATGCCGATGTGGGCGACTTCGCCAGCATGGAACACGCTGCTGCCCAAGTGCAGCAAGCCTTCGGCGGTACCGATATCCTCTGCTGCAATGCAGGTATCTATCCACAAGCCTTTTTAGAGACGATGACCGAAGAGGATTGGGATCGCGTGCACCGCGTGAACCTCAAAGGGATGTTTTTCACGGTGAAGGCGTTCTTACCGCTGCTCAAACAGTCCGAGCATGGGCGGATAATCCTCACCTCGTCAATCACGGGTCCAATCACGGGCTACCCAGGGTGGTCGCACTACGGCGCGACGAAGGCAGGCATGCTGGGCTTTATGCACTCTGCCGCAATTGAACTGGCGAAATACGGCATCACGGTGAACGCGATTCTGCCCGGCAACATCGCCACCGAGGGCTTAGGCGAGATTGGCGAGGAATACCGACGCAAAATGGAGGCGATGATCCCGATGAAGCGTTTGGGCAAGCCCGAAGATGTGGCGTATGCCGCGCTCTTTTTCGCCTCCGACGAAGCGAACTACATTACTGGGCAAACGCTGGTTGTTGACGGTGGGCAGGTGTTGCCCGAATCGAGCCTTGCGCTGGAGGATCTGTAGACCCTGGCTCCAGTGGTGCCCTCTAGTGGTTGGGAGCCACGTTCTGCTTAGAAGAGCAAGAACACTCCAAGCCTACCATTCCGAGCTGCAGGCGGGGCACCTCAGCAAAACAACTTTGTCATTCCGAGCCGAAGGCGAGGAATCTCAGCAAAATAACTTTGTCATTCCGAGCTGAAGGCGAGGAATCTGCATAAGCCCTACGACTGAGACCCCTCGCTGCGCTTGGGGTGACAAACGGCTTGGCTGAAACTCTGTCATTTTGAGCTAAGCCCTCACCATTCAATCTCGCCTTCCACCAGCCAATCCTCGCCGAGCTTGCGGGTGGTAAGGTTAATAATGCGGGGTGCGTCAGCAACGCGGGCGATGCCCAAGCCCTCCAGAGCCGTGCGTGCCTCTGCCCCGCCGAGGAGCTTGGGCGCATAAAAGTAAGCGATTCGGTCAGCCAGACGCGCTTCCAGAAAGGCGGCCGCAACTTGCCCGCCCCCTTCCACCAACACGCTGGAGTAGCCCCACTGTTGCAGTTGGGCTACCACCTGTGCTACAGGCACGCGGTTGGGTTGGGCAGGGTCTGGCTCAAGGGCTATCAATTCCACGCCCAGCGCCCGAAGCCGCTGAGCACGGTGCTCCTGTTCAGGAAGCACTTGCGCAAGGTGAAACACGGTGGTTTTGGCAAGCCGTATGTTCAGCAGTGGCAGCGACGCTGGGGCTTCCCCCAAGCGCAGGCACGAGTCCAAAACGATTCGATGGGGCTGATTGACGACGCCAGGCAGTCGTGCGGTCAGCTGGGGCTGGTCACGCAGAGCAGTTTCCACGCCGATTAGAACAGCTTGGTGCTCAGCGCGCAGGCGGTGGGCATAGCGGCGAGCGCGCTCGCCTGTAATCCACTTGGAATCGCCCGTGCGCGTGGCGATTTTACCGTCCAAACTCATCGCCGATTTGAGGGTAATCAGGGGACGCCCATGCCGTCGCCAAAACAAGTATACGCGATTGATTGCCTCCAACGCGCGAATCAGTTTTGCTTCGGCAGGCACAGCGGGGTCCAACAGCTCCACTTGAATCCCGGCGTTGCGCAGCTGGCGCACGCCCTCGCCGTTCACAGCGGGGTTGGGGTCAAGCATGCCCACCACCACACGCGCGATGCGCGCCGTCACAATCGCGTTGGTACACGGGGGCGTGCGTCCGAAGTGGCAGCAAGGTTCTAAGGTGACATAGAGTGTTGCGCCTGCGGCGCGCTCACCCGCTTGTTGGAGGGCGAACACCTCTGCGTGGGGTGCCCCTGCGTAAGGGTGAAAACCTTCGCCCACCAGCGTGCCGTCCTTCACAATCACCGCGCCCACGTGCGGGTTGGGCACGGGGAAGCCCCGCTTTGCTAAGCGCGCCGCGCGCTGCATCCAGTGGAAGTCAGCTGCGTTGAGTGTCATTGCGGCTCGTGCGTTCTTGTTGTTTGCGCCGGTAGTCGGCGCGGATCTGTTCGGTCATCTCCTCAAATGCTTCGCGGTGCGCCTTGCGGTACTGCTCGGCGATTTGCTGGAAATCCTTGAGCACGAGCCAAATCAGCGCAATCAGAAACGCAATCGCAACCATCAGGAGCGCGCCCATCCATAGCAGCCACACGCGTTTGTCGGCGGGCGTCTCATGGGGGAGCCAGCGCATGAGCGCCATCCGCAACGGGATGAGCCCCACCAGCATTGCCAGCAAAATCGCCATCCATATGCGGTACGAGCGGTTACCTTTCATGCCTTGTGGCTGGTAATAGCAAGGCGCAAGGCGCGTATGCCCTCCTGCGGTGTTGGTGCGTGGAACACACTGGAGCCTGCCACCAACACTTGCGCCCCCAGCTCCACCAGTTGGCGCGCGTTATCGGGCGATATGCCACCATCCACCTGCAGCAACACATGGGGCGCCACGCGCTGAATCAGCGCCGCTGCCTCTGCAACCTTAGGGAGCATCAGGTCAAGAAACGCCTGCCCACCAAAGCCGGGGTTTACTGTCATCACCAGCAGTAGGTCGAGCTCGGGCAGGATGTAGCGGACGCTATCAAGAGGTGTGTGGGGATTAAGCGCAACGCCTACACGGCATCCTACCTCACGGATTTGCTGTACCACGCGGTGTAGGTGTGGACACGCTTCCACATGCACCGTGATACTGTTCGCCCCCGCCGCCGCGAAGTCGGGGATTAGCCGTTCGGGCTGCTCAATCATCAGATGCACATCGAACGGCAGGTCGCAGTGCGAGCGCAGGGCTGCCACCATCGGCGCGCCAAAAGTTAGATTCGGCACAAAATGTCCGTCCATCACATCGAAATGAATCCAGTCCGCGCCGCCGTCTTGCAGGGCGCGCACGGCTTCGCGCATCGCGCCGAAATCGGCGGAGAGAATCGACGGGGCGATTCGTATTTCTGACGCTTGCATAGGTTGTGCCTCTACACCGCGTAGCATGATACCCCCAAAATCATGCACTTGGAGGGACGGTTTCGGGGCGTCAGGCATACTTTTGCCGCACGGTCAAACGAGCATGGAGGCAAGCGCAGCTCAGGTGTGTGCGTCAGCGGGCGACTAACACGTAGGCGGCGAACGAGCCGCTGACTGTGCATGATTACCTGCGCTCTACTGACGAGGACGACCCGTACGAACTTGTCGACGGCGTGTTAGTGGAGCGCCCGACGGCAGCAGTCTGGCATTGCGATACACTTGCATCGGCACACCCCCACAGCCTATTCGGCACAGATACCGATATTCCTGCTGGTTCAGATAATCCCGCTTCCACACACGCACCCCGTCGCCAGTATACCCGTACTCATACGCCACCTGCACAAAAAAACTAAATCACACAATTCATAATAAATTTATTCAATATTTTGTTTTTATTGGATGGTTTATATCTGGAAGACGGTAAAAAAGTCGTTTGTCCCACTACAAAAGGTTGCCCCGCCAAATGAGATCGTAGATAACGAAAGAGCCATTCAACATGCTTCTGCTCCTGCCGAATCCAGCGAGAAAAAAGGTTTTTGAGACGAACCTGGAGTCGCTTACTTAATGGGTATTGTAATAGGTACACAATAAGTCGCTTACGAATATATCGATCAGCTCCATCAACACGAGGATGCGCTGTTTCTAACCATCTCACAATCCCACTCTGTACATAACTCGGAGGACAAGAGGTGCTGATTACTTCCAAAAAATTGACGGTGGTTAGCTGCTCGTAAACATCCTCTGCCTGCAGTCCTTGAAGAAGGATATGCCACCCCTGAGGAATATTCATCTGAGCAAGAGCAGCAGCCGCAGCCATGCGCAGATCAATAAATGTATCCGATAGCATTATGAACAAATCACCTCTGTGATTTCGCAGGTTTACTCCCAGTCTGCATAGCGACATAAGCGCTGCAGAGCGCACAGCAGGGTAATCTGCCTGTGAAAAGGCTACTTGTAGGCACAGGTTTGCAAGTTCCTGTTTGCCAAGCTGTCCTATGGTTTCGAAGGCCAGCATCCCTTTACTTGGAATTCTACGCAGATTTTGCAACACAACAATGGTTTCTTCAGCTTGTGGATATATATCAATTAATTGATGTAAAGCAGGAAGATAATATCTGATATCGTCTTTTTTAATCCAAGCAAGCAGGGTTGACAGATCATTTGGCGGGACCTCCAACACAAAGGTCTGCCCCTCTATAGGTTGTCCTGTTAATGGATCGAATGGTCTTCGTTCCATTTCGATAACCTCCTACACATCTTTTAGTTAGGCGAAACAGCAGGGTCAGGAACTTTGAATTTGCATGGCGTGGGACTAACAACCGCTATTCTACCCGATACAGGGCAGGTATAAATACAGAGCCACACACGCTCCCCGATTGGATTAACCCATTCCTCTTGCTCAAGCAGCATGCACTTATAAGGAGGGCGCGGCTTGAATGGTCTCCCAGGTGGTGTTGGTCGTGGTGATTTCCCATTGTCAGGAGGCTCTACTGGCCCTGGAGGTGGGTTACCAGGAGGTGGGGTAGAGGGCGGCTCAGGGTGCGGTTCCGGAGACGGATGAGGTTCTGGAGCAGTTCTAGGTGGCGAACCTGACCCACCTCCGCCAGGTAGCAAACGCAATAACGCCACAATCAAGCAAATCGCGCACCCTATAAGGCAAGCTGCACATAACACCTGCGCCCACGCCGGCAACTCCCGAATAATATCACCCACACACTGCTTCACGCAGCCTATCGGATCAGAACTCCCACTGCACTGCTCCACACACGGCAACACGGCTCCTGCTGCACAAATTGCCGAACACGCACAGGCAACGACACATGCTGCTAGTAAGGCCCCGGCTGGTATTGCTTGCGGCTGATAATCCGAATCGGGCAACAAGGCAGCATCCACCCAAGCTTGATTGTTCCACTCTCTTATTCCAGACCAAACGCAGCTGCCACAGTCGTCACCGAGCAATCTTTGCTGCCAGAGCATCCACTGCGATGAGGTCTCACTGCGGTACCACTCGCTCAACCCACCACACTGACGCCAAAACTCTAATCTATCCAACGCTGCGCGTCGATATACACGCGTCCCATCCACATTGAATCGATACTCATAGCCCAACAACCGATGCCCCTGACTCTCCCAATTCAACCATATCTGCTGAACTCGCCCCTCTTCGTCATACTCAAACTCCCGTACATAGTTCCTATCGTCCGAATGCCAGCGAACCAACCAATCCTGCGCCCATTCAAACCACCAGTTCGTACCACCCAATAAATCATATGCCCCATGCAATCGCCCCGCCTCGTCATAATCATACACCCGCCAGACGACATCAGAGCGATTCTCCCACTTTGTCTCCACATACTCTTGCTCCAGCTGACCATCCGATTGATAGGTTCGAATGACCACATACGATGGACGCCCAACGCGAACCTCACTTACCCGACGCCCTACTCTGTCATAACCTATCTCCACCTTATCTCGTGTGGGCAGCTCCAAAACGGTTTGCACACGCCCTAATAGGTCATAGGTATACTCCGAACCCTGTTGGAGGGTGCCATCGGCTGCGCGGTATTCTACGCGCCGCAGCCAACCTACCTGACTCGGAGTATCAAAACCATAGTAGCTATATTCGATCAATTCTTCCTCTGGACGCTCTATTTGCCATAGGCGTCCGACATTATCATACCGATAGACAACCTGCTGTCGCCCGTCGGTGGCATAGCGCAGACGCCCTAACTCATCATGGTCGTAATTGATGGTGCGTACAACATTTTCATCTGCCCGTAGCTCTTCATGTTTGCGCAGCCGTCCTGCCTCGTCATACTCAGCCGAGACCGCAACTACCTCAATGCCAGGCTCGCTGCCACAGCAGCCTTGCTGGCGCGTCACCCGCCCCCACGCATCGTAGGTATACTCGCGCCGACCGACGCCGTCCTGCACCCATACCCGACGGCTCTCCCCGTCGTAGCCCATCGACACATCCGCACTGCGCGGGTAGTCAATCAGGCGCAAGCGTCCCCAACTGTCGTAAGTATAGGTCGTCGTTTCGCTGCTATTTGCCCCTGTCTGCACCGTGCGCCGCGTCAGCCACCCCGCGCCGCCATAGTCAAACTCCCGCCAAAAACCGCCTGGCGCAATCACCTTCTTGAGCTGTCCCCGACGCGCCAAGTTCGCATCGCTTGCGGGGTAGTACTCATATTGCGTCGCGCGTCCCATCGGGTCGATTACTTTGCGCACCTTACCGTACGCCGGCTCATTCAACTCGTAGTCATATTCATAGGTCGTGACCGCGCCCTCAGGGTCTTTTACGCTCTTCACATCGTGATAATTCGCCGTGTAGGTGTATTCCCAAGTGTGGTTCAGCGCGTCGGCGATTTTCCACACACGGTCTGTGCCCGCATAATAGGTATAAGTGGTCTGCGCTCCATTCGGCTCCTTGCTCCAAAGCAGCTTGCCGTCGCTGTCGTAGTTCCACTCCCAGATCAAGCCTGCGGGGTCTTGTCGCCTGATGAGTTGATACTGCCCGTTGTACCATAGGCGCGTGGTCAAGCGCAGCGTGGTACGATTTCCGCCCTGCGTCACGCGCACGACCGTCGGCGGCAAAAAGCCGTACTCAGTCCACACGCCCGTCGGATCCACCCAGCGGGTGTTGCCAACCTCGGTGGGCGTATCACCGCCGATGACAGCAAGGTTGCTGTAGAACGCCGTCCACTGATTGCCTGCAGGGTCTTGGAACCACTTCAGCGCATCGCTGTTGGGCAAGTAGCCATACCGCCACGACTGCCCCAGCCGATCCGTCCAGCGCACCACATTCCCCCGCGTGTCGTAACCAAAACTCACTTCATACAAAGTGTCTTGCCCGTTTTCGTTTGGCGCGATGGGGAAGCGCACCGCCGTCAGGCGGTTGTTCGTGTAAACAAGGTTCCACGCCCGTCCTGTAAAGTCGTTGACCTGCTGCAGTCGCCCCGTGCTGTTGTAGGTCAGCGTCAGGACGCGCCCGTAGCGGTCGGTTACTTGACTGAGGCGTTGACTGACATAGCTCAGTGTGATCGCCCGCCCGTACTTGTCCACCACTTGTTGCAGCGGGCGCGTCGCGCCGCTGCTGGCAAACACCCACTGTTCCTCGCTGCCTTTGTGCGTCAGCACATAGCGCCCGTCGCTCTGGCGCGTGAGGCGGTCGAATACCCCTGTTGGCGCCGTGAACACGCCGTCGCCGTCAGGGTCGGTGTAAGTCCAGCGCGAGCCGTCGCCTTCATACAGAACCGCTTGCTTCTGATCGCCACTCACCACCAAAAAAACATTCCAGTTGTGCAGTTGTGCGTCCACTTAGGCGCAATCGGCGAAGGGTCATTCGGGTTCGCTTGCGAGTTGAAGTATAGCACGAAGCTCACCCCGTCCGCCCAGCCCGTCAGCGGGAGCTGCAGCGTCAGGTTGCCGTTGCCGAGGTTCACGCTGCCGCCGTACACACCCGCAGTCGCGCCCCACGCAGGCGCGAAGCCTGGCGCGGGCGGCAGAGGCGGCTGTTCTGCTGGCTGCACCGTGATTTGCTCAATCCAGTGTCCCAGCATCGCAAACAGCGACGGCTTCGGCAGGGAAGGCAGCTCCACTTCTTTAGGGGCGATCGGCTCCAGCACCCGCTTTGCCTCCAGCGCGGGCGCAAGGTCTAAGTTGAACAAGCTCAGGGTCAATCCGACGGCAATCGTCTTGCCAACAACAGGCTTTTTCAGCCACTGACGAACGGTGCGCACGCTTAGCCGCGCCGCGCTCTGCTGTTTCCCCATTCGTGCCATACTCAACATCGTCGTCTACCTCCACAAGCGCTTCAACAGTACCCTGTTCGCGCGAGCAAATGCATAGGGAAAATTGCTCATTGAGGCAAAATGTGTAAAAATACTCATGGGTGGTTAGATTTACCTATACTCTGGACACAAAAAGCTCCTTTTGAGGGGCAACAAATGGACAGTCTATAGGTAAATTTGCCCATTCATAGTCAAACTTACCCATGCGTTGCGGTTTAGAGGTTGTATCGCCCCCGACGCCAGCAGGAGCAGGGGGGCGCGTGGCGAACCCCAGTAAAGGAGGCAGGCGATGCGCTCGGAGAAGACGCGCGTGGTGGTGGTGTGGCGGGACGCGGCGTTGCAGGGGTATTTGCAGCGGATGTTGGAACGGTGTGGCGAGCTGGAAGTGTGTTCCCCCCTCCGCCGATGGCGCCGATGCGACGCTGGTGGTGGACGGCGGGCTGACGCGGCGGGAGGTGGAATGTTTGCAAGCGATGGCGGATTGTGGGGAGGTGGGCGCGGCGGCGGCTCGGCTGGGGATTAGCCCGCGCACTTTGAACAACGAGCTGGCGCAGATACGGGCGAAGTTGGGGGTGAAGACGACGCTGGCGGCGGTGGTGTGGGC
>Ga0209289_100449_pt1 | contig 21549 bp, 20 predicted proteins | sample GXS110809BmetaG_FD_184121 | JGI IMG/M metagenome (GOLD analysis project Ga0209289, IMG submission 184121) | Hot spring microbial communities from Gongxiaoshe hot spring, China to study Microbial Dark Matter (Phase II) - GXS 110809B (SPAdes)... ...
CTGCCGCTCTTGAGAGCTTGCTTGCGCTCACAGATATCGAACGGGATCAGATCGGGTTGATCGCCGTTGCTCTTGGGCCAGGATCGTTCACAAGCCTGAGAATTGGCATGGCCGTAGGGAAGGGGCTCGCCCAAGCCTTGGGTATCCCCATCGTAGGCGTTCCCAGCATGGCCGCATATGCTGAGAAAGTCTCGTTTCTCTCTGGAAAGATCTGCGTCGTGCTGCCGGATCGGCGCGATTTGGTGTATTATGCCCTCTATGAGGGCACCACCCAGATCACGCCAGAGACGTCAAGCACAATCGGGGCTCTGCAAGAGCAGCTCAAGCGAATGGCTGATTTAGCACTCTGCATCGGCCCTGGGGCGGAGCGCCATCGCCTAGCCCTAGAGCCCATCGTGACAGTTGCCCCAGCGGCGCTCAATCGGCCCTCCGGCGCAGTGATCGCTCAGCTGGGTGCGCTCAAACACCGCCACTTGCACCAAGACGAACTCTGGACGTTAGAACCCCTCTATGTGCACCATCTATTAGCAAAAGCTTGGTAGCGAGAAAGGAGCTTCTATGAAAGTACTTGTCTGCATCAAACGCGTCCCGGATACTGGGGGTGGGTTCAAGCTCACGTCCGACAATATGCGCGTAGACACAACAAACGTGGGCTTCGCCATCAGCCCTCATGAGGAGTGCGCCGTCGAGGAAGCTATAAGAATTATTGAGAAGCACGGGGGCAGCTCGACGGTGTTGACGCTTGGGCCCCAAGCGGCTCAAGAGCAGCTTCGCGAAGCGATCGCCAAAGGGATTACCAGTGCCATCTTATTAGAAGCCGAAGACTACGAATTCTGGGACCCTGCCGCGACCGCGCACGCGATCGCCGAGACCGTTAAGCCCCTCGGGTTTGATATTCTGCTCTTTGGGAACGAATCTGCTGATACGTGCAATTATCAAGTGGGGCTGCGCGTGGCGCATCTGTTGGATCTGCCGTGCGTGACGGGGATCAAGGCCCTCGAGATTCAAGAGGGCAAAGCGCTCGCTAAGCGCGAGACCAAAGACGGCTGGGAGGTCTACGAAGTCGCACTCCCTGCGGTCTTCACCGTCAAGGAGGGGATCAATACCCCGCGTCATCCAAGCTTGCGCGGCATTATGAGCGCCAAGAAGGTCCCCATCGAACAGAAGAAAGTAACTAAGCCAGCTCCACAATTAGTACGCAAGGCCCTGAAGAAGCCGCAAGAGGGCCGACACTTAGAAATCTTGGGCCAGGGAGTCGACGCCGTGCCCAAGATTATAGAAAAACTCCGCGAAGTGGGGGCGATCTAAGATGATCTTAGCTATTCTCGAACCGGCCAAGGGTGCTCTGACAGAGGCCTCATGGGAGACTCTAACGGCAGCGCGGGATCTGGCACACAAGAGCAACGATTCTGTGACAGCTCTGGTGATAGGGAAGGGCGTGAACGCGCTCGCGCCCACGGTCAAGGGGATTCACACGGTGCTGGTCGCGGAAGACCCCCGTCTAGATAGCTACGTCCCAGAGGCATTCGCCAAGATCGTCTCGGAAGTGATCACGCAAAGATCCCCGAAGATCGCGCTGGCACCGGGCACCGAGACGGGTAATGATCTCATGGCGCGTGTGGCCGCGCGGCTCAATCTGGGCTTAGCTACAAACTGCGTCGAGTTCTCTGTCGAGGGCGGCTCTCTGAAGAGGGTGACGCGCTCCAACTGGGGGGGTAGTCTCCTCGAAGAGCTCGAGATCTTGAGCAGCCCCATCTTGCTGACGCTTGCTCCCCATGCTATAGCCGCGCAGAGTGCCGACGGCACTACCCCCACCGTCGAGACGCTCTCCGTCTCTGTGAGCGAGAAGGACTTCCGCGTGCGCATCAAAGAGCTCATCCCCACGCAGAAGAAGGGGATCTCGCTCACGGACGCGAAGGTCGTCATTGGCGGGGGCCGGGGCATGGGCAGCGCCGAGGCGTTCAAGATGCTTGAAGAGCTCGCGAGCTTGCTCCATAACGCTGCTGTGGGGGCCACGCGCGTAGCAACAAACAACAATTGGCGTCCCCACTCCGATCAGATCGGGCAGACCGGCGTTCAGATCGCTCCAGATCTCTATATCGCATGCGGGATCTCTGGGGCGATCCAGCATATGGTCGGCTGCAAAAACTCTAAGAAAATTCTAGCGATCAACAAAGACCCCGAAGCGCCGATCTTTCAGCGCGCCGACTACGGCGTCATCGGGGATCTCCACCAGATCGTGCCGGCGCTCATTGCAGAACTCAAGAAGCTGAAAGGGGCTTGAACCAAAATTTCACCTGCATTCCATTGACGACAGCCGAAGCCGTTCGGTATAGTGTCAGCAGCAAAAATCAGGAGGTAAGGTTTAAGTTATGCGCATGGGAGTTCTTGTTCTCATCGGGATCGTGCTCGCGGGGGTAGGGGGGATTGGTCAGGCAGGGCTGCCTGATCTTGTAGTAAAGTCAGCACGGGTCTCTCCAAGCGACCTGGAAGAGGGGCAAGCCGCTCTCATCCGCGTATTCATCGCTAATATCGGCCAGGGTGATGTCACCAACGCCTTTGACGTCATCGTTGAGCTCAACGGGCAAGAGTTGGCCACGCGCTCGTTCTTCGAGCTCAAGAAAGAGAAATCTATCGAGATCCAAATTCCCTGGAAAGCCGTCGCGGGCACTCACACCCTCACGGTCTTTGTAGACGGGCCGTTCAGCCGCATCCGTGAGGCCAGCGAACAGAACAACAAGTTGACCATGCGGTTTGTGGTCTCTCCTGTGGCAGGTGTGCGCTCGTTCAGCTTAGATATAGTAAAGCTCTTCGCGCGCATCTTGGACGAAACAGGGATAGCGTTGCACTTTAAGCTGACCGATAGCGTCTTCACGTCTTTAGATAACGCCGTGCGAGCGATCAACGACGCTGCCGCGGCGCTTCGGGATGCTTCTCTGGAGCTAGGGCTCGTGCTTCAGCTCGTGCCCCCTGCCTTCGCCTCTGATAATCTCTATCGAGACGCGAAGGCCCTCGTCGCTCTCTACGAAAGCATAGCTGAGTCGTTTGAGCGCATCGCTACGATGCTCAGTATCGGGAATTTCGACGCTGTGCTCGAAAACGGTGGCTTGTTGCGAAAAAAGCTTGTCGAGCTCTCTCAGAAGACCCTCGCGAACACGAGCTTTGTCCCGGTGCAGGCGGCCGTGGCCCAATTTGATCGAGTTCTTGCGCTCGCGAAGGAGCTTCGAGATCTGCTCAAGGGCGCGCAGGGGCGCTCGCAGTACCAAGTTGCCGTCGAGCTCTTTAACGCGTTCATGGCCTTTGGAGACGAGCTGAGCGCGTGCGCACACGCTATAGTGAAGCAAGCAGAAGCCAACACGGCGCGATTCTACCAGGGCGAGGAGGTCCTCACCGGGGCGTATAACTCCAAGCGCTCCTTGGAGATCCGCTGGTCTCGAGCGATTCTCATACGTCTGGAGCTATATGATCTCAAGAGCGGGAATCTGCTCTTCTCCAGCGAGGAGATGGGCCCGTGGTTGGGTCTGGTCACGAACGGCTCGCTCTCCACGGGAATGTATGGGTACAGATTAGTGGGGATGACCAAGCATGGGGGGCGCCGGATCGAGCTGGGGCGTTTGCAGATTAAGCAGGTCGGCAGCATTCCGGTGAGGCAGAATGTGCCTAGTGGCATGGCTGGCGGGCATTAGCCTTGCGCTCAGTGCTCAGTCTTTAGATTTCACAGCTGAGAGGTGTGCCCTCACGGCTATAGTGAGTGTACGCTTAGAGGTCTTCGATCTGTCGGGAAGAAAGATCTTTTCGAGCGGGCCGGTGGAGGGAGCAACTTATAAATGGTACTTGCAGCGCGATGATGGTCGTCCTGTTGCGAACGGCGTCTATCTTTATATCTTCTCCGTCCGGACGGCTGACGGCACAGAACTGCGCAGCTCCGTAGGCAAGATCGCGGTGCGGCGCTAAGAGCTCTTGACTTTTCCAAATAATCTTCTATAATCACAGCGACAAGCAGAGCTTTACCCTGAGCGTGTGAGGGGTGAGATGGACGAAGTTTCCGTCGAGCTGCGAGGGATCTCGAAACGCTTCGGGGGGATACTTGCCGTAGATCGGGTAACACTCCAGATCTATAGAGGGGAGTTCTTCTCGCTTTTGGGCCCCAGCGGCTGCGGCAAGACGACGACCCTGCGCATCATCGCGGGGTTTGAGCATCCAGACTCTGGCGAACTGCTCATCAACGGCTCACCCGCAACGCATACTCCTCCCCAGGAGCGTGATGTCAATCTCGTCTTTCAAAACTATGCGCTCTTCCCTCATCTCACCGTCGAGCAGAACGTCGCGTTCGGCCTGGAGATGCAGAAGCTCCCCCGTGCTCAGATCCGCGAGCGCGTCGGCAGGGCATTGGAGTTGGTGCGCTTGAGCGGGCTGGGCTCGCGCTTTCCCCATCAGCTCTCCGGGGGCCAGCAACAGAGAGTCGCGCTGGCGCGCGCCATCGTCACTGAGCCCTCGGTCTTGCTCTTAGATGAACCCCTGGGCGCGCTCGATCTCAAGCTCCGCCAGGAGATGCAACTGGAACTCAAGAGACTTCAGCGAGAGCTGAAGATCACTTTTCTCTACGTGACCCATGACCAAGACGAAGCCCTCAAGATGTCTGATCGGTTGGCGGTGATGCATCACGGGCGGGTGTTACAGATTGGGACTCCTCAAGAGATCTATGAGCGCCCCGCAACGCGCTTCGTTGCTGCCTTCATCGGGGAGAGCAATCTCCTGGAGGGCCAGGTCGTGCACACTGCCGGCAGGCGCGCGGTCGTGCAGATCGGCCCGCTCACAACGAACGTCTTGAGTGACTCCCCCTTGCAGCTCCATCAGCGCGTGACGCTGGCGCTGCGCCCGGAGCGCATTCAGCTCTGCTTCCCCAACGAGGGCCACGGCATCTGGACGGGCTTGGTCGAAGAGCTGCTCTACGCTGGAAAAGAGACACGCTATCGGGTGCGCGTCTCCCCGGAGATCACGCTCACGGTGATCAGCCCTGGCACCAACGGCATCACTGTGGGGGAGCGCGTCGGCCTGACCTGGGACCTTCAGAGTTTGCGCCCCATCCCAGAGCACTCGGCATGAACGCTCGGATCCTTCTCTGGCCGGGATTCGCATGGCTTGTGCTCTTCTTTGCTGTTCCGTTGGGGATTATTCTGCTGATCAGCCTCGCCCATCGCGCCCCCGACGGCATGATCCACTGGGGGATCAGCGCCGAAAATTATCTGCGTTTGCTCGACCCGCTCTACTGGGCGGGGCCGTTTGGAAACTCGCTCGTGCTGGCGGCGCTCACCACGATCGTCTCTCTTCTGCTGGGGTATCCCGTGGCATACGCTATAGCACGGCGTTCCGGCCCTGTGAAGAATCTCTTGCTCTTTCTTGTGATTCTGCCGTTCTTTACCAACTTTCTCGTGCGCATCTACGCGTGGTTTATTCTGTTGCGTCCGGAGGGCTGGATCGCGTGGTTGCTGCGCGCTCTGGGGCTTGATCTGGGGCTCTTGGGGTCGCCCCTGGGGGTGCTGATCGGCTTGGTCTATGGGTATCTGCCGTTTATGATCTTGCCCCTCTACGCAACGGTAGAGCGTCTGGATTTCTCCCTGGTCGAGGCGGCGCAGGATTTGGGAGCGTCGCGCTGGCAGAGCTTCTGGAGGATAATCTTCCCGCTGAGCCGCCCGGGAGTGATCGCCGGGGCGGTGTTAGTCTTTATTCCCGTTCTTGGGGAGTTCATCACGCCCAAACTCTTGGGCGGCGGGAAGGTCCCGATGTTCGGCGTGCTCATCGAAGAGAAGTTTTTAGGTCGGGTGCCCGACTGGCCCCTGGGCGCGGCAATGGCCCTGGTGCTGATGAGCTTGGTCTTGCTCGTCTTAGCAAGATATTTTCATCAGCTGAAGGAGTCGCGATGGGTCGGCTAAGACGCTGGGCTGATCGAATCATCGAGTCGCTCCTTGTGCTCGATACGCTGCTCGTGTATATCTTTCTCTATCTGCCCATCGGCGTCTTGGTGCTCTATAGTTTCAGTGCGAGCCGCTACGCACTTGTGTGGGGTGGGTTCTCGCTCGACCCCTACAGAAGACTCTTCGCAGATCCAGAGATCGCTCCAGCGTTGCTCAATAGCGTGATCGTCGCGGCGGTCTCGACGGCGATCGCTACCATCTTGGGGACGCTGCTCGCGCTGGCTTTCGAGCGGGCACGTGCCCGTCTTCAAGCAAGCGTCGAGGCTCTCGTTTACTTACCCATTGTGATCCCGGAGATCGTGATGGCTGTAGGGCTGCTGCTCTTCTTCGCGCAAGTGCTGCGCCCCTTCTTCAGCGCTCTTGGGCTGACGCTCGGCCCCATGCCCACGGTGATCATCGGGCATGTCACATTCAGTATCTCCTACGTGATGGTCGTAGTGCGGGCGCGCTTGAGAGACTTAGATAGATCCCTTGAAGAAGCGGCGTTCGATCTTGGGGCAACAAGCTGGCAGGTCCTGCGCCGAGTGACGCTGCCGCTTTTGGCCCCAGCGATCCTCAGCGGGGCACTGTTAGCGTTCACGCTCTCGCTCGACGATTTTTACGTCACGTACTTTTCCACGACTGGGGGCAGCGGCTTCAAGACGCTCCCGTTATATCTTTATGCGCTGCAGGGGCGAGCGGCCATCCCCCCGCAGATGAACGCCCTGGCCACGCTGATGCTCTTGGCTTCGGTAACACTGATCGCGCTGGCGCTGCTCATCCAACGCCGCACACGGAGGGCATAAAACTATGACGCTCACACGCATATATAGCTTCATAGCTTTAGCTGTACTCGGCTTGGTGGGACTAGAGGCGTGCGCAGGCAAGCAAGCCCCTCACGAGCTCCATCTCTTCATCTGGGCCAACTATATCGACCCCGAAGTCTATCGGCTCTTCGAGCAGGAATTCGGCGTCAAAGTGATCGAAGAGAACGTGGACTCCAACGAGACGCTCATCCTCAAATTGCAAGCGGGCGTCACCGGCTACGATATTATCACGCCCTCGGACTACGCTGTCGAAGCCCTCATACGACAAGGATTGCTCGCCGAACTCGATCTCTCAAAGATCCCCAACTTCCAGAACATCTCGCAGCGATTTCGCGGTCTTTACTATGATCCCCAGAACCGATATTCCATTCCGTACCTGTGGGGCACCACGGGCATCGGCTACAACGCGCAGAAGCTCGAATCCCCCCCAACGAGCTGGGCCGATCTCTTTGAGCCCTCACGCTTGGAACGCTATAAGCACCGCGTTAGTATGCTCGACGACCCGCGCGAGGCTCTTGGGGCCGCTTTAAAATATCTGGGCTACTCCGTCAACAGCACCGACCCCCAGCAGATCGAAGCCGCCAAAAATCTTCTGCTCGCGCAGAAGCCCTATCTCGCTCGCTACGACAGCGAGACGTATGACGACTTTCTGCTCAGCGGGGATCTCGTCATGGCCCACGGCTGGAGCGGCGAGTTCGCCAAAGCTCGCCTCGAAAACCCAGCTATTCGCTACGTCATTCCCCAGGAGGGGGGCGTGATCTGGACCGATAATCTCGCGATCCCCAAGAGCTCGCAGAAGATCGAGCTCGCCCACACATTTATAGATTTTCTCCTGCGCCCGCAGATCAACGCCAGGATCGTGAATTTCCTGCGCTACCCCAGCGCCAACGACGCCGCCAAGCCCTATATCCTCCCGGAGATCTTACACGACCCGTCCATCTATCCCCCGGACGAGATCCCAGAGAGACTCGAATGGATCCGTGACGTCGGCGCAGCCGTGCAACTCTACGAGCGCGCCTGGGAGGAGATCAAGAGCCGCTAGCGCAAATACGGCTCGATTTTACTCAAGAGCTTGCTCTTGCTCATGTAGCCGATTACCCGTTCGACCTCCTTGCCGCCCTTAAACAGCAGTAGCGTGGGGATGCTCTGGACGCTGTACTGCATCGCGGTCTGTGGGTTCTGATCGACGTCGAGCTTGACGACCTTCAGTCTGTGCGCAAGCTCGTGGGCGATCTCTTCGATGATCGGGGCAATCGCCCGACAGGGGCCACACCAGTCCGCGTAGAAGTCTACCAAGACGGGCTGAGACGATTGCAAGACTTCCTTCTCGAACGTGCTATCAGAGACGTGCATCACCATAGCAGACAACTCCTTCTGTGCTAGGAGCTTGATTGTACCACATGGGATTCATAGGCGCGACTCCGCGCTCACGTCCCCGGGCCGAGCTACGCGCACAGCCGTCGGTAAGGGAACTCGAAGCGCCAACGCGAGCGCTTGAGCCTCTTCTCCAGACGACACCTCAACCTGCATGTCGAAGACGCTTCCTGGCTGAGCCAGCAACTCTCTCAGAGATCTCCCCATCACGACCGTCCCGTAGACGATACTGTCAATCACTATAGCGAGCGTCTGATCGACCTGGCCGAGAGCTTTGGCTAAGTTTTGTGCCGTGCGTGCGCTCAGACGGATTCGAACGATCGGGGATCGTACGGAGATCTCGGCGATCTTGGGAGAGTCTATGAGCGGAGCTTCAGTCACGATATAAAATCGTCCCGAGCCGGGCTTTTCGGCTTCGGCGCGATCCTTCAACGCTTGTTCGCCCAGCCCCGTCGCTTGTAATCTCTCGCCCACAGCCCCTTCGCGCAGGACGCGCTTCAGCTCAAGCTTCCCCTGAACGCTCACCAAGCGCGCCAGAGCGTTCGGTGTCTCAGTGCGCGCCCACACTATAATCTGCTCATCCCCACCAGCAAGCACGACGCTCTCGTGCACCCCGTATTCTTTCAGACGCCTCTGGAGCACTCGTATCGTCTCGTCCAGAGCGCCCGTGCTCACAGTGATCTGGAAGAGCGCCTGCCCTGGGAGTTCATTGGGCTTGAGCGCGAGCATCTGCGAGACTCCATAGCTTCTGTCAGCGCGACTGGGCCATGCGGCTATCTGCGCCAGCCATAACTGTAAGATCTCTTCTTTGAGGGCGAGCACGAGCTCAGGGGCAGCTTCTGGGCCGAGAGCTTCGAGTTTCTTCCGCAACACCCGCGCGAGGTGCAGTTTTTGGTTGGGGTCCTTAAGCGCGGCATACTCGCGCTGCGCTTCCTCAAGCCGGCCAGCGTACTCGTAGAGATAGAAGATCCTCAAGACAGGATCGGCAATAAAGATCTTGGCGCGGGCTTTCAGAGCAGCATAGAAGTCATGGAAGCGTCGGGCGCGCTCGGCTTCGATGTAGTCTTTGAGAACTCTGTCACGGATCTGCGCAAGCTCTGGGGTATCGTATTTGTCACGGTGCTCTTCTAAGTACGCGGCGAGCTCTTGGTCAGTGGGCTCGATGGGGCCGACGACAGCATCGCGCAAGCGTTCTGTCTGCATATTGAGTTCGACGGCTTGGCGTAGCTCTCTCTTAAAGCTCTCAAGCGTGCGCCCCTGCTGTTTGAGAATTTGCTCTGCTTGCTCTTCCGTGAGATTGTTCTGCTTGAGAATGCGCTCAAACGCGATCTCCGTCTGGTCGTCAATGTCTGCTTTGGGAATGACAATGCGCCGGCGCTCGACCTCACGGGCGATCAAGCGTTTTCGCAAGAGCTCGTCGATGATGCGGCTCTGTAGCTCCAGTCGATACTCGATCCCTCCTGGCCCTAGCTTGGAGAAATCCCGACCAACCAAGTTCTCATAGAACTTACTGAACTCCTGCTGCGAGATCTTCTGGCCCTCCAGAATGAGCGCCGGGCCACCTTGCCAGACGAAGAACAGCCCTACGACAGCTAGTCCGATCACTACCCACGTCAGGGGCATAAAACCCCCTTTGAAAGTCCTTCATTATATCGAAAGATTTACAGGCTCTCCCCGCGGCTCAGATTATAGGAATAATCGGGATCGAGCCCGCTCGCACGAATGAGCGCCTCCCGTTCCTCTTGCGTGATCCGCGCGCGGCTGTCGGCTTTCCTGATCACATTGGGCACACCCTTGCCCCGCGCAATCTCCCCTAACAAAATCTTTTGCAGACGCTCCGCATCACAAAACTGAAAGACCGCACGCGGGGTCTCAATCTTCAAGACGCTGCGCACTCGCGGATCATAGACATAAAAGAACGCCACGTGATAGAGATCTGCGTCCAACCGAAGCGCAAAATCGCTCACGGCCTTGGGCAGGTCAATCTCAGACCCGTGCTCCTCCCACGAGGGGTAAGCTTCCTGCACAAACCAATTGGTGTAGCCCAAAGAATCCCTGGGAGTATCGCGCAGCACCGCGGTCATAAATTGGCGATCGCTCGCCCATCGGCGCTCCGCAGGATCTAAACAAAAGCGCAACAGCCACCTCGTCTCCGGGGTCTTGTTGATGGTGACTATGGGGAGCTTTCTTGCCACGCACGCTTCGATCAAGCGCACCGGAGCAGCAAGCACCGCGACAAGATCTTCGCGATCTGAGAGCCGCACCCCCCAGCGATACCCCCACTCCCCCTTCAGCTCGCCTAAGAGATAATAATAGAGCCCGATGGGGTAGAGCGCCCCATCGAGGATTACCAACCCCTCGCGAATGTCAAGCGTCTGGAGCATCTCAAGGGCGTGGGTCGGCTCGCTCGTGACATCGGCTAAGCCCTTGACCACATACTCGACCTCGCGCTCGACAAAGTCTTTGGTCAAGTGAATGCTCCAGTGATGCACGTGCTCATGTTGGGTATGGGTGACGCGGGCCTCGCCGATGTTCTGGAACGAATGCGATACGAGGGCGATGGTGCGCCACGTCTCAAGGGGCAGCCCACGATGACGAGCTGGGGGATCAGCGAGGAAGACGGCTTGATTGGCGCAGAGCGTCGTACCGTCTGCAAAGTGCATGGGACGGGTGCTTCCCCCGTCCACGCCATACACTACTGGGGAGGCTGGGGTCTGGGCGAGCTTGAGCAGGGGCTCAGCGCGCTGCTCCAGGGGCGTCAGGGCCGTGATAGGCCCATCGAGCTGGAGTCTGGCAAAGAGTTGGCGGGCCTGGTGACTGACAGTTCGCTGGGCCCGCTCGCCCAGAGTCTTCAGTTCTTCCAGAAAGAGTCGGCGCACCTCAGATGAAAGCATAGATAGCTAGGTAACTATAATCTGCAGGAACTTCTTCAACTGGTCAAAAGCGCTTGAGTCCCAAGGCCAATACCCTGCTTGTGCTGCTTCCCCAAGACGCTTACCGGCTTCTAATCGCGATGCCAGAAAAGCTTGGATTTTTGCTTTGGAGATGTTCTTGGGAAGGAGCCCCCGCTGTTTAAGGCAGTCAAAATACTGCTCTACACACGGTTTGGCTCTATCGTTATCTACCGCTTGGAGGCAGAGATCTTCAAGAGCACCTGGGGTGTTTATGTCTGGCACCATCATGACCGCTACTGAAGGATTGCTGCCTACCCTGACTAATGGACGATCAGGTACAGGTAGGTTTACACTCTGGAGAGCCCCACGAACGCTTTGAAACGCAGCTTGGGGGTCATCATCTGCGTCTCTTATAATACCCAAAGAGCGAACTCTTGTTGGGAATCCTTCGAGATTACAAAGAGACCTCAAGTTGGGTCTGAGCTGGGTTTTCCCTCCTATAGGCATAACTTGAATTCTGCGTAGTCCCAGGTGCTGTATGAGAGCCTCAAAGAACATCTTATCTTCGTCACCTTCTACAATCAAAATATTGGGTTCAGTTATTACTATAGTCTTCTGTGATGGTTTCATCGGATTTCCAGGCCAGTTTCAAGGGCTGCTGTCAGGGTCTCTTGATCATAGTTCACCACACGAATATCATCCCCTACGCGGTCAAGCCTGTGTAATCTAAAATCATAGACACCCACTTGAGAAAACGCTTCATGAGCAGCGGCAATGCACTCTAAGCTGTGAGTCGTAGCAAAGACCTGGGTACCGAAGTGTCGTGCGGTTTCGGCGATCGCCTGCCACACCTTGGGCAAAACCGTATAGTGAAGCCCGTTCTCTATCTCATCTACGAGAACTACGCCGCCAGGAGCATTACTGATATGTAAGACCAAGTTGAATAACCGACTCATGCCATCTCCCATAAGACGTAAGGGGAGAGAGCGCCTCAGGCCTACCTCACCGTACAGCATAGGTTCTCCAATAAATCTTACAAAGATACGTTTGAGCCGAGGCTCAACAAGCTGGAGCACCTTGAGCACAACCTCTTGCTCACCACGGTTTTCAAGGTCTCCAAAGAGCTTTGCTTCCTCTTTCGCAGGAAGACGCATTCGAGCGCCTTGGAAGAAAGCGGGGAAAGGAGGGGGAGGGGGAACCGGCTCGAGCCGAAACCCTTTGGCATCGAAGATCATATAATATTTGCCCCCGTGCTTTTCTTGATAGTATTCAAGCTCAAGCACTTGGGCTGCTTCGGATGATCCAAGAGCACTGCCATTGGTAGTAAGCACAGATATCCTAAGCTTAGCCAGTTCGCTAGGATCGCGGACGAGCTTCAACGAGAGGGTTCTGCGTCCTGTGAGATCATCATCTCCTTCGAGCTGAACGCTTTGTGAGACATCAAAATCTTTAAAGAGTGTGTCCCACGGGGTCTCCGCCCACCTCCCAAACTCAACCTTAATTGCCTCGATCCCACGAAAAGCATTAATTTGCAAAGCTAGCTCAGGATTCCACGCACCGCAGTGAATAAAGAGGGCTTCCAAGAGCGCGGTCTTGCCCACGTTATTCTTGCCAGCAATCAAGTTCACCCGCTCTAAATCAGCAAGAGCAAGGTTGCGAAAGCAACGAAAATTCTTCACAGCAAATGATCGATACATGATTCACGCTCCTCTTACCGCACCTTATATATTATACTGATATTGTCGCTGCCCTTCTCGGTACGGTACTCGTGATCGGCCCCCTCAACCAAGCCCACCTCATGGGAGACGACAATGACCTGGCCCACCCGCTTGCCCAGGTCTTCCAGCAAGAACTGTAATCTATGAATGCGATCCCGATCGAGATAGATCGTGGGCTCATCTAAGATCAGAGGCATGCGGCGCACGGCTTTCGCCAAGACTTGATGGATCGCACAGCGCAGCGCGATATTGATCAGCGCACGCTCGCCCCCAGACATCAACGATGGGCTGAGCTTACGCCCGTTCTTCAGCTCAACCTCAATCTCGTAATCGTCACCGACGGTCACCCGACTGTAAGAGTCCCCAGAGTCCATCAACGCGAAGAACACATTGAAATAGTAATTGAGCGCTTCGAGGTTTCTCTTGCGCAGCTCGACCTTTGTCATCTGATAGACTGAGACGATCTCCTCAAGCTCGGCTTTGAGTTTGGAAAGCTCTTCTTGCTCACTCAGAAGCTGAGCAAGCTCACCATGTAAGCGCTCAAGGTGATCAAGCTGGCCTTGTACAATGCCTCGCTTGTGCACATAGTCATCATAGCGCGCTTGCAGGGCAGCTCGCTGCTCCTCTAGTGATCGAATGAGCTCTTGAACGTGAGCACGCTTGCGCTCGACCTCGCTCTGCCCCTGCAGGCGGGCTTGCAATTGCCCACGACGCTCCAGAAGCCGCGCGATGTCACCGCGCAGCTCATTGAGACTCTCTAAGAGCGTCCTGCGAGCGGCTTGCTTGGTGCGCCACTGCTCGCGCATCCGCAAGAGATTCTCAATATCGCCCTTAATCTCTTCAAGCTGCTCACCCTCTTCGAGAGCCTGAGCCAGAAGAGCACTCGCTGCATTCATCGATTGTTCCAAGCGCTGGTGCTCCGCCTGTTGAGCACGAGCAAGCTCCGTCTCTTCCGCGATCTGACGCTCTGTCTGAGCGATCCGTTCGATGAGCGCCACGTGACGCTGGTGAGCTTCTGCAAGAACGCTGCGATGTGCCGAGAGCTCCGCACGACGTGCCGCGATCCGCTCAATCTCTAACGCGACCCGATCGAGCGCACTCTGGGTCTTCTTCCACAGCGCGATCTTCTCGGCCAGGCGCTGCAGCTCCGCCTCTTCATGCTGGACGAGTTTCTCCAGCTCTGTGAGCTGCTCTCTCATCTCGACAAGTGCCTCGGCCAGCTGCTCAAGGGGAACGGCTTGCCCACAGGTGGGACAGCGCCCCGCGTGGAAGAGTTCTTCTTTCTGAGAGAGCTCCTGACGCAGCGCTTCGTAGTGGGTCTTCGCGCTCATCACGGCACGCTTGGCCTCCTCATGGTGTTCCTCAAGACGGTGCAGCTCACGCGTCCACGAAGTCTGTACCTGAGAGATCTTTTGAACATCCCAATCTGATAGCGCTGCAGAGAACGGTATCCCCAGCGCATCAGCACCTTCAGCGAGATCCCGCAAGGAAGCCGTGACGGCTTGCTCATGCTGAGTGAGCGCTTCAGTGAGCGCGGCGAGCTTGCGCTCCCCGTGAGCAATCTGCTCCTCAAGACGCCCGCACTCACGTTGGAGATCCTCACGCTGTTGACGTAGCTTTTCGAGTGCGCGCTCGCGCTGCGTGCGCTCAGCGACCAGCCGTGCCAGTTGCTCGCGCAGCTCCCCGACCCGCGCACGGTGACTCTCTATCTGAGTCTTCTGCGCTCTGATACGCTCTGCGATCACGGTCACTTCCTCAAACGTCGTAGCACTCTCGAGCGCCTCCAAGACACGGGCGCTATCAAGCCCGAGCTGCTGCACGCGTGCCTTCACCGCAGCCAAAGCCCGCTGATGCCGTGCGCTCAGGCGCTCCAATTCCTTCTCGCACTCGTGGCGCTCGGCCTCCCGACTCGCTAAACGCTTCTGTTTTTCTGAAAGCTCTCGCTCGGTTTGCGAGAGCTCTTGAGCTGTTTGAGCAAACTGCTGCAGGGCTTCATCGTAGCTCTGCAAGAGCTTATGGGCATTGGTGCGCCGCTCATCTACAGCAATGAGCTCGCTCTGGACTCGTTCCATCTGCTGGGTGAGCTGGGCTTTTTGAGCGAAGAGCTCTTGGCGCTCTAAAGTCTCGATCTCTTGGCGCAGGCGTGCCAAGCGCTCAGCGAGGAAATCCGCCTTGCGATTGAGAGCCCGCAGGGCTTCTTTCGAGCGCGGATTGACATAGAGATCGATCTTATAAAGCCCTAAGAGCCCATCGAGCATCTGCTCGCGATCTTTTTTGTCTGCGCGAATGAGCCGATCGATCTCCCCTTGGCGGACATAGACACAGTTAGCAAAGCCCTCGCGGTCCATGCCAAAGAGCCGTTCGATCTCAGCCACGACGTTTTCGGTGCCGCTCCAGACCGAGCCGTCTTCACACGTCAGTTGGCAGCCGCTGCGCTCGCTCTTTATAGTGCCGCCTTGGCGGCGGAGCGCGATCTGGGCGTGATAGCGCTTGCCTCCGTAGAAAAAACTGAGTCTGACCGAGCCCGCGTCCGCCCCGAGGCGCACGATCTCATCGAGGCTGCGCCCGATGACGTGTCGGGCGTCGCTGCCGTAGAGCGCAAAGAAGATACTCTCCAAGAGCGAAGATTTCCCGCTGCCGTTGGGCCCAGCGATGACAGTGATCCCTGGCTCGAAGCGCACGGAAGCCTTCTTATAGCTCCAGAGATTCTCGATCTCTAAGCTCTCCAGCTGGAGCTGATTGTGCGCGAGCCGATCGGGCAGGGCCGGCCCGAGCTCTGTGGGCTCGTGCGGAACTTTGCTCAACAGATCGAGCAAATCTTTCTGTTCTCTTACGCTTTTGCGCGCCATGCCCGCTCCAAGAGCGCCGTCACTTCAGGGTCGACATTGGAGTCCGCGATCTTGAGGTCACGAATGATGTGATCGATCTCGCGTGCCAAGGGCGAGAGATTCTTTCGCGAGAGCGCTTCCGTGACGGCGTGCTCCACATCCCCAAACTCGATCTCGATAGAGGGCTCCCCTTCGTGAGCTGGGCTCTCGCGGAGGTCCCGCACGCGTACGGCTAAAGCGCCGCGCTCGTAGCCAAGCTTCTCGATCTCTGCGATAGTCCATCGAGACGACGCAAGATAGACCACGACGACGGCATTGTGTATATCTGAGTTCTCCAGGCGCTGGATGGGATCCTCATCGGCGCGAACATAGAAGAATGGGCGAGTCTTGAGGCGCCGTCGATCCAGCCGCCCACTTCTCAGATCGATAATATTGACGCCGCGCTCAGCAACCTCGTCGAGCGCCCAGCGCTCGGTGCTGCCACAGTACGTGATGAGTATCTCTTGGTTTCTAGCTCGTTCGCGCCACTCACGGTATTCGTGATAGTCTCCCAGAAGCACGATGCGGGCCCCGCAGCTTATCAGCTTCTCTACAGCGAGCTCGCCATCAAGAGCGACAGCGTCGAGCAACTGATGGCAGACCAAGACCCCATCAGCGTAAGAGGGAGGGGTGATCTCGCGCCGCCCGGAGAAATCGAGCCCATAGACGGGTATGCCCTCAAGGTCAAACGGCTTGTCCGGACGCAGATGGACTGCTAAGCCGAGCTCTTCAAAGAAGTCAAGCCATTGGACGCCCCGACGCTGCTCGTGATTGCCCACGACCCCAAGAAAGCGAATCCCCGCGTCTTTCAGGGTAAAGAGCCCCTGGAGAGTTGCAAGAAGATCTTCAGCGCCGGGGGTACGGTCTTCGAAGAGATCCCCGGCATGGATGACAGCAGAGACCCCTTCGTCGAGGGCAAGCTGCACCACTTGGAGAAATGCTTTGGCGAAGTCGTCACGGCGCTCTTCCAAGCCGTACTGGCGAAAGCCGATATGGGTGTCCCCAGTGTGCAAGACCCTAGCCATGTGCTTTTATACTAGCACGATTGGTGCAAAAAGCAAGGACAGGCGTCTACGACACAAGGATTGCGCGCTCGAGCACATCCTGAGACTCACTAGGGAAGAGCACTAGCGTAACTAGCGCAAAGATTTTCCTCGAGTTAGTCTGAAAGAGCGTAACTTTGCAATACGCGTTACATACTCTTTGTCAAGATCGCTCTATAACTAACTAAGATGGAGGTTTCGCGGGAAGGAGGGTCTATGAGAGAGCAAGGCCGGTGGAAATGGGTCTACGTGCGGATGCACGGTGGCCTAGGCTTTGCATTAATCTCTGTGCCAAGCGACTTGACGGTCTCCCAGCTCAAACTGCTCGTTGGGGCTGACCCCCGTAGCCTCGTCACCGTGCGCTCGGCCTTCCGGCCCCTCGCAGAGAACGAACCCATCTACCGACGCGTCAGTAACTACGACACCGTCTATATCGAACCCCATCGTCGTACCCTGTAATCATCCCCTCTCCCTCTCTTCTTTGGCGGAGGTTGCCTGGGGCCCCCCAAGTAGCCTCTGCTCTTTATCCCCCTTGACAATCATACAAAAGTATGCTATACTTTTGACTGCTATGAGGACGGAACTCACAGAGAAGCAGCGACAGATTCTTGACTTTATCGTCGAGCGGGTCTCGGAGCAAGGGCTGCCTCCTACTCTTCGGGAGATTGCCGAAAAGTTTGGGCTTCAGTCGGTGCGCAGCGTTCAGACGCATCTCGACGCATTAGCGAAGAAAGGGTTCATTCGCCGTCTTGCGGGAAAGTCACGGGGCATAGAACTCGTCCGTGAGCGGGTACGACGTCCGGGAATCCCCATCGTTGGGCATATCTCGGCTGGGCGGCCTATCCCCGCTATAGAAGACATTCAGGGCACACTGGACTTAGATGTCTTGTTCGGAAAAGATGAGCGTCCTTTTGCGTTGCGGGTCCAAGGGGATAGCATGATCGAGGCTGGAATATTTGCGGGCGACTTCGTGATCGTCCAGCCGCGGCAGACTGCCGAGCCGGGTGATATCGTCGTTGCGCTCAAGGACGACGAAGCGACAGTGAAGTACTTTGCGTTCGTTGACGGAAGCCCCATGCTCGTCCCAGCGAATTCTCAGTATGCTCCGGTCCCCTTAGGGGAGGGGCAGATCGTGGGGAAGGTCGTGGGCGTGCTGCGCCAAGTCAAACGCAATATCCGAGAGATTCAGAGATTCCTCAACCAATAACAAAGGAGGTCGTGCGATGGGCAAACAAGAAGTCTTAAACAGTGTGCTGGAGGGTCTGCGCAAGAAATACGGCGAGGGTGCGATCATGTGGCTTGGGGAGCAAGCTAAACTTCAAGTCGATACGATCCCCACAGGCTCGCTCTCCCTGGACATGGCGCTGGGGATCGGCGGGGTCCCACGGGGCAGGATCGTCGAGATCTTCGGGCCAGAATCCTCCGGGAAGACGACCCTTGCACTCCATCTCATCGCGGAAGCGCAGAAGCGCGGTGGTGTTGCAGCATTTATAGACGCCGAGCACGCCCTCGACCCTAACTACGCCAAGGCAATTGGGGTGAATCTCGACGCACTGTTGCTGAGTCAGCCGAACTCTGGCGAACAAGCTCTTGAGATCATGGACGCGCTCGTGCGCAGCGGAGCTGTTGACATTATCGTCGTAGACTCGGTAGCGGCGCTCGTCCCCGAAGCTGAGATCGCCGGAGCAATGGGTGATGCCCAAGTGGGTCTCCAAGCACGCTTGATGAGCCAAGCGATGAGAAAGCTCGCGTCTTCGATTGCGCAATCGAAGACGACCGTCGTCTTTGTCAATCAAATTCGCCAGATGATCTCTGGGATGAGCTGGGGGCCGACGACCACCACGACGGGGGGCTTGGCCCTGAAATTCTATGCTTCTGTGCGCATGGAGATCAAGCGCTTGGGCAGCATTGACGAAGGCGACAATCGCGTGGGGAGCGAGACAGTCGTCAAGGTCGTCAAGAACAAGTTAGCCCCGCCCTTCAAAGAAGCGAAGTTCGATATTATCTACGGGAAGGGGATCTCCTCCGAGCGTGAGCTCATCAAGATAGGCGAGCAGCTGGGATTAATCAAGAAGAGCGGCTCGTGGTTTAATTTCGGGGATATTCGTCTGGGCCAGGGGATGAGCAATGCTGCAGCGTTTTTGGAGTCTAACAAAGAGATCGCGCAGCAGTTAGAGAACGCGATTCGCGAGAAGGTTGGACTGAGGCCCGCTGCTGCGTCGTCACCAGCTGAGGATGAACCTAGGAAAGACTCTAGCGAAAAGGGATTGCTGAGCGAGGCGGAGAAGCCAGCTCGCCGAGCGTCCCGCAAGGTAGCTCCTCTCATGATGACACCAGAATCATCCAACGGAATTGAAAGCTAACCAGGGACGGGCAAGTGCTGTGAAAGGAGGGATAAAATTGCACTTGCCCTCTCTTCTCTTTTTTTTCTGCAATCATTGATAAACTTGCGTTCCCCCCAGGACTTAGCAGTACAATAGAAGCCCTATGAAGACGATCCTCATCACCGGTGCCAACGGGGAAATCGGTCACGGCTTGATCTCGCGGCTCGCCGAGCGTAGCGACATGCGTATCATCGCGCTGGATTTGCATGAACTCGATGAGACCCTCAAGCCCAAAGTCCACCGCGCCGTCACTGGAGATATATTAGATACAGCGCTCCTTGAGAGCCTGTCAGCAACGTATAACTTCGACACGATCTATCACTTAGCAGCCCTGCTCTCTACTAAAGCTGAGCGCCAGCCCGTCTTGGCCCATAAAGTTAACGTCGACGGCACGCTCAATCTCTTGGAAATGGCCGTGGGGCAATCGCGTCTCCAAGGGCGCGAGATCAAATTCTTATATCCCAGCTCGATTGCCGTCTACGGCTTGCCCGATCTCAAGACCAAAGAGCGCGCGGGCAAAGTCAAGGAGCACGAATGGCTCACCCCACGGACGATGTATGGCATCAATAAACTGTATTGTGAGCAGTTAGGAATCTATTACGCGCAGTACTATCGTCAGCTCGATGCGGACGCGACGCGCGGACATATTGACTTCCGCGCGCTGCGCTTCCCAGGGCTGATCAGCGCTGTTACTGTTCCGACCGGGGGCACAAGCGACTACGCCCCGGAGATGCTCCATGCGGCTGCGCAGGGAAAACCCTATGCGTGCTTTGTCCGCGAAGATACGCGTATTCCGTTTATGGCCATGCCTGATGCCATCGAAGCGCTCTTACAGCTCGAAGCTGCGCCGCGCCAGAAGCTCACGCGCTTTGTGTATAACGTCACGGCGTTTAACCCTTCAGCGGAAGAGATCTTCGATCTTGTGCGCCAAGCCTTTCCTAAGGCCCACGTGACGTTTGCGCCTGATTTGAAGCGCCAGAAGATCGTAGATAGCTGGCCTGCCGATGTAGACGACTCGGCAGCGCGAGCTGACTGGGGCTGGCAGCCTGTCTATGATCTCAAACGCGCGTTTGAGGAATATCTCGTGCCTGGTGTAAAACGGCAGTATGCAGCGACATGGTGAGCGCAGTATAATCAGAGCAGTGATACGCCAATGGATAAGAAGCAACAGGTCAAAGGGAAGTATTCAAAGCACGATTGGCGCAGTTGCTGGGCTGTAGAGCAAGTACCAGGCAAGGTGAGTGGGGCTTGGGTATCTCGAGGCACGCGGGTGCCCGTGAGCGCACTCTTTGAGAATCTTCGGGATAGCGCTTCTATTGAAGATTTCTTGAGATGGTTTCCCGGCGTCCGGCGCGAACAAGTCGAAGCGGTCCTTGAGCATGAGCGCAAATCTTTAAGCGCCGCGCTTGCAAGCGCACGTTCAAGCAATTCGTCAGACCGTTGATACTATACAAGCTGGAGAGTACAGGGAGTTCGCTCTTGAATAGCAGGCAAGTTGCACTCATCACGGGGAGCAACAGCGGCATCGGCTTGGCGACTTCTGTCTATCTTGCCCGCAGGGGCTATACCGTCTGGGCAACGATGCGCAACTTAGATAAAGCGAGCGAACTGCGCGCTATCGTCGAGTCTGAAAAACTCCCCATCGAGATTGCCCAGCTCGACGTCTGCGATGATAGCTCTGCCAAGAACGCTGTCGCCCAGATCTTGCAGAAGAGCGGGCGCATTGACGTCTTAGTCAATAATGCTGGGTACGGGCTGCGCGGCGCCATAGAAGAAGTCTCGCTCGACGAATGGAAGCAGCAATTTGAGACGAATTTTTTCGGGGTCATTCGCGTCACCCAAGCTGTCCTCCCCCAGATGCGCGCGCAAAACTCTGGCGCAATTGTGAATATCAGCTCGGTCTTAGGGCGTATGGCGATTCCGTTCTCTGGGCCGTACGTCGCAAGCAAGTTTGCCTTAGAAGGCCTGACGGAGACGCTGCGCTACGAGCTTGCCCCGTGGAATATCAAAGTCATTCTCATCGAGCCGGGTTTTATCGCGACAAAATTCCAAGAGAACGCCCAGCTCGCCCAAGCTGCCCAACGCGATGACTCCCCATATGCAGTCTTCAAGAAAGCCAGTGGGCGGCGTGTCCAGAGAAATATCTATCGTGCAGCTCCCCCTGAGAAAGTCGCGGAGACGATCTATCGCGCGATCACGCATCCAACCCCAAAGCTCCGCTATGCTGTGGGGCGTGATGCGTGGTTGGTTCTGCCCTTACGAAGATTTCTGCCTGCGGGACTGTTCGAGAGAATTCTCAAGAAGCAACTGGGGCTATAACGCGCCCATCGAGCAGCTCGATCACGCGATCAGCGTTTTGGGAAACTCTGGGGTCGTGCGTCACTAAGATGAGAGTAACGCCGCGCTCAGCCTGGAGCTCTCTCAACAGATCGAGCACTTGTTTCTCATTCTTGGAGTCGAGGCTCCCCGTGGGCTCGTCAGCCAATAT
>Ga0209289_100450_pt1 | contig 21503 bp, 15 predicted proteins | sample GXS110809BmetaG_FD_184121 | JGI IMG/M metagenome (GOLD analysis project Ga0209289, IMG submission 184121) | Hot spring microbial communities from Gongxiaoshe hot spring, China to study Microbial Dark Matter (Phase II) - GXS 110809B (SPAdes)... ...
GAAATAGATGATTTAGAAAAGCTAAAAAGAATAAAAAAAGCTATAATTAAAGCAAAAAGTATAAAAGATATAGAGAAAATTTTAGAAAATTCCTCAAGGAAATAAGAATAAATTGCTCTGTTGCAATCATGGTCAAAATACTGATTTATGTATTTTTTTTACTTTTCATATCCTAACTCACTATCCTAAAGCATGAATGCAACAAAGAAAAATTATTCCATTTTAGTCCAATTCTTAATCAGTTATTTTTTTACTTATCCGTGAATTATTACCTATCAAGAATCTTTGATTATATAAGATTATAATAATTAAATTTGTTAATGAAGGATAACATGAAAAATCTCCTCTTGTTCCTGACGATTTTCTTCGCACTTGAGATTAACTTGTATGCTCAGGAAAATAGAGTAATAATATTACAACCAAAAAATCTCTCAAAAGATTCACAACTTGATTGGATATCTCAAACCTTTTCCAAATCAATACAACTTGAGCTGAGAAAAGATAAATTCAAAGCAGATATATTAGATAGCATACCGTCTTCAATATCTCCCAATGAATACCTGATATTATCTGCATTCAAAAAGTTCAATGATCGCATAATCTTCTTCATAAATTTTGTCAGGAAAGGGAGTTCCACAATAGATAATAGCTCTGATATGGATTTAATAGATAGCATCTCAATAGCTTTTATACCAGATATAATATATGAAACAAAAACCTATGTTTCAAGGTTAGCAAGGTTATACATAACATCCAATGCTAAGATATCTTCAGCAAAGTTCAACCCAGTATCCTATAAATTTTCTTCAGAGAAGATGACAAAGTTAAGCGAAATTTTAGGCAGAGTACAAAGCAATGTAAACTATGAGGATATCATAATGAACCCTGCTGAGCAAGATGGATGGCTCCGTGCCGGAATTGATAAAATGAAAAAAGGAGAAATCTCATATGGTTTATCCTTTATCTCAAGGTATATAAGTAAGATTTGCCCAGAGTTTAGTTCAGAAGAAGAGCTATTAAAAAATGACAAGATAAATCTGGCAATGGATATACTAAAAATCACACTACCTGGTGAATCAAAAGAAAGATCTGAGGCTTTAAAGCTATTTGTGATATCCCAATTCTTTGGAGATTTTTCGGAAAACGAGATTAAAAATCTTTCAAGCTCCATAGAAAAGGATAGATTCTTGTGGATGGCAATGAAAAAATTAGGCGACATATACTTTGCAAGGGGAGACTACAGGTCTTCTCTAACATATTTCAGAGATTATATATCTACTACGAATGAAGGAATCGGTTTTATTATGAACATTTCAAAGCCTATTTCTCTTGTTGAGGAACTTTCAAGAGGATTTTAGAATAACTTTTAACTGCATCGTAAATAGAAAAGACAGAAGCTGCTATGAAAATAATAAAAACGTTATATAAAAGTATTTTCAGCATATCAGGATGAATAGATGGTCCCTGAGGTCTTATGACAGAGTATTCCTGATGAAGTGTTCTCCAGATTTTTACTGCAAACCATACAAGAGGGACATTCAAAGCTCCGATTATTGATATAACAGCTCTTATTCTTCTGGTATTTTGACGCGTTTTCTCATCCATACCCGATATAAGATACGCGACATATATCATAAAGAGGATAAGAGTTGTTGTCAGACGAGCTTCCCAGACCCACCAAACTCCCCATATTGGCTTTGCCCATATTGAACCAGTAGATAATGCAAGAAACGTAAAAACTGCACCAACTTTAGCAAAAGACCATGCAAAGTTATCTGCCCATCCCCTGTTCTTAAATATATATATGAAAGAAAAAAAAGCAGTTATCAATATAAAACTCAAACCAACCCAAGCACTTGGAACATGGATATACATAATACGCTGAGCATCCGACTGTAGTGCATCAGGTGGAGCCACAAAAAGAGCCAGATATGTCCCAACCAAAACCAAGAAAACCAAAAAAAGTATAATGGGCGGAAAATATCTCATAAATACTAAATTTTATCCTATGAAGACAACCTTTATTGTTATTCCAAAATATATCATCTATAAACTCAAAATCGCAACATTCTTCACCCCTTTAATCCTTCAAACTTTGCAGATAACGGAAGCTTATAGTAGCAGCATACCTAATGAAATCTCATGCGGAGTATCCCTCATAAATGAAAATAAAACATGCACATTCTCTATACCACAAGGCAACTACACCTTATCAATCACACAGCCATACAATGTCTTTTCCCAACCTCAGTATAATGGGGGAAACATATCATTCTATTTCAAACCCACATCTGCTCAAATATTTTTTGCTGTTATGCAAGTAAAAAACAATTCAACATCGGAAGAAAAAAGTGTATTTCTCAAAGGTGAAGGATTCTCTTGGGAGAAGATCAAAATAAATTCTAAAACAAATATCGGAAAGGTATTCGTTGGGGATAATCCCACAATATATTTTGATATAGAGAACTTATCCGAACTTGGCGTAGTTTATATCAACAGTAATTATTCATGCCAATTAACTTATATTCTACCAAAAGATAAAATAACCTGTTCAACAAAACTTGATTACGGTCAGGAGAAAAAGTCAGATTTTTCAAAGGTATTTGATATCAATCTAAAAGTTGATAACTATCAAGGAACTATAACTTTCTATGTTTATGGAAAGTGGGCAAGTCCCAAGATAATTATTGAGGGAAGTCCTCAATTTGACGGAGTGCTTGTAGGAAGATCCGAAACAAAGTTTATAAAAATTTCCAACAAAGGTGACTATCCTCTGATCATTTCCGAAACTTTAGTTTCTCCACCATTTTATGTAGGCAATATTCCATCATCTATTGATGATGTATTCTTTCTTCCGATAACATTTATTCCTACATCAGTAAGTCAATTCTCCCAAAAAATAACGATTATCACAAACATAGGATACATAGAAATCGCGGTATCTGGCACATCTGTGATGAACCCACTTCCAACACTTTTTTCAGAAAGAATCACAACTGACTTTGGAACACTCATAAAAGGAGAAAAGAAAACCGAATTTATAAACATATCTAACACCGGGGCAGAAAATTTGGTAATAAGGAATATATACATACCACCAAACAATGCATTCTTCATAGATGGAAATATGAATTTTCCCATATTTATTCAGCCCTCAAAAAACTTTACAATCCCAATAGCTTTTAATCCACAAGTAGAGGGAGAATTTGAATCATACGCAGATATAGAATCCAACGACCCAGAGAAATTGAAGTTTCGTATAAACCTATACGGAAGAGCAAATATACCAGATGTATCTGCAACAACGAGCATAGATTTTGGATACATTAGAGTCGGAATAAAAAAGAGAAAGGATATAATCATATCTAACGAGAAATTTTTTCCCTTCATGATTTCAAACATAAACTGTGATGAGAAAGATGGATTTATATTTGAAAAAATAACAACTCCCAAAATCTTAAAATATCAGGAAACAATAAGCATACCAGTAATATTCTCTCCAAATGAGATTAAGAAATATGAAAGCGAATGCATAATCACCACAATTTTGCCAATATCCTCATCAGATTATTCATTTGAAAGAGGAGAGAACGTGACAACTAAATCGTTAAGAATAAGCATATCTGGGTATGGTGGATACCCATATATCAGTGTTAAGGACAAAATAGATTTTGGAGAAATATGGTCAGATGAAAGCAAGGAGATAATATTTCCTATTGAGAATACAGGAGATACAGAACTTGAAGTAAAAATTTTAACTGGTTCGGAAAAATTCAAGTTATCTACTCATGAAACGTCAGTTCGTCCAAAAGAATCCTTTCCGCTGAAGATTATATTTTCTCCTGAAGGAACAACAGGAGATTTTTCATCTTATCTAAAGTTATTTTCAAATGATCCCTTGTTCCCAGAAAAAAATATAAAAATAACAGCTATCTCAAAATCTCCAAAAGTAGTCTTCGAGGGTAAAGGGTGCAATTCATTTAAATCTATATTCGTTATTGCTGCACTGATTTATCTTTTCTATATAATTAAGCGATTAAGTCTTATATCTGCTATTTTTTTTCTCATAATCTTTGGAAGAGAAACTTTCTCTATGAACATGATTTTTACTCCAAAGTCATGGAGCAGATTTTTTTTCACATCCGAACCCAAATTCTATGCAAAAGGGACAATATCTCTTTCTGATGTAATTTACTTTTCGTATGGACAATTACAGAAAAATATATACAAAGATCAAAATCTAGTCCGTTCCGAAAACTTGATAAAGGGATCAATAATAAGTGAAATATCAACTTCTTACAGCCTCTCTGAAAAGAACATAGTTTATACATCCCTGCCATTTATATACGCTTTTGGTGAAATCAAAGGTTTTGGTGTAGCTGATCCATTTTTTGGATGGAAAACAATGATTTATGAATTTGGAGAATTTATTTTTTCCTCTGATGTTTTCGCCTCAATTCCTATCGGCAGTAAAAGAATGTACTTACAAAATTCTCCGTTCTCAGCTGGATTAATAGGTGCTTTTAAGATAAATGAATTCAATTCAAACGCAGGAGTAATATACGGTGGAAAAGAAATTCCTATTAGAGCTCTAATTACCACAGCCTTAAGCTTCAGACTTACAAAAAACATTTTCAACGGATATGAAGGATACATAATTTTCCCTATTAACGCTAGAATGGGTTTCACATCATCCGAGATTTCTACATCTTTAGGTCTTGATCTTGAAGAAATAACAGGTAAAATAGGATTATCAAAAGGAGTAATAGGTGGTTTTGGTTCGGCTGGTCTGAGAATATTCTTTTCAGCAACAGCGAACATAAACCCGAAATCGAATCCATCTGTGAAATATTTTGAATCAAGTGGTATAATAACCGATGGATTAGGAAACAGGATAAAAAACTGCAAAATACAAGTAAAGAAAATTATGCTATCTGAACACTCTATTGATGGAGAGTTCAGAATCAGACTACCAGAAGGAACACATGAGTTAGAAATTCTTTGCGAAGGGTTTGAGATAAACAAAACATATGTATCAAATATAAATCCAAACGCAAGAATAATAATGGAAAAGATTGAACCAACACTAATAGCATATTCAACCGATAAAACAGGGATACCATTAGAAAGGAATATAAAGGTCACTATTGATGAGAATGAGTTCGAGGTCGAAACATATTACATAGTTTTGAGAGGCCCAAAAAACATAAAAATTGAGTCGGAAAATATATCAAAGCATATCATGATTAATGAACCAGAATTCCTTTGGATGAGACTGGAAGAAAACAAAGAAAACGTGGAAACAGCAAATCAAGCTAATGAAGAAAAAGAAAAAAACATGGAAGATAAAGAAACAAAAGCTTCTGAGGGATTAAAGGAAAATGATGTAGAAGTCTCGGTAAAAGAAAGCCAAAGTGAAATGCGAGACAAACCGATTCAAAAAAATCTAGAGAAATTATCAAGTACAATTCAAGGAAAGGTTCAGGAAAAATTTTATGATATATATACGGGGAAGGAAGGAGAAGTAATATTTAGGTTTGTAATATCTGGATTTCCTCTGAATTCAGCTTCCATACCTATGCAAGGTCAGAAGAATATCCAAGAAGTGGTAGATTTCATGACAAGGAACATAAGCAAAATAAGTGAAGTATTAATTGAAGGACATACAGATGATGCTGGATCTGAAAGCTGGAACATGGAACTTTCTTACTTAAGAGCGAATTCCATAAGAAAATACCTTTTCGAAAAAGGTTTAACCATACCTATGAAGATAGTAGGATACGGGCTTATGTTTCCAGTGAAACGAACTGATAATCCAAATGCAAAAGCAATAAACAGGAGAGTAGAAATAAAAGTAATTATGAAGTAAATAATAAATCGACCGGTAATGTAATAATATAGTAAAAGACAAATATAACCGAAAGAAAAAATATAAGGCGACATAAGCAAAATGAGATCAAAGTTATTATCTTTGATTTTGATTTTTCTCAGTTGTCATAAGGAGATAACACCGAAGTTGTTTTATAGCATCGGGGATGTAAAAAGCGGAGAAACGAATTTTTCAACGGGAGGAAAAAGTATAGCGGTTATATCTTTTCCAAATCACCTCGGTAGATGCATAATAAAACTATATCCAGAAAGCTCTGTAAGTTTCTCCTATGCTTATGTGAGGCTAAAGAAAATAACAGTAAATATCTCTTCATACAATGGTATGATTTTTCTGCTTTCTCAAGACTGCAATATAAAAGTAGGAGAAGATATGAGTTGTAGTGAATGTGAAGCTTTTTTGAAAGATAAGAGCTTTGAAGTAATAGAGGGAAAAATGAAATACAAAGATATATTTATACGCAAAGGATTCGGATATATACCTTCTGAAAGAAGAATGTATGCTCTCAAGCCTAAGATAAATCCAGTATTTCCAAGAGACAAACAGGAGGTAACAATACCTCTTTTCTTATGGGAAAAAAGGGATGATGTGGAAAAATATTTCATTGAACTCTCACTTGATCCAGAGTTTCTAAACCCAATATACTGCGTGACCACCGAAGAAAACAAATTTTTTCCAGATCAGATGACCCTGAAAATCTTCTCAAGAAGGATATACTGGAGAATAATTTATGAAGACAAATACGGGATAGGTGGATTCCCTTCCAGCCCACAAGAAATGATAATACCATAAAACAATTCTTTATTCCTGACTTTATGGAAATGAAGAACGAAAAAATAAATTCTATAATGATATGAGGAACAAGATTTTCATCCCTCTTTTTATAATATCAGCAACAACTATATACCTTCTCTTGAGTGGGATGAAAGAAAGTGTATCATTTTACATAACGCCTTCAGAATTTTTCGAGAACATAGAAAAATATAAAGGGAAAAATCTTAAGTTAGGAGGATTCGTTTCCGATTTAAAATCAGAGGGTTTGAATCATATTTTCACAATCACAGATATGAAACATTCAATAAATGTAAAATATACCGGAGTTCCTCCGGACTTGTTTGGGAAAACAAGGGGAGCCATAGTAGAGGGGAAATGGGATGAAAAAGAAAAAATATTCATAGCAAAAACTATAATGGCTAAACATAGCGAAGAGTACCATCCTCCCGGAGTTTCAAAGGAGCTTGGGAAGGATGAAAAAGAATGATAACAAATCTTGCATAGCAGAAAAAGATAATTTCAAAAGCTTGAAAAAACTATAAGAAGATTTCACATCCAAAGGATTCCGAAAGTCAGATATATCTAAAAATAATATTCTCTTCCTAAAGCAGCATTTTTTTTTATCAATATCCATGATGAACAGAGAAAAAATATATATCCTGAAAAACCTTGAATAATCTAATATATCTTTCAAATATTCTGAAGGAAAAGCTGAAAACGATGTAATATATTTTAAATCTCGCAAATAGTAATCAGCTTCAATATTAAAAACCTTGAGATAATTCTTTATTATCAAGGATATAAAAGAATAAAAAAGTTCAGATAAAAAATCTATAACAATATTTCTTCTTTTTTTGCTTCTATTAATTCCAACTACTATAAATCCAGAATCCACCAATTCCCTTATTTCATCTAATTTTTTTAGAATATATGATATAGCATCTAAATCACACACTATAATGAGAGAGTCTGAATTTGATTCATTTATAAGAAACTTCATCCCTTGATAAATAGAATAGTATTGTCCGAAGTTCCTGCCAAGAGGAATAATTTTGAAACAATCTATTTCTTTCTCCGGTCCTGCTCCATCTACCACAAAAACAAAATTAATTTTCAAAGAAGAACCTATATTGATTTTTCCATAAAGGATTTTTGGGTCAAAATCAGGAAGAACAGGAACAATAAAATTTACAACTTTGAAAGACATAGCTTGGAATAATAAAATTTTCAGATATGAATCTTATTAATTAATATAGTTTAATAAACACTGATTCAGAATCGTGAGCTCATAATTCTGACTTTTGAATCTACGATTATTTTCAAATCCGACTATGCAACAAAAAACAGTCTATTCTATCACTTCATTTTCAAGATCAATATATCTCAAGGACTCTTTTAGCAATAACCTCTTCTTGAATTTCAGAAGTTCCCTCAAAGATTTTGAAAATTCTGCCATCTCTCCAGTATCTTTCGATCTCATACTCTTTAGAGTATCCATATCCTCCGAATATTTGCATAGCTTCAGATGTAACATATTCAGCCATTTCTGCAGCGTAGAGTTTAGCCATACCGGCTTCAAGGTCACATCTTTTTCCTGAATCTTTCATTTTGCAGGCATAGTAAGTAAGTTGCCTGGCTGCTTCTATATATGTTATCATTTTTGCAAGCTTTGCTCTCACAAGCTGGAAACTTGATATAGGGACTTCAAACTGGAACCTTTCTTTTGAGTATTTAACGGCAAGCTCAAAAGCACCTTGAGCAACTCCAACGGCTCTGGCTGCTGTCTGAATACGAGCTGACTCATATGTCTGCATAAGCTGGTAAAACCCCTTCCCAGGTTCAAGCCCTATTAAGTTTTCCTCAGGAACAAAGCAATCCTCAAAATGAAGAGTCCAGCAGTGCATCCCGTGATATCCGACAGTCTCAATAAGTTCTCCTGTTATGTTTTTATGCTTTATACCCTCATGAGCCTCTGATGGTTCTTTTTCTACTATAAAGATTGAAAGCCCTTGATGCCTTTTTGATGGATTAAAGGATGTTCTTGCAAGGACAACAAGAATATTAGCTCTGTTAGCAAAAGTGCACCAAGTTTTTGTTCCATTAAGGACCCAACCTCCCTTGACTTTTTCTGCTTTGAGTTTCATACCAGCAGTATCACTTCCTGCATTTGGTTCAGTAAATGCTGCCGCGGCAAAAATTTTACCCGTAGCAAGGTCAGGAAGATATCTCCTCTTTTGCTCTTCCGTGCCATTGTTAAGCAACAAAGTTTCTGCTATGATATTCCTTGTCATCACACTTCCAACAGAAAGCCAGACCCTTGAAAGCTCCTCAGCAGTTATAGCCATAGACATATAGTCTAAACCAAGCCCACCCCACTCCTGAGGAACAAGTAACCCAAAATATCCAAGATCTGCCATCTTCCTTATTATCTCCCATGGGATCTCCTGATCTTTGAGGTCATACTTATGCGCAATAGGTCTGACCTCCTTCTCCGCAAAGTCTCTTACCTGTTGTCTTATCTGATCATATATGTTATCACCAGATTGCATCATATTCTCTCTCCTCCCTTTATTCTATAAAGATAGTAGGCAAAATAAAAAATTTCTTATTATCCAAGAATTTTGTTAAATGCTTTGTCAAATAAATATATACACCAAAAATTGTCAACTTCCTCTTGTAAGTGGAGAATAAAAAAATTTTTTGACACAGCGCTTAACAAAAGAGAATATTTTTCACTATTAAAACATATTCAGGTGAATTTCACATTTCAAAGGAACAAACAAAAATAAGGAACAAATCTAAATGTATTAAGAACATTTTTCTTTAACGCTTTGTTGCATTATAGGGAGAACACTTTTAATATGTTACGATGGAGATTTCTTTAAAAAATCTAAACAACAAAGTGAAAAAACATTCAAACATAATTCTTCAAATCTGCCAAAAAAGGTAAAACTCTATATACAAAAGAAGGGCCATGATGCGCTAGAAAATCATATATTCCGGGAGTTATAAAAACTTTACCTGTTTTCAGTGCTTTAATATCACCTAATCTTTCAAAGAGAGATTTAGTTATTTTCTCCAAATCTCTTGACCTTGAAAACATTTTTGGTTCATATAATATGAGATCAGGTTCGTTCTGCTTTATGAAATCCGGATCGGGTTTCATCCATTCACAAGGGTGGTTGCCAAATATGTTTTCAAAACCAAGCATATTTAAAGTGTCTGTAATATAACTATAGGCTCCAAAAGTTACCGGACCGCCAAGATCAATCTCCACATAAACCTTGACTTTCTTCGCACGACCCTCTTTCAGAATGTATTGGGAAGCGAAACTAAAAAGATCTCTTTGAAGTTCAGAAGCATTTTGATTATATCCGCAAACAAGTCCTACCTCAACACATGTAGCAATAAGATCCGATAAAGTAATAGGAAGCCTAACAGCATAAACAGGGAAATAATTAGAAATATCACGAGCAAATTCAAGTTGATAACCAGTTGTCGTAAAGATTATATCTGGATTGATTTTATATAACAGTTCTTTTTTGTATGAAGAATAAGAACCAACTATAAACCTACCCTGCCTTATTCTTTCATCTGGATGAACACAGTAAACACTTATTCCCTTGAGTATATCACCTAATCCCATAGATATAATGGAATCTGATACGGAAGGGCTAAAGCTTACAACCCTCTGGCACCTATCTTGAAGCTCCAACCATTTGCCAGTAGCCTGACAAAAAATCTTACGAGACATATCTGATCTCCTTGAAAATATTTTCAATTATATTTTCACAAGATAATTCTGAATTGAAATATCCCTCAAAGATAACCTGAGGTTGGGCAAAAAGTTTGAATTTCACAAAAACTTTCTCGGCATTTATCTCGGAAAAAACTCCCAGAGGTAAAGAACAACCACCACCTAGTCTCCTGAGAATTCCTCTTTCAATCTCGCCAAGAAATCTTGATACGGGATTATCAACAACCTTTGAAATCTCATAAGCCTCTGTGTTTTTCCTAGTCTCAACAACTATTATACCCTGCCCAGGAGAATACAGAAAATTTCTCGGGTCTAATACCTCATGTGGTACTTTTGATAATTCAATGCCTAACCTCAAAACTCCAGCCAAAGCTAAAACTATGCAATCACATTCACCTTTCATAACTTTGTTAATTCTTGTATCAACATTCCCTCTTATACTGACGAAATTCAAATCTCCAAATATTTCACGGAGCAGATATTCTCTTCTTAAAGATGATGTTCCAACAGATACTCTCAAGCCATGCCTTACCCTTTGCATAATATCCTGAAAAGTCAGACCGATGATAACATCAGCAGGATTTTCCCTCTCAAGAAAAGCAGATAAAGAAAGTTCTTCAGGAACATCTAGAGGAACATCTTTAAGAGAATGAACAGCAAAATCAATATTTCCTTTTAAAAGCTCATCTTCTATATCTTTGACAAATAAGCCCTTATGAGGGATCCTTGAGAATGGAGCATCTAATATTTTATCCCCCTTTGTCTTTATTATGCATAAATCAAATTCTGCATCAGGAAAATTTTTCTTCATATTCTGAATAAAGATTTCTGTTTGCTTCAAGGCTAACTTACTCCCACGCGTTCCAACACGGAATTTCATAATTAAATGAGTTTGAGAATTAAAGACAAAAATACTATTGTCAAAAAAGATGAAATGCTATCTTAAAGATCATCTTAAATCCTTTGAATACAAGATGGCGAATAAATACAAATATTTGCTCTGTTTCAAAGTTCTGTTATGTAATTAAGAAGACCACGAAATATAACATAACAATACCTGCATCTTTGTAAGGAAGCTTTAAGCCAAATATGAAGATCCACGAAGGAAAACCCTGCAACAGAGCAACAAATATTAATAAAAGCGCATAAATCAAAAAACTAAAAACACTTTTGCTTTATTGTGGTACCATTAATATCAATGATCTCATATCGCTTCTTAACATCATCTGATACACTTAGTAAAGTATGAGGAACTGGATCAAAAACTTCAATACAGCTTCCTTCTTTAACAAGAACAAAAATTTTCCCCAAAGGTATATTCACTTCTAAAAATCTTCCTTCATCTCCGCCATCGTATTTGGAAGACGGAGAAAAGTAATCTACCCATTTTCCCGGTGGTATATAAACTTCTCTTGAGCTTTTTCCCTTCTCTACTATTCCCGCAACCAAGATTGAATCACCAAGCAAAAATTCTTGCTCTATCGTCTCAAGTTTTTCAGGTAAATATCTAACAACTTTCGGATATTCCAGAAATATATGTCTTACAGCTGGATAGCCCTTTTCTTCTGCAAGCTTTGAGAGTTTATATATGTATGGAACAAGCTTCATATGTTCTGTTGCATAGAAACGGAAAATTTCTGTTGTTTCTGAATCTTTATCAAACCTCCAGTTCAAAAGAGGGGTCGTTCCATGATGAGTTCTGAAAACAGGCACAAAAGCACATATAGATACCCATCTTAAATATAGTTCTTTGTCAGATGGAATACCAAGAGTTGTGTAACCTGCTATATCTGGTCCAACATTAGAAACACCAGCTATACCTATAGATGTCATCATAGGTATTATAGAACCAAGACCGTCCAATCTTTCAAAAGTTGTGTTCTGATCACCTTGCCATACAACTGGAGAATATTTCCACGAGCCTGTAAAACCTGAGCGCGAGAAAAACACAAAATCTCCATCTGGTTTATAACTTTCCCAAAATTCTCTATTCAATTTAGCCCAAATATAAGGATACATATTATGAATTTCCCAACCGCTCTTCCCATCATAGGTAAAAATATCTGGAGTAACCCATTCTCCGAAATCAGCCATCCAACCACTAAACCCAAGTTTTGCAGCTCTTTCAAAATTTTCGTATATAAAATTTAGAGCTTTGGGATTTGAAAAATCTATAAGGGTCGTCTTTCCCTCAGCTGGGTGTAGATAATATCTTACACTACCATTTTTATCTTTCATTAAAATTCCTATAGATAGGGCATCTTGGTAAACAGTTCTCTCCACTGGAACGAATGTATGAAAATAACCCAGAAATTTGAATCCAAGTTCTTTCAGATTTTCAGATAGCTCTTTTATGTTCGGGTAAAGTTTTTTGTCTTCTTGCTTATCCCAACCTGCAATAGAGTATATATCCTGAGTTCTCCAAGTTCCCCCAGCCCAATCTTCTGTCCATATAGCTGAAGCAGGTATTTTATTTTCTCTTGCCCATTTCGCAGTATTTAAAACATACTCCTGTCCCAATACCTGATCTAACCAGTTCCCAAATGCCCAAATTTTTGGAGTTCTTTGCCTGCCTACTAATGCTGTAAATTTTTCTATAGCTTCAAATGGTTTTTTATTCCAAAAGAAAATAAAGAACTCAAAGTTATCTGAAAAAACTTTAACCTTCCAGAAATTCTGAGAATCACACATATAAAACTCCATTCTTGAATAACCAGAAACAAAGAAAGCATAATTTTGGGAAGAAATAAAAAACGGGACAGGAAAGTATGTACTGACCTCACCAAAAGGTCTTGGAGGATTGTTGTCATCACCAGTGCCGAAATGTTGCTCCTGAGTCCATATTTCTCTTTTCAAACCAGTAGCATCTGCATAATCAGCCCATTCGCCGAAGCCAAAAAATCTCTCACCTTCTCCACAGCGCACAGAGATCTCTACAAATGGCAGTATGTCATCCTTATAGCTTGCATCAATACCTGCAAAATTAACCTGAAACTTGATATAATCATTTCCATAATGTTTCTTTATAATGTCAAAACCAACAGATTTCCTTTCTATCTCCTCCTCTTCTATCTTCTGATAACCTCCAATGTTAGCGAATTCTGAAAAACTCAACTTAGATTTACCGTAATCTACTTTCTCAAACCTGCTAATTATACTTTGTTCTAAAGATTGTTTTTCTCCCTTACAAAAAGCAATTGTGAAAAATAAAACAAGAATTAAAGAGAATTTGTATCTCATAGCTAAAAATTTTATAAATCTACAATTTCAAATCTTGAAAACACATAGCTTTCAAAAGAATTCTCTGTCCTAAATTACGGAGTTTTTCCTGATTGTCAAACAGTATTTTATAGTTTCTTCAGCTAAAATTGGTTAAGAACCTCTATAACCGAGAAAATTTTATTGTTTCAAGATAACCATAATTCAACTTATAAAACATATAAGATGTAGTGATATACTATCTTGTTGGAGCAACACAATTTATATATTTCTGCCAAAAGATAACAACAATTAAAAGAACATGGGAAAAAATGTATCACTTCTGAACAGGTTGACAATAGTCTGTAGGAGATTTCGGATAGACATTATTATCAGAATCATCGCAATCCCCAAAGGTTGATATAAGTTCTTCAGCAGGATAAAAACCAACCTCCTGAGAACAAGAAGTAATACCATCGGAAAATCTATCTCTATCAAAATCTTTGTAATAAACAACTTCGCAGTCTTTTCCATCTGCGGTTATTAAGCATCCATTTATCAGGGCAAAAAGTATCACCATACAAATAGGAATACGACAATGTTTCATTAGCTACAAATTAATTTTACTACTATCTCCTTGAAGGAGATTTATCTACTCTAAAGACATCTACAAAAGCGTTTGGTGGGATTTCAACATTTCCCACCATCTTGAGCTTTTTTTTACCTTCTTTTTGCTTTTCAAGTAGTTTTATCTTTCTTGTAACATCTCCTCCGTAACATTTTGCTGTTACATCCTTTCTGTATGGCTTTATGGTCTCTCTTGCAAGTATCCGAGAACCAACTCCAACCTGTATCACTACCTCAAAAATCTGGCGAGGTATGAGTTCCCTTAATCTTGATGCAATCTCTCTTGCTGATCTTTGGGCTTTTTCTCTAACAGTTATAACTGAAAGCTCATCTACTTTTTTGTAATTAATATAAGTTTCAAGCTTGACTATATCACTTTCTTCCCATGAATAGAATTCATAGTCCCATGAAGCATATCCCTTTGAAACAGATTTTATCTCATCGTTGAAACCAAAAATTATCTCTGAAACAGGCATAAGGTATTTGACAACAGCGATACCAGAAGAAATTTTAAAGTCTAATTGCCTCCCTCTTCTTTCCTCGCAAACTCTGAAAACATCTCCCAAAAAATCTGGTCTTGTATGTATTGTGACCAACGCAAAAGGTTCTTTTATTGATTTTATCTTTTCCGGTGATGGGAACTCAGCAGGACTCCTGACTTCAATCTCCTGACCGTCTATTTTCTGCACTCTATAAGCAACTTGTGGGAATGTCATAACAACATCTACACCAAATTCATCTCTAAGTCTCTGAGAAACTATTTCCATATGTAATGTTCCTGAAAAACCTATTCTAAATCCTGCTCCAAGTGCAGGAGAGCTTTCGTAATCAACAGAAAGAGAATAATCATTAAGCTTCAATTTCATAAGAGAATCTTTCAATCTCTCATAATCTTCAGGATCAACTGGATAGAACGAAGCAAAAACGACAGGCTTTATATCCCTAAACCCTGGGATAGGAGCTTTGACGGAGTTAAGCACCCCTGTTATGGTATCTCCGACTTTAACTTCAGATATATCTTTTGTTCCCAGAACTACAAATCCAACATCCCCCTCTTCCATAAAATCTCTATCAATTGTTATCCCACCAATAACAAAACCAAGACGCTGGACCGAATACACTTTACCAGATGAAAAAATCTTAACCTTGTCTCCCTTTGACAATCTTCCATTGAATATTCTTATAAGAGCTATAACCCCCCAATAGTTATCATACCAAGAATCAAAAATAAGAGAAGACAAGGGAGCATCTTGTTCATACATAGGCGGAGGGATGTTCTCAATTATCTTTTGTAGAAGGTTTTGAACACCTTGTCCAGTTTTACCACTTACAAGAATATATTCTGATTTCAATCCTAAAATTTCTTCTATCTGCCTCTTTGTTCCTTCTATATCTGCAGAGGGAAGGTCTATTTTATTTATAGCAGTAATTATTTCAAGCCCTCTTTCAAGAGCAAGCTTGGTATAAGACAATGTTTGAGCTTGAACCCCTTGAGTAGCATCAACAAGAAGGACAGCTCCTTCGCAGGCTGTCATAGCCCTTGAAACTTCATAGTGAAAGTCCGAATGCCCCGGTGTATCTATAAGATTTAGACGATAATTATTTGAAAAGATTTTACACTCCATGTAAGCAGTCTGCGATCTAACAGTTATACCGCGCTCTCTTTCTACAGGAAGGTTATCTAAAAACTGCTCATGCAACCTCTTTTTATCAACAGCACCAGTTATCTCAAGTATCCTATCAGAAAGTGTAGATTTACCATGATCAACATGAGCTATTATACAAAAATTCCTTTTGTCCTCCTTGAAAAAAATACTCATACCTTGATACCTACCCCATTATTCAAAAATATATACAATTAACAAACAACATAATTATTTTTGTAATTCAGTAAATTATTGATACGAGAAGAAATGGAGATGATAGAGCTTTGCAAAAAATCTTACACTATAATATATGTGCGATACATTTTTCATATCACAAAAGATAACAGAAGATGGCTCAAGGATATTCTGCAAGAACTCGGATAGACCATACGGGGAAAGTCAGGCAATAGTTCTAATAGGTCCAGAAACAAGATCGCAAAACACCATAAAGGCAACTTATATAAATGTAGGATTCAAACCAGCTAAGCATACTATTTTTCTCGGCAAACCGTTCTGGATGTGGGGAGGAGAATTTGCAATAAATGAAAACGGAGTGTGCATAGGAAACGAGGCATTATTCACAAAGGTCAAAATAAAAGGAAACAATGGACTTTTAGGGATGGACATGCTCAGAATATCGGCAGAAATATCTGACAACGCTGAAGAATCTGTTGGAAACATAATAGAACTTCTTGAAAAATACGGACAAGATGCAAACTCTGCTTACAACAAAGAGTTTAGATATCATAACAGCTTCTTAATTACAGATCCTCAAAAAACATTCTATATAGAAACTGTTGGTAGAAATTATGCGGTCAAGGAAATAAAAGAGGATTTCTTTTCCATATCAAATAAAATGCAAATCAGAAGTAAAGAAGAATGTATTTTATCAAATATGGAATCACCTCAAAAATATGAAAGGAAGCTTTTTTCTTTTCTCGCAGGAGGAACTGAAAGAATGAAGAAGATAAGAAAAGAAATAGAAAGAATATTTTTAGAAGAAAAGAAAATATCCCTAAAAGATTGTTTCAGAGCTCTAAAAATTCATGGATTCGGTCCAAGGTCAGTATGTATGCATTATGGTATATTCTCCCCATCGCAAACCGCAAACTCAGTAGTAGTTAAACTTCACAAAAACGGGAAAATAATCCTATGGGCAACAGGAACACCACATGCCTGTATTTCTCTGTTTAAGCCTTTCTCATTCAAAAGTCAAATACCAAATCAGGAACTCTTTCTTCCATCTGGAAAACAAGATGAAACTTTGTGGTGGCTCTCCCTAAAGCTTCACGAAAAACTGTTCAAAAACAGAAAAGCACTCGAAGAATTCACATATGAAATAAACCAGATACAAGATGAATTGCTATCTTTAGAACATCAAATAGACGAAAAATCAATATACGAAATATCTCTCCAATCAATAAACAAAGAGTTACAAACAATAAGAAAGTTTTTGAAAGAACTCAAAATCAACTGATAGCAATGATAAAAATGCATCAAAATCTATCTTTCATCATTAAAAAAATCAAAAATTTTCATAGGTTGAGGAAATTCCTGAATTTCCAATGGCATAACAGATACACTCAATAGTAAGCCAAAAATTTTCTATATTAAAAAGCTACTAACTTCACCCATTTCCGAGATTTCAAAGTTCTTTTAAGTGAGAAATACCAAATGTAAAGCAAATTCCTGTAGAGCCACTATCTAATTTTCTTTTGAATTCTTCCGATACACGATTAATAAATTCAAAGATCAATAAATCATTAATGAAAACATTAAAGCATTTCAACAGTTGTATCTGCAATTTGGCGTGAGAGATTAACTACATCAACTCTTGGAAGGATCTTATATATTTTTTCAGCTTCGTTTCCATCCAAACCAGATCTTAAAAGAAGTATTTCAAAAGACTGAACAATCTTTGGCCAGTAATTATGAATGAAAAACCTTGCCATGTTCTCGTAGTATTTTCCATAGGGTTTATCTTTGTGCTTCGTAGCTCTTGCAATAGATGATTCTCCAAAGAAGATGCCGATGAGTATATCTGAGAATGCAGCGAGTATTTCTTGCTCATTTTGTATTTCTTCACCGAACTTTGCAAAGACTTCTTGTGTCTTAACAATCAGATACCTTTTTGCAACCTCAAGAGCGAAAAGTTCATCTTTTGCGACAAAATCAGATATTTGCTTTTTTATTTCATCTGGCTCATCTAACAATTTTTTAGATTTTTGAGCCCAGCCGAAAAAGTCAATTCTTCCACGCATTGCCCGCCTTATAATCATATCTGGTATGTTTAACCTATTTATCTCATTTGTACCTTCATATATCCTGTTGACCCTCTCATCTCTATATGCGTTTTCAACCTTGTAATCTCTTAGGTATCCATATCCTCCGTGAATCTGGACAGCATCATCTACTATACTCCAGAGAGCTTCCGATCCTCCGACCTTAAGTATTGTAGCCTCAACCGCGAACTCTTCAAAAGCCTGCCACTCCTCCACCTTTTCACCAAGCCACTTTTGGTCTATTAAGTTTGTTATACGGTAGGCTGAACTTTGTATGGCGTAAGTTTTCGAAGCCATATTCGCTATCTTCCACTTGATAAGTGGGAATGATACTATTGGTTTCCCAAATTGCTTTCGCTCTTTGGCATAATCAACAGCTATTTTAGTAAGAATTCTTCCTCCTCCACCGGCTGAACCACCCAATCTCATTCTACCAAGATTCAATGCATTCAATGCAACCTTGTGCCCTTTTCCTATTTCACCAAGGACATTCTCACAAGGAACCTTAACATCTTCAAGAATGACTTGACGAGTAGAAGAACCTTTCTGTCCCATCTTTTTCTCTTCTTTACCCGTTTTCACACCAAAGTTTCTTTCTACTATAAAGGCAGTGAAGTCTTTTCCATTAACTTTTGCAAACACTATAAATATGTCAGCAAATCCGGCGTTTGTTATAAATTGCTTTGTTCCATTTAGAACGAAGTATTTACCTCCCTCAACTGGTGTAGCAGTTGTTTTTGCGTTAAGAGCATCAGATCCTGCCTGTGGTTCAGTCAGAGCATAAGCTGCAATCTTTTTGGCATAAGCAAGATCTGGTAAGTATTTTTTCTTCTGCTCCTGTGTTCCAAAGAATATTATCGGATGAGAACCAATCGTTATGTGAGCTTCAGAGGAAACAGCAAACGATGTGTTATACATCATCATCTCATTAACAGCGAGAGCAGAAACTTTATCAAGCCCAAGCCCACCGTATTCCTGCGGCACTTCTATAGCAAAAAACCCAAGCTCACCAGCCTTCTTCAGAAGATCCCTAACAATCTCGTGTCCCCCATCCTCTATTTGTTCCTCTTTTGGTAGGACCTCTTCCTTCATGAACTTCTCAACCGTCTGAGCAAGCATTTTTTGCTCTTCATTCAGATCCTCTGGAGTAAATATATCCTTTTTTACGACTTCATTTAAAAAGTCACATCCGTTTGGCATTTTTTGTACCTCCGTAATTTCAAATTTGATAAAAATTTTCCAATATTCAAATTTTTCAAATTTTCTAATCTTCTATTAAAATATAAAATTCCTGCGAAAGTATTGATAAAGATTGACTAAGTTCAACATCATATGTTTCTGTTTTTCCTAAATTTGCTTTCTGAACTACAAATATTTTTTTAAACATGTTATCTTATGTGATATTTTTCTTAAACCTCACGCTTTTTGAAGCAGTAAAAACAGCTTTAGAGAAAAATCTTTCACTTAAATCTGCAGAGTATGTCGTAGAATCGGCAGAAGATCTTGCTAAATCTTCTCTATCTTTTTTACTTCCTCGTGCAAATGTAAATTTCAACTACACAAAACAATTCAAGCTACCTCAAATAGAGTTCATCCCCGGACAAAAGAGAGAAGTTGGCAAGAAAGAACAGAGTCAACTTGTTTTATCAATTGTGCAAGCTTTCCCAATAGATTTTTCAGTATGGTATGCCCGGCAAGCCCTGATTTCAGCTTATAAAAGTCAAAAATGGTCATATGAAAACTTAAAAAATGAGATAATTTATTCAACAGTTAGTCTCTATATTATTATTTCTAACCTTCTCAGAGCTAAAGATCTTGCCAATGAAAATCTTGAAAGAATAAAGAAAAGATATGAAACGGCTTCAAGACTTTTTGAAAGCGGCCTTATAACAAAAACAGATGTCCTAAGGATAGAAACATCGCTTTACGAAGCAGAACTTCAGATAAGAAATTTAGAACTACAGATACAAAACAATGTATCAAATCTCGCATCAATACTCCTTATGGATGAAAAATCTACATTACCAACACAAAGTATAGAGGAACTGATAGAAAACCTTAAACCAGATGAGGTGATAGAGAGATCAAAACAGGATAAATTAGAAGAAACCCCAGATATTCTTTCACTCAAGAATACTTTGGAACAAATCAGTAATCAGGCAAAAGTTGAAAGAGGAAAGTTATTCCCTCAACTGAATGTAAGCTTCTCTTTACTAAACACATATGGAACATTTATAGAGCAGAGAAACATACCTTCTTTATCTTTAGGTGTATCCCTGAATATAGATTTTGGTGGCTCTCTCTTTTCATATCTTTCAACTGTAAAAAGGAAAATATCTCTGACTTACCAACTAGAAGAAGTAAAAATCAGGAAACAAAAGGAATTAGATAACATATTCAAAGAGTATGAGATAATAAAGGAAAAGATAAAAACAGCTGAAAAGAGGTTGGCGTTTGCTCAAAAAACACTTGAATCAGCCCAAGATTTCTTTGAACAAGGAAGAATTACATCTGTTGACCTACTTGATTTTGAATTGCAATTTGAAAACGCAAAAATAGATCTCCTGAACTCAAAGTCAGAGATGCTTCTACTTCTAATGAAACTAAAGAGGATAGAAGGAAAACTAAGTGAAATATTCAACATAAGCTAAAATTTGGAGTTTATCTTGCCATATAATGAACTAAATAATAGGTTTTAACTATTCCGCTCAAGGATAGTTTTTAATCATCTGGAAATGCTTCTTTGCAAACATGGTTAAACATTTTGATTATTGGAAAGTGGAGGAGAATTTTTAAATCTTTTTGCATATCAGTAAATTTCAAAATTACAGAAGCGACAACAGAGGGGAATTTGTATGTTTGCTTTTTGGGGTTCTGAACATAACCTTTATTTTTCATCCTTTGTTGTAGGTATTATCTCATGTTCAATGGTTCATTTTTGATGAATGGGCATTTTCGGTTATTTTTATAAAAGTCACGCTTTTATTACATTTATGAAAAAATTTAAAAGAATTATGAGATATGAAACTTCTTTCAAAGAACTGATCTTGGGTGTAGAGCAAGAAATCCTCACCCTTATCATCGGTCTTAATCTTAAAATCCTGGAAGTTAAAAATGTTGAATTCCCCCAGGTCAGAGAAAAAAGAGTTGATAAACTCTATATCTCCGAATACAATGGTAAAAAATTTGTCTTACATATAGAGTTCCAACTCTATTATCAAAAATGGTTCCCAATAAGAATGTTGAGTTATTTTGTAGATATAAAAACTCAATTCCCTGATACCGAGATTTGGCAAATTGTTTTTACATTAGGACAAATTACAGAATCATCC
>Ga0209289_100452_pt1 | contig 21461 bp, 21 predicted proteins | sample GXS110809BmetaG_FD_184121 | JGI IMG/M metagenome (GOLD analysis project Ga0209289, IMG submission 184121) | Hot spring microbial communities from Gongxiaoshe hot spring, China to study Microbial Dark Matter (Phase II) - GXS 110809B (SPAdes)... ...
CTTTGCAAGTTCGCGGACCAAATTGACCGAGTAAGTTCTCATGCCTGTCCTGAAAAGCAGGATGGGTCTCGCATCGTATCCAATTCGCATGGACGATTCCCCTTCTCGGTAGCGTTGGGTAAGCCCCAACAATGAACTTTTTGGCGTTGGCTTAAAGCCGACGCTACATTTTTCCGCGACGAGAACAAAAGTTCTGGTGCGTGACACTTTTAAGTTTGGCAAGCGGTGAGTTTCAACTGCTTGAGGTGTGTGTAATGCCCAGAATTGCCATAGATGCCAGACCGTTGACTCAAAAGCAGCGCACAGGTGTTGAAAATGTTGGAGCACAATTTGCGAGGGTTTTGATGTCGGAGCCAACAAAGCACTGCTGGCACTTTTACTTTACCGACCCGCCCAATTTCTCCTTGCCGAAAGAAATTCGTTGGCGCTCTTATCGTGGCCCCGGTTGGATGCGTTTAATTTTGCCATTATGGCTTCTTGTTGACCGCATCAATTTGGTGCACTTTTACCTGAGTTATGTGCCGCCATTGGCGCGAACCTTGAAAACTCGCACTGTCGTTACAGTTTGCGACTTAATGTGGCTTGACGATATCTCGTTCGTTGATGAGCCAAGTAGGAAGTTTTTTGTCAAGGGTGTTTTGCCATCGCTTAAGAAGAGGGTTGACTATTTCATCGCAATTTCTGAGGCAACGAAACGGGACTTGGTCTCTCGGCTTGGGATAGCGCCTGAAAAAGTGAGCATCGTGTTTCCTTATGTTGACGAGCGTTTTCGCCCCATTGAGGGTGCAAAAGAAGCGGTCCGACAAATTTACGGTCTTGAGAGCGATTTCTTGCTCTTCGTCGGCACAGTTAAGCCAAATAAGAACATAGGTCGGATTTTGGATGCCTTCGCTCAGTTGAGAAAGCAGCATCCAGAAGCGCTTTTGGTAGTGGTTGGTTTTGCTCCGCCTTTTTGGGATGAGGCAAAAAGAATTGCCAAAGGTGAGGCAGGAGTTCGTTGGCTCAATTATGTCCCTGATGAGCACTTGCCTTTGCTTTACAGTTCTTGCTTGGCTCTCGTCTCTCCGTCAATCAACGAAGGTTTTGGTTTGCCCTTGCTTGAGGCAATGGCTTGTGGCGCTGCAGTAATTGCTGGAAACACGGGCGCTCAACCTGAAGTTGTCGGAGATGCAGGCTTGCTTGTTGACCCATTTGACGATGAAGCGATAACTCAAGCACTTTTGGCTTTGTGGGAAGACCCTTCATTAAGGCAGGATTTGGGGCAGAAAGCAATTGAGCGAGCACACACTTTCTCGCCTAAACGAACACTTTCACAATTGCTGGATGCTTACGAAAAAGCCTTATCCCATCGTTGAACGGTTCCCTTGAAAATTAGCCGAGCAAAATCCGAAATTAGCCCCGATGAGAGCAGAGCCGTTGCCAGCAGGAAGTGAAGAGGGAGTGTCACGAGAAGAACCAAAATCCTTACGGCTATGCCAAAAACCGAGAAACGCTTCCACTCCCTTTCGTTCCACTCCCACAACGACTTTTTGCCTAAAAGGCTGACAACAATTCCCAGCAAAATGAATTTGCCTTTGCTCGGCGAATGGGCTTTGGAAGGGATGATGAGGGCTTGACAATGGCTTTTTGCCAACCAAACGACAAGTTGGACAAAACTGTTCAACGGGACATGGGAAGAGCCACTTAGGAACGGTATTACGATATCGGCGATGCCATCGCGTTTCAGGTGCAATGCTTGGCTTGGTCTGGCGATTATGGCAATCGGCAAATCCCATCGTTGTCTCGCAGCCTTCGCTACCATCTGCAAAGCGGTTTTGTCACCTTCGTAAGCGGGGGAGAGCAAAAGGACAAAAGGTTGCACAGGTAGCGAGTCAACTTGTTTCCCCCACTCTTGACTTTCGTCTGACAAAAAACTCAACAACTTCGCCAATCGTTCGGTGCTCATTGGTGGTTCAAGATACCTCCGTTTGACAATACCCCACCACTTTGCGAGCAACAGAATTGCTGAAAAGTGATAGGTCAAGAACCTGTCGCAAAGAGCCTCAGTTGCGAGCAACCGGAGCAAGTTACCGATTTGCCAACCTAACCATGCAAAGTTTGGTGCATGCAGCAAATTGTAAAGCCAAAAGTTGCGAAAGGAGAGCAACTCAAAAAACCATCTGGGTTTGACTTGCCCCGTCTGAGCACCCATATGCCAAACAACGCTTCTTGGTTCGTAAACAATGCGCCATCCCTTTTGAAGCGCTCTCAAACTCAAATCCACATCCTCAAAGTAAGCGGGCGAAAAGATTGAATCAAAACCTCCCAAAGCCCAAAACTTCTTTCGGTTAAAAGCGACGCCACCACCGGGAGCGTGAAATTGCTCCTCAGGCACCATGGCGAGTTTTAACTTCTCTTCATCTCTCTCGCAAACCACTGAAATGAACCCTCCCGACACTACCAAACGGTTTCGGTTGGCAAAGTCAGGAGAACCATCAAATCGGAGCAGTTTCGCTCCGACAGCGAAAACACTTGGGTCTTCAAAGTGTTCAAGCATCGGTTCAAGGAAACCTTTCTCAGGCTTCATGTCGTTGTTCAGCAAGACTACGATTTCGTGCTTAGCCGCTAAAACGCCGAGATTGTTTGCGACGGAAAAGCCGTAATTCCGCGGGAGAGCAATCAAACGAATTTGAGGGAACCGCACTCGCAAAAATTCTACACTTCCGTCGGTGCTACCGTTATCAACGACGATAACTTCATCGCCTTCGCGGACAGCATCAAGCACCGATGGCAAAAATCGCTCCAACAAGTGTTTTCCGTTCCAATTGGCGATGACAATACTTACAGGCTTTGTGCTCATTTTTCGTCACCAAACCAAATTGTGGCAAAATTGCGAGTGCAATAGCACAGTAAAGTTTGGGAGTGACGGTGCATGTTTCTTCGGGCTTTGCAACTTCTCGGTAGGTTCCTTTTTGTGGTCAACTTAGCAAGCATTTGGGTGCTCGTGAGTGAGGGCATAAAGGCATTTTGGGAGTATTTGAGGTTGGTTTGGAATGCTTACCTGTGGCGACGAAGCGTTTTTCGCTTATCTGCATCGGAGTTAAACTTGCCTGAAGTTTCGTTGAGCGACATTTTGCCAAACGCGGAATCTTCGTGCATTAACTTACAATACGCCTTGCATCGGACTGGTTCTCTGCCTTTGGAGGAACTGGCAATATTGGCTGTTATTGTCCGTTGTCTTCAGCCGAAACGAATTGTTGAGATAGGCACTGCTGAGGGACGAACGGCTTTGAATCTTGCTCTCAATTCACCACCTGACGCTGAAATCATCACCCTTGATTTGCCGCCGGAGTTGACTGGTGAACACCGAAAGCACAGCGGTCCGAATTACCGTCAAATGGACATAAAAGAGCCCGGCATTTTATTCCGAGACCATCCTGTCGCCTCAAAGATCAAATTGGTGCTCGCAGACTCCACGAAATTTGACTGGACACCTTACGAACGCTCGGTTGACTTCGTTTTCATTGATGGAGCCCACGATTACGAAAGCGTCCGCAAGGACTCTGAGAACGCTTTGAGAATCATCCGACCAGGGGGCGTCATTGTGTGGCATGATTATGGGGTCTGGGGAGGTGTGACTCGCTATCTTGACGAGTTGAGAGCGAAACTTCCTATTGTGCTACTCAAAGGCACGACGCTCGCCTGTCTGAAGGTGACGGAAAATGACCTGCAGAACCTTGAAGGAAAGCGCGAAGGTTGATGGCATAGGTTTGCACACTGGGGAAAAATCGGTAGTGTGGCTTCGCCCAGCCGATGCTGGGACGGGAATTTTGTTTCGCGTCAGCAACGCTCAGGGGAGTGCGACAATCCCTGCTCTGGTGCCTTTTGTATCGGAGACAAAGCGCCGTGTCGTGCTTCAAAAAGACGGAGTTGCGGTTCAAACGGTTGAGCATTTGCTCGCAACTTGCTTCGGCATGGGTGTAACTGACTTGCTCGTTGAAGTTAATGGGATTGAACTTCCCATTGGTGACGGGAGCGCAAAAATTTGGGTTGACACTTTTGAAACAGCGGGGATCGTTGACTTGGATGAACCTGTTCCTTCTTTCGTCCCGAGAAAAGTTGCAATTGAACATGACGAGGTTGTTGTGACTGTTGAGCCGAGCGATGCTTTTAGTGCCCATTATGTTTTCATGACCAAACACCCGTTAGTGGGTGTTCAAGAAGCGAACTTTGATTCGCGGACAGACAGTTTTGCAACGGAAATTGCACCAGCACGAACCTTTGGTTTCTGGGAAGAGGTTCAGCCTTTATGGGAGCAAGGCTTAGCAAAAGGTGGGAGTTTGGAAAATGCGGTTGTCATTTTCCCTGATCGCTACTCAGTGCCTCTGCGTTTCCCCAACGAACTTGCCCGTCACAAGTTGTTAGACTTAATGGGCGATTTTATGCTGCTTGGAGTTAGGCTACAGGCGAAGGTTTATGCTCGCTCCAGTGGACATACACATCATTTTCGGTTGTGCCAAATTTTATGGCAACGGGTGGAACAGGAGGCGAGAGCGTAATGGTGGAAGCGCCATGCGGTTTGGATGTAAAGCAAATTCAGGAGTTATTGGCTCATCGGTTCCCGTTCCTTTTGGTTGACAAAGTGACGGAACTTGAACCGGGCAAGAAAGCCATTGGGGTTAAAAATGTGACCATCAACGAGTGGTTTTTTCAAGGTCACTTCCCCAACGAACCGGTAATGCCCGGTGTGTTGATCTTGGAATGTATGGCTCAGGTCGGTGGCATCGCAATCTTGAGTGCACCTGAAAACAAAGGCTTGACAGGTTACTTGGTTGGTATAGAAAAGGCGAGATTCCGCCAACCGGTTGTGCCTGGTGACCAATTGGTCATATGCGCGGAAGTAACCGCCATCAGGACAAACATATGCTTCGTCAAGGCTGAAGCGTTCGTTAATGACAAAATGGTGGCAGAAGCGCAATTGACAATGGCTTTGAGGATGTGAGACGGAAATCGTATGCGGTGAGTGCTAAAATGATAACTGGCACCTTTTGGTCGGAGGGGTTGGGGAGCCAGGTACCCCGCCGGACTTGAAATCCGGGCGCCCCGAAAGGGGTTCGCGGGTTCGAATCCCGCCCCCTCCGCTGAACTCGCTAATCCCTACGCCCTAAAAGCACATACCCAATTGGAGGTCAGGAGTGTGGAAGAATGTGAACGAGGAAACTAAGGCTCGCTGGACATTGAAGGATTTGCCGCCGGAAATTCGCCCCCGTGAACGCCTTGCCAAAGACGGGGAACGCTCCCTTTCTGACGCCGAACTCCTTGCTATCATCTTGAGAACTGGAAACCAAAACGAAACCGCTTTGGAGTTGGCTCAAAGGTTGCTCTACCAGTTCGGTGGATTACAAGGGTTGCATCAGTGCTCTTTAGCGGAACTCGCTGAAGTTAAAGGTGTTGGAATGGCGAAAGCGTGTCAAATCAAAGCAGCGATGGAGATAGGAAGGCGAACTTTTGAAACCGGACGCTCCGAAAAGTTTACAATCCGCTCCCCTGCCGATGTCGCTCGTTTACTCATGTCGGAGATGCGTTATCTTGACAGAGAACATTTGAGGGTAGTTCTGCTCAGCACCAGAAACACTGTGCTTGATGTCGTGACCGTTTCCGTCGGCACTTTGAATGCATCTTTGGCTCATCCGCGCGAGTGTTTTAAAGAAGCGATCCGACAGAGCGCAGCAGCGGTCATTTTCGTCCACAACCACCCGAGCGGAGACCCTGCACCAAGCCCGGAAGATGTATCGTTGACGCGACAACTTGTAGAAGCGGGGAAATTGCTCGGCATTGAGGTGTTAGACCATGTTATCATTGGCGATGGAGTGTTCGTGAGCCTAAAAGAACGGGGATTGATGCCGTGAGGAGGGATTGACAAATGCTTTATGCAGTCCGGAAATTGTTGAGTGGTTTCTCGCGAAACTTGGGTATTGACCTTGGAACCGCCAACACTCTCGTCTACATGCAAGGGAAGGGTATCATGCTGCGAGAGCCGTCAGTTATCGCAGTTGATACCGAGACTGGGAGGATTTGCGCTGTCGGGGAAGAAGCCAAAAGGATGGTTGGGAGAACCCCGGGGAGAATCGTTGCCCAACGCCCGCTCAAGGACGGAACAATCGCCGATTACGACACGACCTTAAAAATGCTCAGTTACTTCATGCACCGAGTTCACCGCCGACGCTACATGGTCTATCCACGAGTCGTCATTGGAATACCGTCAGGTGCGACCGAAGTTGAAAGGCGAGCCGTCATTCAAGCGGCGAAAGAAGCCGGTGCTATTGAGGCTTATGTCGTTGAGGAATCTTTGGCTGCTGCTATCGGAGCAGGTTTGCCCGTCAATGAACCCGTTGGGAACATGGTTGTGGACATAGGTGGAGGCAGCACAGAAGTTGCGGTCATCTCTTTGGGCGGAATTGTGGTTGCTAACACGATCCGAATTGCAGGTGACGAAATTGACGAAGCGATCATGAACTATGTCCGAAGAGCCTACAACTTGCTCATCGGCGAAAGGACTGCAGAGGAAATCAAAATCCGAATTGGCTCCGCTTACCCTTTGGAAAAAGAACTGCAAATGGAAGTAAGAGGACGGGACTTAGTAACCGGGCTGCCGAAGAGCGTTGTGCTGCGAAGTGAGGAAATTAGAGAAGCCATCTCAGAGCCTATCAACCAAATCGTTGATGTTGTCAAGTTGACGCTGGAGCAAACTCCACCCGAACTTGCAGCCGACATTATGGACCGAGGCATCGTCCTATGCGGTGGTGGCGCTTTGTTGCGCGGGCTTGACAAATTGCTCAGGCAGGAAACCGGCACCCCTGTCTACATCGCCGAAGACCCGATGAGTTGCGTCGCGTTGGGTGCGGGGCGGATGGTTGAAGACGAACTTTTCTACCGAGCGTTGAACGGACGAAATGCGTAATGTGCTGAGGCGAACGCGATGGCAGTGCGTAGAAGTGCATCCCGCTCACAATTTGCGGTTTTGAAAGCCTTCATGTGGGGAGTGACTTTTAGCATCTTCCTGCTGTTGGCTATCTTTGGAGGGCGAACCTTGTTAGCGATGCCTACGGATGTAATCAGCGCCGGCACGGTCAAACTTGTGTCGGCAATTTCGCGCTTTTGGAGCAATTTGTCGCTCCTGCCAAAACAAATCCTGCGATTTCGCGAAGTAAATCGGGATTTGAGCCAACTGCAATCGCGGTTGTCACAACTTCAAGCGGAACAATGGCGAGTTCAGGAACTGATTGAAGAAAACCACAGGCTCAGGAAATTGCTTGGGCTCGCCAGCGACCTCGCTCAACCTTACACGGCAGCAGAAGTGATTGCCATAGGCGGTAGTAACTGGTTTCACACGATCGTGATAAACAAAGGCAGCCAAGAGGGCATCCCTCAAGGTGCACCTGTGATCTATCACGATGGCTTGGTGGGTCGCGTGTGGGAGGTCCGCTCCCACCACAGCATCGTCCTATTGCTCACCGACCGCCATAGCGCTGTGGGTGTGTCGTTGACCGAACATCAGGGAGTTTACGGGATTGTCAAAGGGACAGGGAGGAGGTTGTGCGAATTGGTGCATTTATCCCGACATGTTGTGCCCCGAAAAGGCGAAGTATTGGTCACTTCAGGTTTGGGTGGAGTTTTCCCGAAAGGGATTCCTGTTGGTGAAGTGGTTTCTGTAAGCACCACTACCGAACCGCCAACGGTGAAGGTCAAACCGTTCCTTCAAGTGGATGAATTGCATGAGGTCATTGTCTTGACAAAACTACCTCCTACTGTCAACCAATGAACCATGCAACGATGGAAACCAAGACACAATAGGCGCTGAACCAACGCAACTTCGCCAGTTGAACTGCCTTCAATGTCCAATGAATTGCTAACATTCCCACCCCAAAGGCTACCAAAGTTGCAAAAAGCAATGCGGCTGCTCCGATTTGTATCCCGGCAATATCCTTCGCTTCCAGCAGGTTGGCTCCCAACATTGCGGGTATACCGACCACAAAGGCGAACCTTCCCGCTTGTTCCTTACTCAAGCCGCAAAAAAGCCCAGCGGCGATTGTTGCCCCAGAACGGGACAAACCCGGGAAAACTGCCAATCCCTGAGCGATGCCTACTATAAGGGCACGCCACCAAGCCAGTTTGTGTTCATCTTGTCTTCGTTTCCCAACCTGTTCGCTGGAAAAGAGCAAGAACGCAGTTATCAAAAGAAACAAAGCCACAAACCTTATGGAACCGAACGCTTGTTCTACCTTCTCTTCCAATGAAAGTGCAATCGCTGCTGTTGCGAAGTTAGCGAGGATGACATAACCGAGCAACTTCAGTCCGTCCTTGTCGCCTTTCATCGCACCACGAACCATCAACGCTATTTCCTCGTGGAAGTAGACAATTAGTGCCAGTAGCGTCCCAAGGTGAAGGAAAACGGCGACCGACAACCGAACTTCTTCAGGAACTTTGAGCCAATGTTCAATTAGCGCCAGATGCCCGCTGCTTGAAACGGGCAGAAATTCTGTCAAGCCTTGAACGATAGCCAAAAGGAGAAGTTGAAACAGGTCCAACATCCTCACCCTTCCTCAGGTGCTGTTAACCTTGACATAATTGCAAGAAGTAACGATGGATACGGGTATCGTCGGTTAACTCAGGGTGGAAGGTTGTGGCGATCACATTGCCTTGCTGGACGAAAACAGGTTTACCGTCCAGTTCCGCTAAAACTTCAACACCTTCGCCAACTGCTTCAATGACCGGTGCCCGAATAAATACACCACGCACTGGCACTTCGCCAAATTTGGGCACAAATATATCAGCCTCAAAACTATCCTTTTGCCGACCGTAAGCGTTGCGGTTAATAACAATGTCAAGGACGCCGATTCGCGGTTGATCGCTCTCAAGGATCGTCTTCGCTAAAACGATCGCACCAGCGCAAGTCCCGAAAACTGGCAACCCTTCCTCTATTTGCTCACGCAGAGCATCAAAGAGCCCGTAACGGGTCCCGACTATCCCCAAAGTGGTGCTCTCACCGCCAGGGATGATAACGCCATCAACACCTTCAAGGTCTTCCGGCAACCGAACACCTTTCGTTTTGACATTCAACCTGTGAAGCATGTCCATATGTTCAGCAAAATCACCCTGAATTGTCACGACACCGATAAGCATTGATGATCACCTCGTAGGCTCAGCGAATTTCCAGTCAGGTTATTTTGATGCAAATGGTATGGAGTGATAGAGGTTGGGCGTGCTCACCTTACTTTTACACTTCACGCGTTAACTTCGTAATCTGGCTGCTGCACTCTGAGGTTACAAATCCATTCAAAATCCCTCAAGTTGTGGGTGAAAAGCACTAAATTATGCTCAATCGCCGTGCCAGCGATCAACATGTCGCAAATTAATCCCTCTATTGAACGACCACCGCTTGGTGGAGTATAGCGAGCACAATATTCGCGCAGGAGTTGATATGCTACTTTGCTGATTTTTGCTGTAACCCGGTAAATCCGTTTTATCTTGGAACTCTTTCTCATCCCGTCTATCCTTGCTTCAAACCCAGAAATTACCATTCGCCGGTTGCCCGATAAGTTAGCGATTCCTTTCAGCCGTTCCATAAGCGTTACGACCGAGATGGATAGATGCCATCCATCCTCAAGCATTCTTTCCCACCAATCAATCGCTTTCTCGTGCCCGTTGTCGTAGTGCATCAAAACCATGCTATCTACGAGACCTTCCTTCATGCTCAGTCCCCCTGCGGGCTACTATGCACCACCTGACCAACCCAAAAACTTCTCGCAAATCTTCAGGGGCGAGAGTTGAGAGTTCCTTTTGGAATTTGTTCATGACCTCCGAAATGGTGCGATAGGATTGCTTCGGACCTGATCTCAGGCTTGGTGAGTTTTGAAGCACTTTGGCGTATTCAAGTGCCTTTTTCAAGCCATGCGAGCAACAGTATGAACTCCACTTGCTCCATTCTGAAGGCGTTATACCTACAAGCATCCCCTCAATTTTCTCTGCCAATCTGAGCTTTTCGTCCCTCGTCATCAGTAATTCCCCCTCGGACATGCATCGCTTTTGGGTTTCATATTGTGGACGAAGGTTTCCCAAGATGGCTTGTGGAGCAAATCCGAATTCTGGCATGCAATCATGCACCTTTTCACGAAGCCGATCAAAGCATCTCCTTCTTTGACTTCTGGCTTCGGTAGTGAAGTCAAATCCGACATTTTCCAAAGCCTTAACCGTTTCGGCTCAAATTTGACTGCCCCGAAGCACCTCGGCTTAGCACCACCAAGTTTGGGAGTAAATGACTCATCATCTGCCTTCCACCCAAGTGCATGGAAAATCAGTCCTAATTCGCTCTCATCCAAGTTTTCAAAACAAAGGATAGTTCGGAATTTCGTCCCCTTTGGGACTGCTTCCACAAAGCGACAGTTGCGCTCCGGTTGCTGATTGGGAAGCCTTTGAAAAGCCTTGACTTCGTAAAAACGACGGGCGTTTTGAGCGCGCCTCGGTTCCCACAGTTCGGCAATTTTCACTTTGACCAGCGATACATTGCCTACAAGCATAGCATCTGTGAAGTTCGCTCGTCCTCTCAATCCTGTAGTTCCGAACAGGCGACATGATGGGCAGAGTTGGCTTCGGTCAACACTTTTGAACTCACAACGCTGGTGATCTTTTGAACGCACCTGTTCACTCCTGCGAGTTTGTGAAACGCACGAATTTGAAATCGCCTCAACGATGGCTCTAATGCTACCTTTCAAACTCGTGCCCGGAATGCAAATTTGCCCGTTACGGCGGTAAAAAGTATGCCAAACATCGGGTCGGTCGCCTTTTGCGTTTGGGTCAAACTCGTAACCACCAGAACCAACAAAAAGATACTCAGAGACGACCTCAAACTCCAAATCCATCTGTCCTGTCAAGCCCCTGAATTTCTCAAAAGTCACCGCTTCTGACCTCTTGGGCACTTCAGTCGGTATCGGGACAAGAGAGAAAGGTTTAGGTTCAAGTTGTTCCGTTCTCATCGCTTATCACCTCTCTTGGGCTAACGAACATAGCAACGCCATCGCGGTAGAAGACCTTACAACGCAACTTCGCTTTTGCTTTATTCACGACAGGGTATTGATTGAAGGGTGGGGCAATGCGTTTGTCTTCCAACGAAAACAGGTATGTCGTTTGCTCTTCAACTTCCCATTTGCCTTCAATTTGGTCCAGTAGCAAGTTGTTCTTCGGTGAATCACTCAGAAGTAAAACACGGAAATTTTCGCCTTTAGTTCGTCGCCACTTGACCTCGCAAGCCTCATTGAAAGCGATTCCGTTATCTCCAAAATCGCTTAGGATGTTTTCGCCTGCAGTGAAAGTTTTCAGCGTCCAAACGAAATAAGTGAAATTGCTGCCCAATTGTTTGAGCAAGTTCTGCAAACTCTCTTTCGTTAACTCCCCAGCGTAAACGAAGCCGCAAGCCATTGCAGATTCACCTCAACATTTCCGGCAAAGCCTCAATTGCCTTCTCGGCAATAACTGACCAACCCTCGGCATCGTAAATTCGTCGCACAAAGATGCCAAGTTCTTTTCCTTCCAACTCTGGCAACCCCAAAAGTCTGTCATCAGCCCTAAGTCCGTAGGATTCAATTTCCTGACTCGCTTGACTTAATGGCAGAAAAGCACCGACGCCCCAAAGTTCGCCTTTGGGGATTTGAATTTGACTGTTGACTTTGGCTAAGTTCACAACCGCTTGCTTGACCTTAAGTTCAACTTCCCCAAAGCCACGATTTTTGCCGAAACCTATCTTGACAAAGCCTTCGTTTACGGCTTTTATCGTCAGTGCTAACAAGCCCAATTGCCAGACCTCAAAGTTCTGTAACACCAAGTTGCCTTTGAATGAACCTGACACAACGATTTCCATCTCAAATGGGCCGTGAGCGACAGCGTTTGTCAACCGGGAAATTGCGACACCATAGCGCGTCTCGGTTTTCACCTCGCCTTCAGGAAAGGCGTCAGCGAAAGCGATACGACCGCGAAGCCTCGTGTTGCCGTAAAGTTTGCAAGCGTAGCAAGAATTGCGGTAAACCTTCGCAGTATCATCTTCCTCAGCCAATCTCCGACCGCAAGCACTATCACTGAAAGGATCACAAGCCCAATCCTCGTTCAGAGTCCTCAAAACCCTCTCGGTGAAGCTCCGAAACACACCTTTGAGAGACGAACCGGGAATGTAAACAGTTTCACCGTTTCCCGTCATTGTCCTCACAAACTGCATGTCTGGCAGGGAAGGGTTAGGTGAGACCACGCCCGATTTAATCAGCAAAGGCGATTTGGGAAGTATGGCGAATTCAACTTTCAACGAGTTCCAAATCCTCTTGTGCATCTTTCTCGCCCCCTTCTCACTTCAGTCCAGCGACAAAGGTATCAATTAACTCGTTCGGCTCAAAAGTTTGAGCGCTACCATTTTGCAAGTAAGCCAGCAATGTGCTTTTGTCAACCCGTTGAACTTTCAACTCTGTCAATTTGCCCCAACCGAGCCCGCGAGTTGTCTTTCCGCCAACGGGCAACCCGCCCTGCTCCACCGCCTTAAGCGAGAGCAAAAGCAAACCAATCTCCCATTGTTCTGCGTTCTCCACAATGATGCGGACATCAAAGCGAGCGCCGGCAGGGACAACTTCGTAGTCGTATTTGATGCGCTTTTTGGCTGAGCCCAGATCGCGGTCAATGCCGACACCGTCGCGGATTTCAGTCAACCGCAAAAGTTCGTTGCTGTTGCTAAGCATTGCGTCCTGAAAAGCCACACGGGAAGCCAGCCACTGAGAACCGAAAAGACGACAGGCAGTGCACGATTTTGACCAAAGTTCTTCGGTAAATTTCCCGTCGTTTAAGACACCGTTCACTTGGCTCCGCTTAACCATGCAGGATTTGCATCTACCACAATCGTTGCAACAATCGCCTTTGCAATCCCCGCATTTTTCGCAACACTTTGCTATAATGCATCTATTTCTTTCATCAAGCGGGTCACATGCCCATAACCTTTCATCACCGTGCTTCTTGCCCATAGCATCCAAAGTTCTAAGCAGTCTTTCCGTGTGTGCCCTGATCACACCTTTAAGCGAAGAACCGGGAATAAACGGAATACCGTCAGGTGTTTTAATCACTGGCAAATCCGAGCCTGCTGGCAAAAGTGAAGTCCTACTGCCAACGCTGATAGGTGTTTCCATCACCAGCACCGCCGAAACCACTATTCGGTTCTCAAAGTGAAAGAAACTTGCCATTTTCATCCCTCCTTTTTCCCGTTGGCTCAACCGAGAGAGAACCTCTGCACCGAAGGGACGAAATGCTTGTAGTGCTTTGCTCAAAGCGTTAGCCACTTTGTCAAGTCAACTTCCAGATACTCATGCACAAGCACATTGCGAAAACCTCCAGCACCTTTAAGTTGCTGATAGAGACTTTGCAAAATCACACCTGCTGAGCAAAGTTCTGCCAACGAGCCTTCGTAAGTTTCTACAAGGCGTTGAAAAACATTTGCCAAAATATGGTGGCAAATGCTCATATTTTGCCTTAATGCCCATCCCGCTCACTCCCTCGGTCGCCTTGCGATGAAAGCACGGGAGAGAAAACCCAAGTAAAGGCGAATGAGATGAATTTGAACGGCTCTTGTTTGCTCTTGCGATAACCCCTTTGCCATTTCTTCTAACTTCCCGAAATCTTCAATCACACGGTTGCCAAAGTCGTTGTATCGCCATTCAGAGTGTCTTCCCATCTGATAGCGGATGAAAAGTTTAAGCACTTTAACGGAATCAGTCGCATTAGCCATGCTTTCCAAATTGCGAAGTTGATGCTCTTCTAAAATCTCGCGAGTCTTTTTGTGGCATTTTGAGCACTCTTTCTCTTCTGGCGGATACCATCCTTTGCAATCGGGGCACTGTCGTCCATAGATTTTAGTCTCTTCCGCGATTTGTTCTGCCATCTCTACCAGTTCATCCAACTTTTCATCAATTGCACGAAGAAGTTTTGGTTCAAGCGTCATCATATTTGCCTCACCTCCAAGTGAAACGGGTGGCAAATCAAAATTTCGCCCAAACCTTCGTCAGTGTGCTCGCCGACACCTCTTGCCTCTAAGGCTTCAAGTTGGCTTGCGATTTCGCAAATTGCTTTGTCAGTTCGGAAAACATAGACGCTTCCCATCGCTGCACCGAGTGTCGTAGGTTTCGGTAATCCCCAAGCCGTTGACCAACCGCCGACGAATTCAGGTTGAGTTACCCCAAATACGGGTTCATGGAACTGACCGTTCATTGGCAATTTAAGTTGCAGCGTTGGCAAGCCATTTTCATCATGCAAGATGGCGGGAGATAACAAATCAACGCTGAAGTAAGTTCCAGAAGGCTCGTTGGGGACTTGACAACCTACTTGCTTCGCTAAATCAGCCAAATCGCTCCAAACTTCTCGCAATTTTTCGTTGAACTTTTTCACCCGTTCGGCAACCTTCAGCAAATTCACATTTGATTTCAACAACTTCGCTTTCCCGAAGCCCCTTGTCGTCAAAGCACCGATGCCGATGTTTTCTACCGCATCGCGGAGAAGGGGAAATTTAGCGTCATCATCAACCCAGATTCGTCCAACGAATTTGTGTTTCGGTCTCAAGGCGATAACTCGGTAAAGCATCTGCTCCTGAGATGCTCTCCGGTAACGGCTTAGCGCCACTTTTGTCTGCATCACAGGTTCAGGGTTAACTTTTGTCCAATTGCCTTCCTTACACGCGTAGAACCCGCTCACTCGCTCCATTCGCCCTTTGCACTTTCGGCAGCGCAGAGTCATCGGCACAGGAAACTTTGCACCCAATTTCTCCAACTCAGAGTAGGCAAGGGCAATGAGCAAAGTATCTAAAACCCCATGCCCACCTTCGCTTGAAAACCCGCCTTGTATCTTGCACTCAAGTGCTGTCATTGGAAACGGCAAGGAGAAGACATTTGTATTTGGTGATGGGAACAAATTCCCAAATCTCATACCTTGAACCACTTGCTCAATTTCGTTCACCTTGCCGTTGATCTTCATCCACTCAGCAATAGCACCGCGCAAGATGCTACCACGCAAATAGGGAAGCGTGTCAAGGTAATCGCCCTTCGGCTTGACCTTGCCAGTTCGTATTGGACTAACAGGCTCTAACGAGATGAAAATCTCATGCACCTTTTTCACCTCGCCAGTCGTTGACAATTTGCGCCAATTTTTCAATCTCAACGGCAGCACCATCGCATCGGGCATTGAAACTTTCCAACTCCAACCAACCTAAGCCTCGTGATCGGGAAGCACCAAGTGCAAAACCCAACTTTGAAGCGACCCACAGAATCGCTACTGCCTCTTTTGCTTTCCTTTTTGTTTCAAAAAACCCGCTGCCTTTGACGATAAAGTTTTGACCCCAAGCCACTTCCGTCGTGAACAATCGCTCCTCGTAAGCGGTTTTTCGGTGGCGGCTCAAGGATACATTTGTGCGGTTGTCCGTAAGCGACTCTTCCAAAGTTGCGTCCTCAAACACAAGTAACGCTTTCTTTCTTGGGTGACCGAAAATTTCGCAAACGATGCACTTGCCACAAATCATTGCTGGTTGGGATGCATCGCAAACTTCATGCTCAAGAGCCCTCAAGACTCTTTCTGCGTTCTCCCTCAACCAACCTTTGATGCTGGTCGCTGGGATGATGGGATTTTTGCCCTCATACCAGTCTAAAGCGATGGCTTTGTCCATCCAGAGTTCCGCTCGGTCGCCCGTTGTGTGGAACCCTGAATGGAACCGAAAGCGAATTTCAAAGTTCAATCTCACCGCCATCGCAGTCGCCTCCATCGTTCAGCCAATTGCACCTAACTCCAGAAGTTCCAGGGCATCCAAAAGTGCTGTTTTCCAAATTCCGTTTTTGCGTCGCCAGAAAAACATGCCCTCGTCTTGCAAATCACAACCAAGCAACTCACCCAACTCGCGATATGCCTTCAAAAGTTTTTCGCTACCTTCTTTTCGCTTCGCAGCCTGATAGAGCGCCAAATTAAGGGATGTCTTCACGCCCTTATCTAAGGCTTCCGCCAACATACGCCGTTGAGATGTCGGAATTTCTTTTAGCCCATTGGCAATTTCACCTAACCGCCTTGCTTGTTGCAATGTAAATGGTCGTGCAGTTAACCATCGTTCTTGCTTGCTCTTTTTGCGATAATAGATGGCATTCAAAATCGCAGTTGCATCCTCTGACGCTACAGGAGCGCGCAGCCAAAGATGGCAAACAGTGCTTTCGTTCGTCTCCCTTGCCAACTTTTTGGCTTTTTTCAACAGGCTTTCTGCCAAATTCATCACGAACCGAATTGGATACTTCACATCGGCGATAACAAGACCAGCCGACATTGTGAGTTGACTGTGCGCTTGCTTGAGGCTTTGAATTTGCTCATGAGTTTCAAAAGCCTCAAGGAAGTTCAAAGCCAACTTCCAGCCGTATCTTGCTGGCACAATGACCACCACATCGTCACCGCCGATGGCAATGATTTCAAAAGGCAAATAGGCTTCAGGGTTTGTTAATTGCTCGTCACCAAAGGTTTGGCACAGCGCCTTGAAGAGCGATTCCCGTGTCGCATTGGAAAGGGCTTGTGAAAGTTGTCGGTAATCGTCTGATGTTTTCATCCGCTGAAGCAAATCGCCCATGTTGTTTCCGTCCGCATAAAGAAAAGCGATTTTACCTTCTGCGCCCGCAAGGGTGTCCAAATCTTTCGGAATCCGCTTCTCTGCATTTGCTAATCCTATACCTTGTCTTTCCATCCAACAAGCGAAATCGCTGACAAATTTTCGCCTCTCACCTCGCCCTTTGTTTCTCTTTTCACTACAAACACAGCAAAGCAATTCCCCTCTCACTTCATCACGCTGCGATGCAGGTCGTTTGCCACAGGCTTGACATCGCTCGTGTATGGGTAACGCAGGGAAGAAAGGCGCTGAGACCTTCTGTCGCTTTGTTATCTGGAGTCTGCTTGACAGAAAAGAAACCCACTCACCGAAATTTTTCCGAAGCATCCTTGCGTCCTTTTCGTCCGCTTTCAAAGCGAAAGCATCAAAGTGGCTGAATAACAAATCTTCAGCCACACCTTTCCCGACCAACTTGCAAACAGTTTGCTCTTTACAGGTCTGAACTCCTCTATCTAAATCGCTTCGGTCAATTGGTTCGGAATAGACTACCGTAATGGTTGTAGTTTTCGCCTCATCAAGATAAAGGCGCTCAATCTCCTGTTTCAAACTTTCAGCCACGCTCTCTGGCACAATGGCAAGGAAACTTCCGCCACCGCAGTAGATTAGATCGCTACTGCAAGTAATGCGTTGTCTTAGCAATTCCCTCACTTTGTCTTCAAGTTCAACCAAGATTTCGCTCCCACCACGAATGTCAGGCAACGCATCGCTTTCGTAAACGAACGATTTGATGGCATCAACATCTCCCAAAATTAACCGCACTTTCTGTGATTGAGACATATTGCTCACTCCGTCTAATCGGTTTTTGACCCACTCAAAAACAATGGCGTTACTGTCTCCAAGGTCACTTGCAATTTCTGCCCTTGCAAGTCTGCTCACCACCTTCTAAATTGCCACCCACCACCAAACTCGCATGAAGCAAACACTCCAACCTCTGCTGCGCAATTTCCCCTAAGCGCCCTACTTCAACATCATCAACACCGGTGCAAGGTCGGCGATTATGCGATCGCGGACTTTGGCATCGGGCGGCAAGTTAAAGTGCTCACGATACTTGTTGTAAACGCTTTGAAGTTGGTTGCCGACAGTTCGCACGCTTCGGTTCAAACGCTTTGCCAACGCTTTGGTCTTCTCGCCATACTTTACCAAAGCGGTCACAACCTCTCGTTCTGCGGGCGTCAACTTTTGCCAGAAAGCGTTAACCACTTGCCAACTTTGCTGTCGGTGCAATTCTTTTTGCCTTTCAATGGCGCGGCGTGGGTCATCCCAGACAAGCAAATCCTGAATCGTTGACGGCATCAAACTCCAACGCAGAACAGGCACAGGGACGAGCACGACTTCGCTTGGCTTCTGCGCGTGCATGGATTTGGCTTGAAGCAATGCGCCTTCCGAAAGCAAGTGCCAAACATGGTCATTTTCGTCAAGAAGCAGTTGAGCCACAACCATTCCCATAGCAGTCATAACTTTCCGACCACCTGCAATGGACAAATGCACACGGTAACCCTTGCGTTTCAAATCAGCGACAGTGCGGTAGAGCACGCGAAGCAACAACCCCACATCGGCTTCGGTCACGAAGTCGGTCGGGTAGTGGTCATTCTCGCTGATTTTCACGAACTGAAAACGCACTGGTGGCTTTCGGTTGGCATAAAAATTACGCTCCCGTTGAAGGCGCTTGATGGCAGCATCAATCTGGGGATGCTGAGGGTTTGGGTGGACAATGTAGACGGAAGTGATTTTGTGACCAATTGCGAGCAAAGCATCCAGCGTCAGCGTCACTACTTGCGGTTCAACTCCTACCGTCGCCACTAAGACCTCCTCGCCCACTTTCTTTCTCCACTTCTTGGGCATACTCCATCACCTGAAAGCCAATCCCCCGACCGATTTGTTCACAGATATCTCCATTATAACGCTGAGGCAGTTTAAAGCGCAAGTGCTTTGCAATCTCTTGCGCCAAGGCAATGATTGCGTTATACTTGCCGTCGACCTATGCCGTTTTTGGCACCTTGAAAGCAGCATAGAGGAGAGGTGGCTATTTTGGGGCAAAAATCGCCAATTTTCAAGGCTCACTTGCAGTCGACCCCCTTAGGTTTTGGGGGCAACCGAGGGTCGACGGCAAGGCTGTGCCTAATTTCGTCTGTTTTGCCCTCCAAATCCATCATTTTGCCTTGGTCGCAATCGCACCACAGTGGGATTGAAAGCTCGGTGAAGTCGGCTTTGCATCAACGAAGAGCGAGGTCGCAATCGCACCACAGTGGGATTGAAAGCCTTCTGCGCCTGCACTGACAATCAAGTTCTGAATTGTCGCAATCGCACCACAGTGGGATTGAAAGTTGGAATCTAACTTGACAGGAGCGTAGCGGTAACTTGTCGCAATCGCACCACAGTGGGATTGAAAGATGATTACAATTCCTTTCACAGCGTTCCATACTGCGTCGCAATCGCACCACAGTGGGATTGAAAGCCGAACTTTCCTATAAGATAACTGAGCATCTTCTTGTCGCAATCGCACCACAGTGGGATTGAAAGTTCAGTTGACGAACTATATTTACAAGCGCAGGAATAGTCGCAATCGCACCACAGTGGGATTGAAAGAGATAACTTAAGAAAGGTTGGTCTGGGACAGTTCTGGTCGCAATCGCACCACAGTGGGATTGAAAGGAGAGAACTCGGAGAGAAACTGGAAACAATCGGTAAGAGTCGCAATCGCACCACAGTGGGATTGAAAGTCGGTGGGGCTATTTCTGCGGTTGTGGGGTTCTTCAGTCGCAATCGCACCACAGTGGGATTGAAAGGAAGCATTGCTTGCGGAAGTTTGTGCATTATTGCGCAAGTCGCAATCGCACCACAGTGGGATTGAAAGAAAGAATGAGACAAAGGTTACTAAACCACTGGAGTATCGTCGCAATCGCACCACAGTGGGATTGAAAGAACTGAGTGAGCAGTTGAGTTAGCAATTGTTGCTCGGTCGCAATCGCACCACAGTGGGATTGAAAGTGCTCACGCACTTCCGCCTGTGTTCGCAAGGGCTTTGTCGCAATCGCACCACAGTGGGATTGAAAGGTGGGGTAAGCAAGGCTGATTGGGTAGAAGGGGGTCGCAATCGCACCACAGTGGGATTGAAAGCTTTACAATATTTACAGACAAAACATGAGGGTTCTCCAAGTCGCAATCGCACCACAGTGGGATTGAAAGGTGGGGTAGGCAAGGCTGATTGGGTAGAAGGGGTCAGGTCGCAATCGCACCACAGTGGGATTGAAAGCAAGTTTTGAAGCAAGTTCCTCAGGGAGCAAGGCAGTCGCAATCGCACCACAGTGGGATTGAAAGAATTTTGAGATGACAATTGAGACCCAGCCCACCACCAGTCGCAATCGCACCACAGTGGGATTGAAAGCGCTGGCAATGTTGAGCAGTTCTACGAGGGTATGCGGTCGCAATCGCACCACAGTGGGATTGAAAGAAAAACTCGCAAAGGTCGTGGCGGCTTCAATTCAGTGTCGCAATCGCACCACAGTGGGATTGAAAGGATTGTTTCCCCCTGCTTAGTGATGATTTCAACCTTAGTCGCAATCGCACCACAGTGGGATTGAAAGGCAGCAGGCGGAGAAATAAGGAGGGTGATGACGATGTCGCAATCGCACCACAGTGGGATTGAAAGGTGAATCGTGCAAATTCACATATCTTTTCTATCATGTGTCGCAATCGCACCACAGTGGGATTGAAAGCATTTCTGATGTGCACAACATCCAGGCTTTCTTATCAGGTCGCAATCGCACCACAGTGGGATTGAAAGCTCGTTAGCATGCCAATGTAGTAGATTCCATCGTCATCGTCGCAATCGCACCACAGTGGGATTGAAAGTCGTAAATGATTTTGTCAGGTGGGAACTCCCAAATTAGTCGCAATCGCACCACAGTGGGATTGAAAGCAATTTTCATCAACGCAGAGATGGGCAGGGATTTTGGTCGCAATCGCACCACAGTGGGATTGAAAGCAGTGCGCTCAAAAACCGAAAAGCGTATTTGAAATTAGTCGCAATCGCACCACAGTGGGATTGAAAGCCACTCAACAAATCAGACCAACCCAACAAACTCACAGGTCGCAATCGCACCACAGTGGGATTGAAAGTGCTGGCGCAGATTGATGGCTCAACCGTCACAGACATCGCAATCGCACCACAGTGGGATTGAAAGTTATTGAAGGTTATCTGGGGGTTGATTTGTGGTTTGTCGCAATCGCACCACAGTGGGATTGAAAGTGCCAACAACCCACCAGTCAGCGAGGAATGGCTCTCGTGTCGCAATCGCACCACAGTGGGATTGAAAGGCCTTTTTGGTCATTAAGTAGAATGGTTCTCAACACTGTCGCAATCGCACCACAGTGGGATTGAAAGCAAACGAAGCAGCCCGTCGTCACTCGGACAAGTGTAGTCGCAATCGCACCACAGTGGGATTGAAAGGAAGGTTTGTGGGTAAAGTTTAGTAACCACTGGTGCTAGTTTAGGGGCAAAATTCAGCGATTGAGAGATGAACGAAACCATTCTCGTCAACCTTCATTCCCCATCTCGCCAAAATGTTAAAGGCTGCAACTGCAAAAGATATCCTCGCCCTCAAATACTCCCATACCCTATGCGCCATCTTCTTGAAATTGAAAATCCTTGTCATCATGGAAAAAACTGTCTCAATTAGCATCCTTTCGTTCCACTTTCCCCTTCTGCATACCTTCATGTTCTCTGGGTCTTTTCCGTCCCTTGAGTGAAAATGACTGTCAACGAAAACTATCATCT
>Ga0209289_100453_pt1 | contig 21457 bp, 17 predicted proteins | sample GXS110809BmetaG_FD_184121 | JGI IMG/M metagenome (GOLD analysis project Ga0209289, IMG submission 184121) | Hot spring microbial communities from Gongxiaoshe hot spring, China to study Microbial Dark Matter (Phase II) - GXS 110809B (SPAdes)... ...
TCCACCAACTGCTCCACAACAGCCTCCAACCGCCCTATCCGCTCCTCCGCCCGCCGCTGCGCCTCCACCAACTGCTCCACAGCAGCCTCCAACCGCCCTATCCGCTCCTCCGCCCGCCGCTGCGCCTCCACCAACTGCTCCACAGCTGTCCTTAACTGCTCTACTGCCGCCTCTAACCGAGCGACAACAGCAGCTAAGCCCTCTAGGCGTTCCTCCGTCCGCCGCTGCGCCTGAGCTAGCTGCCGCTGCGCTTCGGCCAACTCCTGGACGATGACCGGAAGCCTCAAGAGGTCTTCCGTCAAAATCAAACGACGCAATTCAGCCTGCCACTCCGGGTGCTGCGCCAGGAGGCGAATTAAATCCGAGAAATCGCTTACTGTGAACGCCATCGCTCACCGCTCCCTATCCGTCTGAGAGTGTATCACATCGGCTGTGTGAAAGCGAGCACACTCACCATTGCGCGAGTTCCCTTTCGCGCCGATACGCTCTTCCTCACGCGGGCAACCTTATTCCTCAGGACCCGAATCTTCACGCCCGCGTATGGGCGAATTGGGCCAATCGCGTGACAGCCTCTCGAAGCACTTCCAAAGACGTGGCGTAGGAAATACGCACATATCCCTCCGCGCCAAAGGATGCCCCCGCCGTGAGAGCGATCCCACACTCTTCGAGGAGACGCACTTCCAAGTCTCTTGACGTCCGAACACCACGCGCACGCATCAGACCCCGCACGTCAGGGAAGACATAGAAAGCTCCTTCGGGCTCCGCGCATCGAATCCCCGGCACGCCATTGAGCGCTTCGACCAGGAAGTCGCGCCGCCGTTGATACTCCCGAAGCATGTGCGCCACCAATTCCTGAGGCCCCGTGAGTGCTTCCAATGCGGCCTTCTGGGCGATCGAGGTCGGATTCGATGTGGAGTGGCTCTGGACTTTGATCATCTCTCGAATCCAGGCCTGCGGTCCGACGGCATACCCGATGCGCCATCCCGTCATCGCGTAGGTCTTGGAGAACGACCCGACGATCAATACGCGCTCGCGCAAAGCCTCCGGCAGCGAAGCCGCTGAGAACGGGATATGCGGGGGATAGACGAATTCGCGATAGCATTCATCGGAAAGGACGTAGCATCCGCGTTCAACGGCCAGCTCCACAATGCGCCGGAATTCCGTCGGTGGGATCACGCTCCCCGTTGGATTACTTGGCGAGTTGAGAATGAGGAGCTTCGTCCTCGGTGTCAACGCTTCGCCGATCATCTCCGCCGTGAGATGGAACGCGTTCGCTTCTGTGGAGAGGAAAACGTTTCGTCCACCGGCGAACGTGACGATCTGCGGGAACGTCACCCAATAGGGGACAGGGATCAGAACTTCATCTCCAGTCTCGATGAGGGTCACAATGGCGTTGAAGATCGCTTGCTTCCCCCCGGCCGTCACCATGACCTGCTCGGGGGTATAGGTCGAACCGAAGCGCTCGTTCAAAACTCGAGCGATCGTGGCGCGCAATTCGGCGATCCCAGCGGCCGGCGTATAGCGAGTGAAATTCTCCGCCAGGGCGCGGCGGGCCGCCTCCTTAATATGCTCGGGCGTTGGGAAATCCGGCTCTCCCGCTCCCAGATCGAGCACGCGCTGTCCCGCAGCGCGCAATCGCTCAGCGGCTTGCAGAACGGCCATCGTGGACGACGCTTCCATGAGACGCACCCGCTCGGCGGCGGGAAACTCACCCCCTTTGATCACCCGTTCATCACCCATCCTCTTCTCCTCCCGTCTCCATCGGATCATGCCTTTCCGAAGAGCTTCTCCCTCATCCGCCGTTCGACGCCCGGCGGAACAACGCCCGCGACGTCTCCCCCAAGCGCACACACCTCCTTCACGAGGCGAGAGCTGAGGTAGGTGTAGGGTTCGGCCGGCATCATGAAGATCGTCTCGATCGTCGGATCAAGCCGCCGATTCATGAGGGCCATCTGGAATTCGTACTCGTAATCGGAGATCGCGCGAATCCCTCGAATGATGACTTGCGCTCCGACCCTACGTGCATATTCGACGAGCAACCCGTCGAACGTATCCACGCGGACCTGGGGAGACCGAATGACCTCGCGGATCATCTCCACGCGCTCCTCGACCGTGAAGAGAGGCGTCTTCGCCGGATTGATGAGCACGGCGACGATCACTTCATCGAAGAGCCGCGCAGCCCGCTCGATCAGATCGAGATGCCCATTGGTGATGGGATCGAACGATCCCGGATAAATCGCTCGACGCATGCCTCCCTCCTCCCGCTCCGGACCGACATGCGGAGAGGGAGGGCCTTGCCCCCTCGCTCATCCGCACAAAGTCGTTGCGGAAAGGCCAATTTTAAGCTACCCTATTGTCGGATTCAAACCAACGGCGTGGTGTGATGGACCGATGATCGAAGAGTTTCGCCAAAAGCACGAGGAACTGAGAGAACGCGCGCTCGAACTCAGGAGGTTTCTTTGACATCGAGTCGAAGAGAGCGGAGCTGGCCCGACTCGAGGAGACGATGGCGCGGCCGGACTTCTGGAACGATCCGGCGCGCGCGGGGCAGACGCTGCGCGTCCGACACCGCTTAGAATCTGAGATCGAAGCCATCGAGCGTCTCGAACGCGAGCTGGAGGAGATCGAGATCCTCCTCGACTTGGCTCAGGAAGACGAGGCGTTCCTTCAGGAGCTGCGGGAACGCACCTCCCGTCTGGCGACCGCGATCGAGGAGATGGAGCTGAAGGCGTTGCTCTCTGGAGAGCACGATGCGGGCAATGCCATCGTCACGATCACAGCGGGAGCCGGAGGGACGGACGCGCAAGATTGGGCGGAGATGCTCCTGCGCCTCTATTTACGCTGGGCGGAGAAGCACGGCTATAAGACCGAACTGCTCGATCTGCAACCGGGCCAGGAAGCGGGGATCAAATCGGCGACCTTCCGCGTCGAGGGAGAATATGCCTACGGCTACCTGAGTGCCGAATCGGGCGTGCACCGGCTTGTGCGCCTTTCGCCCTTCAATATCGCTCATAGCCGCGAGACGAGTTTCGCTTCGGTCTCCGTCTACCCCGACTTGGACGAAGACATCGTCGTCGAGATCGATGAGAAGGATCTGCGCATCGAGACGTTCCGCTCCTCCGGGGCCGGCGGGCAACATGTCAATAAGACCGAATCGGCCGTGCGCATCACCCACCTGCCGACGGGGATCGTCGTCTCCTGTCAGAATCAACGTTCGCAGCACCAGAACCGCGAGATGGCCATGCGGATTCTCCGGGCCAAGCTCTACGAGTACGAACGACAGAAGCGCTTGGCCGAACGGCAGCAGTTCGAGCAGAATAAGCGCGAGATCAGCTTCGGCTCGCAAATCCGAAGCTATGTCCTGCACCCCTACAAGCTGGTGAAAGACTTGCGCACGCGATATGAGACGAGCGATGTGGACGCCGTCTTGGATGGCGAGATCGACGAATTCATCCGGCAGTATCTGATCGCGAAGCGACGGGGCGCCCTTGAGCCGGCGCCAACGAAGACGGGCTGAAGAGGACACACATGCTCGCCTCTCACCCCTCGATGAACAGGTCCTCGCGCTCGCGCATGGATGAAGCCCTCGGCCTGCTGCTGCTGGCTACCGGCGTGATCCTCTTGCTGAGCGTGCTCTCCTATCACCCAGAAGATCCCTCCTGGAACGTGCTCACCTCCCGTTCGATCGTGCAGAACAAGGTCGGACGCGTCGGAGCATACCTGGCCGACTTCTGCCTTCAGGTGTTCGGATTAGCGGCCTTCGGGATGCCGGCGTTGCTGTTCAGTTGGGCGTGGGCGAAACTTCGATCGCGTCCTCTGCGAGCACCGCTGGTGAAGGGCATCGGCTGGATGGGCATTCTGCTGGCAGGGGCGGGATTGTTGAGCGTGCTCTTTCCCAAAGACTATGTCGTGTGGCCAACGGTCCGTCCCGGAGGAATGCTTGGGACGATTGTGGCGACACAGCTTGTGGCCGTCTTGAACACTGCGGGCGCGGCTCTGGTGCTCGGCGTGGTGGTGATCCTCGCCCTCATGGCTGCGGGCAACTTCTCCGTCATCGCTGTTGGAGAAGCCATGATCCGCGCCTTGCGCCATGCCGCCGTTCGCTTCCGAAAGCCGGTCGAGCGCGCTCCCGAAGCGCCGATGCCGCCGCCTGCGGAATCCACGAGCGCACCGAAGCCGAAGGTCGTCACCTGGGATACGCTCCAGTTCACCGAATCGGCGAGAGCACCGGAGCGATCGGCTTCGCCAGGGGAACGAACGGCGCAACCTGTGCTCTCGGTCCCGGAGACTGATCTCGAAGCGAAACCGCGAACGCGCAGTTCCGTTCCACCGGTACCGGTGGACGTCGAAGAGATCATCGAACGCCGCAGTCCATCGCCGATCCCAACCGCACGACGCGGACTTGGCGAGCCGGAGCGCCAGGTCGCGGCCGATCCGATCGCCGAGATGCTCTCAACCGCATCAGTCCGGAGCGCCAAGCACGTGGAGAAAGCGAGCCCGGCGGAGCGCTCCGCGGCGACGAGCTCCAGTGGGCGATTCCAGCTTCCCACTGTCGAAATGCTCATCGAACCGCCTCCCCCACACGAGCAAGCCCATGACGAGCTGATGCAACGCGCTGTCCTGCTGGCTGAGAAATTCAAAGAGTTTGGCATCACGGGTCACGTGCATCAAATCAGCCCCGGCCCGGTCGTCACGACCTTCGAGTTCAAACCCGATCCGGGGATCAAGTACAGCCGCATCGTCAGTCTGGTGGAAGACCTCTGTCTGGCGCTCGAAGCCGAATCCATTCGCGTTGATCGCATTCCTGGCAAGTCCACCATCGGCATTGAGGTCCCGAACAAACATCGCGAACTGATCCGGCTGCGCGAGATCATCGAGTCGAAGAAATTCCAGGAGTCCCGCTCTCGCCTGACAATCGCTCTGGGCAAGACCATTGATGGCGGAGTCTACGTCAGCGATCTCGCGAAGATGCCGCATCTTCTGATCGCGGGGGCGACGGGCTCGGGCAAGTCCATGACGGTCAACTGCATCCTCGTCTCCATCCTCTTCAAAGCGACGCCCGAGGAGGTGCGGTTCATTCTCATCGACCCGAAGCGCTTGGAGCTGGGACTCTACGATGGTATCCCTCATCTGCTGGCGCCGATCGTCACCGATCCGAAGCGCGCCGCGTATGCCCTGAAATGGGCGGTCGCGGAGATGGAGAATCGGTACAAACTGCTGGCGAGCTTCGGCGTGCGCAACATCGAGCAGTTCAATCGCGAGATCCGCGATCTCGCGGATCGGCCGCTCACGTTGGAGAGCGGAGAGCCCATCCATCCGCTCCCGTATATCGTCATCATCATCGACGAGCTGGCCGATTTGATGATGATCGCCTCGAGCGAGGTCGAGACGGCGATCACGCGCTTGGCGCAGATGGCGCGCGCCGTCGGCATCCACTTGGTCCTGACGACGCAACGGCCTTCGGTAGACGTCATCACAGGACTCATCAAGGCGAACTTCCCGTGTCGGATCGCCTTCCGCGTCTCCTCGAAAGTGGATTCGCGCACGATCCTCGACGCCAACGGAGCCGAAGCTCTGCTGGGGCGAGGCGACATGCTCTTCCTCCCGCCAGGCTCCTCGCGCTTGGTGCGCGTGCATGGCGCCTTTCTTGAGGAAGCGGAGATCAAGCGCCTGGTGGAGTTCCTGAAAGCCCAAGGTACGCCGCAGTACGATGAGACCGTCTTGATGTCGGACAAAGAGTACGCCGCCGCGCAAAGCGGTGGAGAGAAGCGCGACGAGCTCTACGAGGAAGCCCTCAAGATCGTCGTGGAGATGGGGCGCGCGTCTACGTCTGTTCTCCAACGCCGTCTGCGCATCGGCTACGGACGCGCCGCCTCGATCATTGACATGATGGAGCGCGAGGGGTATGTGGAGCCCGCCGACGGGCCGCGCCCGCGCGCCATCACTCGCAAGGCCATCGAATTCCGAGAACGCCTCCGACAAATGGAAGCCGAAAGGTAGAAAAACGCCCCACCGGCCAGGTATAATCCCCATACTGCGGGCGATGGGAGCAGAGATCATGAAAGGGGATGAGAAGGGCCTCAGTGGGTTCCTCGCTGTACTTCAGGTTCTGGACTCTCCTCCTGGGAAGAGACGTCCGGAGTTCACTGGATTTTCCGCACTTTGGAGGCACTCATATGTGCAGTCGAGCTTTGAACGAGTGGATCGAAGAAGTCGCGCGCGTGACGCAACCGGATCGCATCGTTTGGTGCGATGGGTCTGAAAGGGAATACCACGCCCTCCTCGAGCAAATGCTCGGCGATGGGACGCTCTTACGGCTCAACGAGCGGAAGTACCCCAACTGCTATTTGCATCGCAGCCATCCGACCGATGTCGCCCGAACCGAACATCTGACGTTCATCTGTACGCCGAAACCGGAGGATGCGGGGCCGACGAACAACTGGATGTCCCCGCAGGAAGCGCGCGAGCGCGTGGGCGCGCTCTTCCGCGGGTGCATGAAGGGGCGGACGATGTACGTCGTCCCGTATCTGATGGGGCCACCGGGCTCCCCCTTCAGCGAAGTCGGCGTCGAAGTGACCGACAGCCCATACGTCGTCGCGAACATGCGCATCATGACGCGCATGGGGAAGATCGCGCTCGAACACCTGGGCGACTCCGAGCACTTCGTTCGCGGCTTGCATTCGCTCGGCGATCTGAGCCCGGAACGTCGCTATATCTGCCATTTCCCGGAGGAACGCGCCATCTGGAGCATCGGGTCGGGATACGGAGGCAATGCCCTGCTCGGAAAGAAATGCCATTCCCTGCGCATCGCGAGTGTCGAAGCGCGGGATGAGGGGTGGTTAGCCGAGCACATGTTGATCATCGGAGTCGAGGATCCGGAGGGGAATGTGACGTATCTGGCCGGCGCGTTCCCGAGCGCCTGCGGGAAGACGAATCTCGCCATGCTCGTCCCCCCACCGGCCCTGAGCCGCTATAAGGTCTGGACGGTCGGCGATGACATCGCGTGGCTGCGATTGGGTCCTGATGGCCGCCTCTGGGCGGTGAATCCGGAGACGGGGTTCTTCGGCGTCGCTCCCGGCACGAGCGTGAAGACGAACCCCAATGCGATGATCGCGCTCTCGCGGAACTCCATCTTCACGAACGTCGCGCTAACTCCGGAAGGGACGCCTTGGTGGGAGGGGATGAGCGATCCCCCGGAATTCGCTTACGATTGGCAGGGGAAGCCGTGGACGCCAGCAAGCGGCCGACCGGCCGCTCATCCCAATGCGCGATACACGGCGCCGGCGCGCCAATGTCCGTCGATCTCCCCACATTGGGAGGATCCGCAGGGAGTACCGATCTCGGCGATCCTCTTTGGCGGACGGCGAGCGCGCGTGGCACCGCTCGTCTATGAGGCATTCGATTGGGCACACGGCGTCTTCGTCGGCGCGAGCATGGCCTCGGAGACGACGGCCGCCGCGATGGGAGAGATCGGCGTCGTGCGGCGCGACCCCATGGCGATGCTTCCCTTCTGCGGCTACAACATGGCCGATTACTTCCGCCACTGGCTTTGGATGGGCACCCGAAGCCCGAGAATGCCCCGCATCTTCCATGTCAACTGGTTCCGCACGGATGAGCGCGGTCAATTTCTCTGGCCCGGATTCGGCGAGAACCTCCGCGTCCTCAAGTGGATCATCGAGCGGGTGAATGGACGCGGCGACGCCGAGGAGACGCCCATCGGATATGTGCCCACGCCCGAAGCCCTTGATCTAGAAGGGCTCACGCTCTCGAAAGAAGCCGTACGGGAGCTGCTGCACGTGGACCCGAACGAGTGGCGTCAGGAGGCGGAAGCCATCGCTGAATTCTTCCGCCGATTCGGCGATCGTCTCCCTGAGGAGTTATGGCAGGCACATCGCCAGCTCCTCCGCCGCTTGGGGTAAGTCGATCTCCCTAGCCCCCCATGAGGGCTTTTGGCCGCTCCCTCACGGGAGCGAGAGGGCCTTGGTGCCGCCCTTCGTTCGCCATCGCGGACGCCGCCGCAGGTGCGCGCCCTCACTCTTTCCGCTCCGGGCTGATGGAGATCTCGCTTACCTCTTGCTCGAAGGTCGGCCCTTCGACGAAGAGATAATAGGCCACGCCCACCAACACGAGGACGACCAAGATGGCGATCACCACGATATACCATGGGAGCCCATAGGGCATGAGTAGGAGAAATGGGCCAATGATCACCAATCCCAAACCCGTGGCGATCGAGGCTCGCACGATCGGCGTCTCCTCAGCCGGCGTTCGCAAGCGCTCGCCGATCAACGCCCCGGCGACCGTCGCGACGACGCCAACGGCGATCGTGACCAAAAAGGACATCCACGCTCCCGCCTTCGCGAAGGAGACAAGGAAAATGGTCTCCGGCGCCCCTGCCAAGACGGCGAGCGAGGTCACGACCATTGCGCCCAACGCGGCGACGACCGGTTCCCCCAGGATGACGCGCTCTTGCATGAGGCCGAGAATCAATCCACCGATGAAGAAGCTCCCCAACGTGATGGCTAAGAACAAGGGGTTCCCGAATCGCAGCGTTGCCATCAGTGGTTCCGATCCCGATTCGGCGATGCGCTGCGCATAGAGCGAGACCAAGGCCCCGACGACCAGATGCATCCCCACGATGACGGCCATGCTCGTGAGGACTCGCTTCGCTCCACCTCTCATCATCCCCCCCTGTTTAGGATCTCCTCCGCGCGAATCCGGCGAGATCATAAATCCCCATCTCGCCCTCTGTCAATCGAAGGCGCGCCAGGCGGTCTCAATCGAGGTTTTGCATGGAGGCGAGAAATTCGGCGTTCGAGCGGGTCTTGCTCAGCTTCTCCAAGAGGAGCTCCATCGCCTCGACCGGAGAGAGTTGGCTGAGGATGCGTCGGAGGACGAAGATGCGATTGAGGTCTTCGGGCGGAGTGAGTAACTCCTCCTTTCGCGTGCCCGAACGCAAGATGTCGATGGCCGGGAAGACGCGCTTCTCCACGAGACGACGATCGAGATGGATCTCCAGATTGCCCGTCCCCTTGAACTCCTCGAAGATGACGTCGTCCATACGCGAGCCCGTATCAATGAGCGCCGTGGCGAGGATCGTGAGCGATCCCCCTTCCTCAATGTTGCGTGCGGCACCGAAGAAGCGCTTGGGATGACGCAGGGCATTCGCCTCAATGCCGCCGGAGAGGACCCTCCCGGAGGAAGGCACCGTAGCGTTATACGCCCGCGCCAGCCGCGTGATCGAATCCAGGAGGATGACGACATCGCGCCCATGCTCGACCAATCGCTTCGCCTTCTCGAGGACCATCTCAGCCACTTGGATGTGGCGCGTCGCCGGTTCGTCGAAGGTCGAACTGATGACCTCCCCATGAACCGAACGCATCATATCGGTCACCTCCTCGGGCCGCTCGTCAATCAAGAGGACGATGGGGATGATCTCCGGATGATTCCGCGCGATCGAATTGGCGATATTCTGCAAGAGCATCGTCTTCCCCGCTCGCGGCGGGGAGACGATCAACCCCCGCTGCCCCTTCCCGATCGGCGTCAACAGATCCAAGACGCGCGCCGAGAGATTCTCCGGCCCCACCTCCATCCGAATGCGCTCGCACGGATAGAGCGGCGTGAGATGATTGAACGGGACCTTCTCCCGACGCCAGTCCGGCGGCTCGTAGTTGATCGCCTCGACCTTGAGGAGCGCAAAATACCGCTCCCCGTTTTGCGGAGGACGCACGAGGCCGGAGACGACATCCCCCGTGCACAGATGGAACCGCCGAATTTGCGAGGGGGAGACGTATACGTCCTCAGGACTCGGCAGATAATTGTGCTCGGGCGAACGCAGGAACCCGAACCCCTCAGGAAGACATTCGAGCACGCCCTCGATGAAGATGAAGCCATTGCGCTCGGCTTGCGCCTGGAGGATCTTGAAGATCAACTCTTGCTTGCGCAGATCTCCCGCATTCGAGACGCCGAGGTCCTCGGCGATTCGCACCAACCGTGAGAGGCTCAACCCCCGCAGTCCGTTCAGGTCCAGGGTCATAGGCGATCCTCCCTTTCTCCGTCACGGGCGCGCGACCGCGCCACCACCGAACGGGATGCTGGGCAAGCCAAGGCCTTCTCGATCTCCCGCCACACCTGCTCGCGACCGAGTCCCGTCCGCGCCGAGTACGGAATGACCGTCACCATGGGGAAGACGCGCGCAGCTCGCTCCACCGAGCACTTCACCTCGCTGGCTGAGAGCTTATCCGCCTTGGTCAACAGGATAACGTACGGCCGCCGGTGAGCCTCCAACCACTCGCGCATCTGGAGGTCCAAGGGAGTCGGCTCATGACGCGCATCCACGATGAGCAGCGAGAGGCAAATCTGTGGGCGATTCTCCAAATACCCCTCGATCAACCGCTGCCACGCCCGACGCAAGGAGCGAGGGACTTCGGCGTATCCATATCCCGGCAAGTCCACGAAGTAGAAGCGCTCGTTGATCGCATAGAAGTACACGCCGCGCGTCCGCCCCGGAGTGGAGCTGATCCGCGCTAGATGGCGCATCCGCAACAGGCTGTTGATCACGCTCGATTTTCCGACGTTCGAGCGCCCGAGGAAGACGATCTCCGGCTTCTCGTCTTGCGGGAGATCCTCTAACCGATAGACGCTCGCATGTAATCGCGCGGACACGATCTTCATAATCGCCGTGAGCGAGGGCAACGGCGCCCCTCACCTTCTCATCGGAGTGAGATCAGCCTCTGCGGGCATCGAAGAGATCGAGATTGAGGCCGACGCCAACGTCCGACGGCCTCCTTCGTCCCGATGCGGTCGACAGACCCAGAAAAGGGCCTCGCGTCGCAAATGGAAACAGGCGGACGATGGTTCACCCCATTCGATGTCACATCGCCGCACTCGCGCATAGGAGGAACGAGCTGCGCCTCACCAATCACCCCGCCTTCTTCTCCAGAAGCGGAAACATGACGCATCGCCTCTCGACCATCTCGCGCGTGACGACGAATTCCTTGATCTTCTTCTGCGCCGGCAGAATGTACATGGCATCCAGCATCAGCTCCTCCAGGATCATGCGCAGGCCGCGAGCGCCAACTTTGCGTCGGAAGGCCTCGCGCGCGATAGCGTGCAAGGCATCCTCGGTGAAGCGCAACTTCACGTTGTCGAACTCGAATTGCTTCTGATACTGCTTGATGATGGCGTTCTTAGGTTTAGTGAGGATCTCCACCAAGGCGGCTTCATCCAATTCATGCAGCGTGGCGATCACCGGAAGCCGCCCCACGAACTCCGGGATGAGACCGAACTTAATCAAGTCCTCCGGCTGCACGTGTGCGAGGATGTTCTCCCGCCGCCGTTCGGCGGCCGTGCGAATCTCCGCGCGGAAACCGACCGAGCGTCCGCCCAAACGCCGCTCGATGATCTTCTCCAACCCCACGAAAGTCCCCCCGCAGATGAAGAGGATGTTCGTCGTGTCCACGGGGATGAATTCCTGATGGGGATGTTTGCGCCCCCCATAGGGGGGGACGTTTGCGATCGTGCCTTCGAGGATTTTCAAAAGAGCTTGTTGTACGCCTTCTCCGGAGACGTCGCGCGTGATCGAGGGGCTCTCGTCCTTCCGGGCGATCTTATCCACTTCGTCGATGTAGATGATGCCGCACTGCGCCCGCTCGACATCGCCGTTGGCCGCCTGGATCAAACGCAAAAGGATATTTTCCACGTCCTCGCCCACATAGCCGGCCTCCGTCAGCGTCGTCGCATCCGCGATGGCGAACGGGACATCGAGCATCTTCGCGAGCGTCTGCGCGAGCAAGGTCTTGCCCGTGCCCGTGGGCCCGATGAGCAAGATGTTGCTCTTTTGGATCTCCACATCACTGGTGGTACGACTCATGAGGACGCGTTTGTAATGCTGATAGACGGCGACGGCGAGCTTCTTCTTCGCCTCCTCCTGCCCGATGACGTATTGGTCGAGGAACTCCTTGATCTCCGTCGGTTTGGGAAGCTTAGGTTGAGGGGCGGACTCAATGGCGTCGGAGAGGACAGCCGTCTCGGACATGAGGGCATTGCAGATCTCGACGCACTCGTTGCAGATGTAGACGTTCGGACCAGCAATCAACTTCTTCACTTCGTTCTGGAATCGTCCACAAAAGGAACATCGCGCCACCTCCCCCGTCTTTCGCACCATGGGCTCCTCTCCTCGCTCATGAATTTCTCTGGGCCTGCGCTCGCGCCACCATCTCCTCCCAACCACCGGCGGCTCATCGGCGCGGCCTCACCTCAGGACTCCCCGCGATGGGTGATCACGTGATCAATGATCCCATAGCTGACGGCCTGCTCCGCCGTCATGATCAGATCGCGCTCCACATCCCGCTCGATGACCTCCAAAGGCTGACCCGTATGTCGAGCCAGGATCGAGGAGATCAAGCGTCGCATGCGCAAGATCTCTTCGGCAGCGATCTTAATATCGGTCGCCTGCCCGGAGATCCCTCCCGCATGGGGTTGATGGATGAGAATGCGCGAGTTCGGCAGAGCGAATCGTTTCCCCTTCGCCCCTGCGGCCAAGAGCACGGCCGCCATCGAAGCCGCTTGCCCGACGCAGATCGTCTGCACGTCAGGGCGGATGAACTGCATCGTATCGTAGATGGCCAGTCCAGCCGTGATCGAGCCCCCCGGACTGTTAATGTAGAGGGAAATGTCGCGATCCGGATCCTCGGCCTCCAGAAAGAGCAGCTGAGCGATCACCAGATTCGCGACCGTGTCATCAATGGGCGTGCCGATGAAGATGATGTTGTCCTTGAGCAAACGAGAGAAGATGTCGTAGGCGCGTTCGCCCCGACTCGTTTGCTCGACGACCATGGGGATCAACGCATCGTAATCCGTGTATCGCATACTTCTCATTCCCGCTCTTCCTCCGCCGGTGGAGCCACCTCAGTCTCCACCTCGGCATTCGCCACGACGACCTCCAACGCCTTTCGCCTCCGAATTTCGTTTCTGATGGTATCGAGCCCCCCCTCCTTTGTCAAGCGGCTCCTGAGGTCCGACACCGACATCTGCCGCTGCGCGGCCCACCGCGCGATCTCCGCCTCGACTTCAGCGTCGCTCACCTCGATCCCCTCTTGTTCGGCGATCCGATCTAAGATCAACATCGCCCGCACGTCGCGCGCGGCTTCTTCGACTCGACGACGCGCGATCTGCTCCCAATCGAGCGCCGGCGCCTCCTCGGACGCGGCGAGCGCGTGCGCCAAACGCTGCAAGCGCTCGCGCGCCAAGCGTTCCACCACCGTCGAGGGGACCTCGAACCGATGTTCCTGCAGGAGCCGATCCAGAAGCTGCTCCCGTAACGCGGCCTCTGCTTCCTCCGCGTGTCGTCGCTCCAATTCCCGTCGGATCAGCTCGCGCAGTTCCTCTAGCGTCTCCGCCCGTTGACTCACCGTCTGCGCGAATTCATCGTCCAGCTCTGGGACCTCTTTACGCCGCACCTCGGCCACGCTGACCGTATACCGGATCGTCTTCCCCGAATCGGCTGGAAGCGAGAAGGTCTTCGCCTGCCCCGCCACCAGGCCCACGATCTCTCGCGCGAACGGATCCTCGTTCACTTGTTCCGGCGTCAACTCCAAGGTCAGCTCCTCTCGCTCGAGCACGCGACGAAGGGACTTCCCTTGCGCGTCCATCTCCTCGGCCGTGACAAGCAGCGTGACGTGATCGCCGATCTCCACCGGTCGGCTCTCGACGGGGACTAAGACGGCATGGGCTTGGCGCAGCCGCTCAAGGACCTGCTGGATCTCTTGCTCGGTCACCGGACGCACGCGCTTGACAGCTCGCAGTCCCCGGTACGCGCGCACTTCGATGTGAGGAAAGATCTCGACCGTCGCGCGCATCCGAAGCGGTTCTGTCTCCGAGACGGCGAAATCGGAGATCTCTGGTCCAGCCGCCAATCGCCACCGATGGACCGAGAGAGCATACTCGAGCAATCGGGGGATCAACCGGCGTTGCAACTCCTCCCGGGCTTCCCGCTTGAACCGCTGCCGGGCCACCGAGAGCGGTACGCGTCCCGGTCGAAATCCAGGGATCGTCAAGCGCCGTGCTAACTCGCTGTAGACGCTCTCTAACTCCGCGCGAACTTCTTCGGTCGGCAGCTCGATGAACAGCTCTTTCCGGCATTCGGAGATGTCCCGGACTTCAACCTTCGGCGCCATGATGAACCTTCACCCTCTGGATCCGCTCGTCCAATCTGCGGGGGACTTGCCCCTCGGTTTGTCGAAAGAGATCGAAACTCGCCGCTCTCTCGGACCGCTCACCTTGGAGGGACTCAAGGAAGAAGGATTCGGATTGGTGCGAAAGGGGGGATTCGAACCCCCACGGCACGAGGCCACCAGATCCTAAGTCTGGCGCGTCTGCCGAGCTTCCCCTTCTTCCCCAAAGACTTACTCGCATCCAGCCTCCAGACAGTCGCATCATCGTAGCATCATATCACGGGAGAAGACGCCATGCCAGCCAAACGAGTCCGATTGCCGCGCGGTCGAAAGAGCCTCCCTCGAGGAATCGAATACACCGCTTCCGGAAAGTTTCGCATCAGCTACCGCGACGCCTTCGGTCGGCGACGATACGAGACTTTTCCGGATTTGGAGACGGCCAAAAAGGCCTTGGCCATTCGTCGCGCTGAAGCGGCGCGGCGAAAGCTTGGTCTTGAACACTCCCCGTTTCGGTTCGATCAGCTCCTTGATCGGTACGTCGAGTTTCTCCGAACCAATGGTCGGACGAATTTCGACCTGTGGTGGTCGCGGAACGGCTACCGCTTGAAGAAACTCGGCGAGGCGTTTCGGACGTTGCGCTTGGAAGAGATCACCCCGCGGCGCGTTGAGGAGTATCGGCAGCGCGAGATCGGCGGGGGACGAACGCCGGAAGCCGTGCGGCGCGATCTGGTCCTACTCAAAGGACTTCTCACAAAAGCGGTCGCTTGGGGATTGATCCACGAGAGCCCCCTCGCCTCGCTTCGGTTGCGTTCCCCCTTGCGGCGCGAGACGGTGTTGCCATCGCCGGAAGAGATCGAGCGCGTGATCGCTCAGCTTCCACCAGCCGTCGAACGCTTCGCGCGACTGCTCGCTCTCACAGGCTTACGGTTGAACGAAGGATTGACGCTAGAATGGCGCGACGTGGATCTTCGGCAAGGACTTTTGCGCGTGCGCGCGGAGAATGCGAAGAACCGTCGGGAGCGGATCATTCCGCTGCATCCGGAAGCCGTGCGGATCCTCCAATCCCTCGCCTGGACGGCAGATGAAGCGCGCGTCTTTGCGATGCTCACTCGGTCGGGGGTGAACTCGGCCTGGCGTCGTGCCGCTTGTCGAGCGGGAGTGCGGCTCAAAGGCCGATTCCACTTGCTCCGGCATCTCTTCACTTCGCGGCTCATCGAAGCGGGGGCCGATGTGAACACGGTTCGAGAGCTGCTTGGTCATGGCTCGCTCACGGTGACGACTCTTTATGCGCATTCGCGCCTTGAGGCGAAACGCTCGGCCATCGAGCGGTTGGCTGTGGTATAATCTCCAAGGCCGCGCTCGACGCGTGCCGGATGACGTCATCCGGTGCGCGTGACGCGTGATCTCGGCCACACGCGGCGCGGCCTCTCCCTGAGATGGTCGATCTCAAGGCCGAGGAGGAAGAAGGATGCGAAAGCACCTTCGACCTTCCTTGCAAAGGCAAAAAGTTTCCGAACTCTCCAATGCCATTCGAAACGGTTGGCTCCGCCAGACGTTTCAAGCCAGACAAAGCGCGTCGCCCAGAAAGACGGTCACTATGGGGATGAGCGCCTTCATTGTCTGGAGCCCACGCTCGGACTACGAGACGTTCCTCCCCCTCTGCGGGGACTTCCACGAGCAACATCGCGATCCCATTTTGGCGATGCGCGCCATACATGACGCGATCCAAGAGGAGACGCTGTTCGGCGCGGTCTGCCGATTGCTCACCGAGGCTTCCACCATCCGGTGGATCCAGGAGGAACTGCTCAAGGAGCTGGATCTGGCGAAGCTTAGGCACTATGAGGCGATCGCTCAAAAGGAGTTTGGGGATCCGAAGATCGGATTGGCGTGCGCGATCCTCCTCGGGTTGCCTCCCCACAAGGCGGCGGCTTGTGCGGTCGCTGTTCGCGGCGAGAAGAGGTTCGAAGAGTCCTTTCCGAGCCTCCGCTCCGCTCTCGAAAAGATTGAGTACGACAAAGAGCGAAAGAAATGGCTCGCTCTCCCAAAACCGGAGAGCCTCTCGAGCGAGCACTCTAAGCTTCTTCCGGCTTGCCAGAGGCTTCGGGAGCGCGCGGCGCATCTCCCGTTTCGGAAGTTCGTTAAAGAAATCTTGGAGAGGCGATTGGAAAAGGGAGCCCTCGAGATATGGGACATTTTGAAGGAAGGACGGATCCCGAACAATCTTCTCGAGAGCAGCGTCCTCTCTCTCTTGAAAAAACTACTGCTTGTCCTCGTTCTACCCGCTTCGGATCGGGAAACGATTCTCCAACTTCTCGAGGGGAGGACGAACCTGGGTCGGGAAGAGCAGCAAGTCGGCCTCGCTTATCTCATGGTCATTCTCCTCGCCCCACATATAGTCGCCGCCTTGGCCATCGTCATAAAGCACAGACTCGCTCAGTACAAAACACTCCCCTCCATCTTCGCCGACATTGAGCGCACCTGAGGCCTCTCTTGTTCTTCAATAAGTCTCGTAAGTCTCGACCCATCAATCACTAAAAAATCCTAATTTTTCCGGATGACTCAAGCCTCCTTTTTCTTGTAAGGTGGTTTGTGTGTCAAAGTTTCGAGAGGAATATGCGCAAAAAAATGGATGAGAAGATGAACGGTTCATTTCGAAGGTGCGGTAGTAGGAGATGGGCAAAGCTAGCTCATCGTCTGGAGGTGAGAATATGAACGGTTCGTTAGAATTCGCGGTGAGGGATCTCGCGCGTTCGGGATTGGACGCGTGGAAGTACATCAAGAGCGAGATCATCGTGCCGCTCTCTAGAGACCGACTTCGTGAGCTTGCCGCTTGCGAAGTCGGCCTTTCGGAAAACAGTTCGCTGCTGACCTATCCCGCGTACTTGATCCGCTACCCGAATACCAAAGGATATTGGCGCATTCGACTCGACGTTCCTCGGGATTTCGACTTGAAGTACCTGGGCCCTAAGGGGCGAATTGGAATCTTCTCGCTTCACGATGAGAAGACGTTCGAGCAGAAGTTAAAGGAGCGCTGCCGTGTGCACATCGTCGAGGGCGAGAAAAAGGCGATGGCGCTGGCCGAACGCCTTCCAAAGGAAGATCTCGTTATTGGGATCGGCGGGGTCTGGAATTGGTGCGTTGATCACGAACCGTTCCCGATTTTCGATAGCATCCCCGTCAGCGAGGTGACTCCCGAGCTGAAAAAGCTGCTCGAGGGAGAGCGGAAGGCGTTGTCGCTGCTACAAAAGAGTCGCTACTGGGGCAATCGCGAGGTCATCATCTGGCCTGACGCCGAATGGCAGCGCAATCGTTCGGACATCATCCACCCGATCGTGCGGCTTGGGCTCATCCTCGCGGAGCGAACGGCGCGAGTCTTCGTGCGCGCGTGGGGCGAGCGGCACAAAGGCATTGACGATGCGCTTGTGGCTGGCGTGCGAATCGAGGACATGGAACTTCTGTCGCTCACGGATTTCATGGCACGAGTTTCTTGGATGGGAAATCCGCTCATTCAAGAGATCGCAGCGCGAGAGCTTCCGGAACCAGTCTCTTGGAAGATCATCCAAACGCTCGCCAAAGCGTGGGAGGTTGATCCTGAGAAATTGGAGAAAAGGATTAAGGAACATCGGCGCGCGCTCGCTCGAAAGCGAGCCAATCAGAAGCGAGCGGAGGCCAGTTCGGATCAACCTGAGGACGAGAAGGAGCCGGAGGAGAACGCGCCACCAGTCAAGCTGCCGTCACTCAGGTGGATCTTGCGGTGGACGTCGGCCTTCATCCGAAGATTTGTCGTCCTCGATGAGCGATATGCCGATTTATTGGCACTGTGGGTCGCGCACACCTGGACCTATGATGTCTTTCGAGTGACTCCTTATTTGGCGATCATCTCACCGGAACAGGAATCGGGGAAGACGACGCTTCTGGAAGTTTTGGAACAACTCACCTACAACGGCAACATGTCCGCAAGCAACATGACCGAGGCCGCGCTTTTCCGCACAATCGCCGAGGAGCCAGTAACGCTGCTTATTGATGAGCTAGACGAAGCCCTTCGCTCCAATTCGGATCGAGCCAAAGCCCTGAAAATCATCCTGGACGTTGGATATAACCGAAAAGGTGCCGTTCCGCGATGCGTCGAGGACGGCAAGAGGGAGTTTCGTGTGAAAAAATTCAATGTCTTCTGCCCAAAGGCCTTCACAGCCATCGGGGAGATCGCTCGATTCTCCAAACCCTTGGCCAGTCGCTGCCTCACTATCCGGATGCGGCGAGGGGATCCACCAAGAGATTTCGATCTGGACGACCCCGACATTCAGCGGAGGATCAGTAAGTTTCAGTCTTGGATGCGAGCGTACCGAGAGCAGGCCCCCGAACGGCTTCGAGAAGCGCTCCTGGAGATCGTAAAAACGCGCTTCCGATTTCCAGGATTGAGTCCGCGCGAGAACCAAATCTTGCGGCCACTCTTATGTAACGCCAAATTGGCCGGTGAGGAGTGGGTCAAACGGCTTGAGGATGCTATTCCGCTGCTCACTCACGGACGACAGCAGGTGCAGTCGAAGGCCGGATACCTACTGGGGGCGATTGACGAGATTTTCCACCAGCAAGGGGCCAAATCCCTGTCTTCCGAAGCAATCTATCGCGCGCTTGTGGAGCGAGCCGAGAGCGACCCGGAACTCGACGTCTCATTGGAGTACCTGCGCGACTTGGATCCAACAGACAAGACTAAACGCCGAGGGGCGCTGGTTCTGGTCGGGAAGTGGTTGGCCTCGAGGCTCAAAAAGTACAACATCAAACCGCGACGCACCCGCGACAGATACGAGTGGGCACACGAAGACATCCACGCGGCCGTGAGTATCTGGGCTAGGCCTACTCCGAGGCGTGAGTACCTGGGCCAGGCCTACTCCGAGGATGCGGCGCAGGGCGAGCGCTTAAATTTGAACATGCCGGAGGAAGGTCAGGCCGCCCAGGAAGGAGAGCAAAAGGTGGATCTTCCGCATCTTCCGTGCATCTTCCGTGCATCTTCCGCAGGCGTAAGTCCCAGCAATGCAAGGGGTTACGTGGGGGCTGCGGAAGATGCGGAAGATACGGAAGATAGAAGGTATATTTCCCATGAACCCAATGTACAGCCCCTCCCCCCTGGAGCCACTTGGATACATAGCCCTTCTACCAAAACATCTTCCGTATCTTCCGTATCTTCCGTGTGGCAGCTAAGCCATTGGGAAATAAGTGGGTTAGCTACGGAAGATTATCTTCAGCAGTATCTTCCGTATCTTCCGTCGCAGTATCCTACGCAGTCAGCGCTCGATCTTTGCCCATTGTGCAGCCGGCGGCACGCGGAGGACGTCGGGTGTTGGGAGGTGGATTCAAATTTAAACCTGTCCAAGGGAGGGACCGATCCCGTTTGCCCAGAGTGTGGCCTGCGACACTCCGAGGATGCGGACTGCCTAGGTGCGGTGGTAGGCCAGACCGTCTCTGGCCAGGCGGCGCAGAGCGGATGTTCAAATTTGAACGTCCTCGAGGTAGGGCGCTCACCTGGAGTAGAGCAAGAGGCGGCCTTGGGTCACCCTGCCAGTGCCCAGGCCGCAAGTCAGTCAGTATCAAGAGGCGCCCCAATTTTAACACCAAATGGGGCGCTGCGGAAGAGTGAGTGTTCAAATTTAAACGCGGCGCGTTCCACGGAGGCCACGCGGCTCGAGTTCGAGCACTTGGGCCAACTCATCCCTCGTCCCCCTGGCAAAAAGTTTCACTGCCCTGACTGCGCGCAGGGGATGCGGCTGCTCGATGATCCAGACCGGGACGTTTGGTACTGCCGGTCCTGCCATGCCGCGTTCGAGCCGGTGGATCACATATGGTGGCGCCGAGTGAAGGTCGCGTTTGATCAAGGCGTGCCTTAGAGCAATGAGCCAGCGCGTCTTCGATCAACGGCGCGTTGTCTGGAGGTGATCACTATGAAGCCTGAGAGAACTGGACTGAGGAACCTTGATATACGGAATTGGCATCGTCGTTTAGGGGGCTGGATTACAGCGGTAGACGTAGACCTTGCGGAGTATTGCTACTTTTGCAAACGAGTTCTCGCTCTCTTAGAGATCGTTCGCGTGAAGGACGTTCGCCATCCTCCACGGAAGGCGACGACCATAATGAGGAAGCTTGCCAACGGAGTCAGTGCGAGAGGTTACTTAGTCGCCTACCGATCCGAAGGCGAGGAAGTTCTCGAGGTCGGGTTGCGCCGCGTCGTCCCTACTTGGGGCGCGTGGCGCGTCATGAGCGCTTCCGAGTTTGGGGAGTGGCTCATCATGCTTCATTTATCCTGTCCATGTTTGAGGGGGGAATGACCGTGGAGAAGAAGGGGAAAAAGCTTCTAGGACTCTGGGTAGATCCCGAGCTTCATGAACAAGTGAGTCTGTACGCCAGGCTCTTCGGCGTCTCGATCTCCGACTTACTGCGCGAGATCCTCTTCAAGGGTCTCCCTGAGTATGCGCCGAAAGCCAGCGAGCAGCTTGAGCAGCTCAGGCAGCAAGTTGAAATGAGCCGCCGTTGATCGGCATGACGCTCGGGAAGTAGTGTCGAAAACCGTTTGGCGCCGAGGACCCCGTCTTTCCCCCAAATGGGGGGAGGGACGGGTGTTCCCCTGGTGACTGCCGGCGGACGTTCGCTCCGGAAGGGGAGACGACAAGCGACAGCACACCGCGCTCCACGTGCGGCTGAGAGAACGGCCTCGAGGGAGAGGAAAGGAAGTGCGAAAGCTACTGTTGGGAGTCTTGGCGATTTCCACGATCGCGTGCGGCTGTGCGCCAGACGGCTTGGCGTGGCGATCTCGGATCTGGTGCGCGAGTCGGAAACCTTGCGCCAAGGTTGACGAGCGAGGCCGGCTTCGCGCCGACACGGCGGTCATGTTCGAATTTAAACATCGCGGCCTCGCCTCCAAGGAGAAATATCGGTTGGCGCCTTAACGTGGAAACGGTCTTCAAGTAATCCCCCGAGATTTGAATAAATTTGGACGCTTTGGACACGCTTGCTCACGCGAAAGGAGTCTTCCGGCTGCCCTGGGAGGGCCTTGGAGGGGACGAGGGAGGGGGTTGCTCCTTGACCTTTCGGTAGCATCACAGTAGCATCAAACCGACACGAGAGGCGGCGACTGGAGGGGAAGGGTGCTAGTAAGTCCTTTAACATGTTGGTGCGAAAGGGGGGATTCGAACCCCCACGGCACGAGGCCACCAGATCCTAAGTCTGGCGCGTCTCCCAGTTCCGCCACTTTCGCAGAAGTGGGACACTGGTGAGCCGTGGAGGACTTGAACCTC
>Ga0209289_100454_pt1 | contig 21444 bp, 22 predicted proteins | sample GXS110809BmetaG_FD_184121 | JGI IMG/M metagenome (GOLD analysis project Ga0209289, IMG submission 184121) | Hot spring microbial communities from Gongxiaoshe hot spring, China to study Microbial Dark Matter (Phase II) - GXS 110809B (SPAdes)... ...
TCCATGTTGATATCCAATAACCCTTTTCTTTTTTCACAAGAAGCCATGCTCTAAATTCCATCTTCTGTAGAATATCTTCTGGAAGTATTTCTCCTTCTCTTATGGCTAAAAATAGCTCTACATCAATATTTTTTAGTTCTTGATATACCTGTAAATATTCTTGGTATGGTAGAAACTCTGCCCATACCGAGATTTCAAAATTTCTTTTTTGAACTTCTTCATTTCTTTTTTGAACTTTTTCATAGCAGTTTGGGAAAAAGCAGATTACCGAGATTATTACTTTAGTTATTTTCATTTTTGGACATGTTTATTTTGTGTAATACGATGATATTTGCTTACACTTTTCAAGGGCTTTTTCTACAGACCTAAAGATAAATGGTTTTGTGAGTATTATTTCTGATAATCCTTCAGCTGTTGTTCCAGATGGCGTCATGACAGATGATTTTATATCATATGGTGATTTTCCATTGAGTATCATTTTTGCTGTTCCAAGAAATATTTGAGCTGATACGACTTTTGCGATATTTCTTGGAAGTCCTGCTTTCACGAAAGCATCTTCAAAGCTCTCAAATATATCCGAAATATACCCAGGTCCAGAAGCTGCTGTTGCTGTAAATATATCTATTTCTTCATCACTTTTGACTACGAAAACTTTTCCGTAATCAGAAAATATTTCCCTAAGTAAAATAGAATCTTCTTCATACTCTGTAAGGATTGCAAATATTCCTTCTTTTTCTTCTGCACATATGTTCGGCATAACTCTTGCCCATCTTTTAGTGAATCTCTTCAAAGCATCGGATTTTATTCCTGCTGCAATAGATACGATAAGCTTCTTCCCAAAGGCTGTGCTGATGTCAGATAGCACATCTAATACATCTTTAGGCTTTACAGCAATGAAAATTATATCTGATTTTTTTGTCAGATCTTCAATATTTACCTCAAACCTTTTCAATTCTTCTGGAACTCCAGCTGTGTCATATAAAAACAATGGAAATTTTTCAGATAATATTTTCGCTATTGTACTACCCATTTTACCAACTCCTACTATGCCTATTCTTATTTCTTCCATACTCTTATATAATATTTACTTTTTGTCGCCGATTCAAAAATTCTGTCTTGTGGTAACATAAAATGAGCTCTAAATGCATTGGATTTTATACTTCAGGATTCTTGTAAGGCAAATATTATATCAAAAAGAAACAGATTCCAAAAGCTATTTTAAATTTTTCAAACTACTCTCAACCATTGATTATTAGATTTGGTTCTCTTTGATTTTTACTTTTTATCAGTTCATTTTTTTACTTTTGTTCCCAATTGATGATTTTTTCTTCTATCCCCTTTTTTTTATTTATAATTCTTGCAAGTATGAAGAAAAGGTCGGATAATCTGTTTATATATTTTATGCATTTGGGGTTTATTTTTTCTGTTTCAGCAAGTTCTACAATTTCTCTTTCGCACCTTCTTGTAATTGTTCTCAAAATATGAAATAAACTTCCTTCTTTGCTTCCTCCCGGGAGTATAAAATCCTCAAGTGGTTCAAGTTCTTTAAGATACTTTTTCTCAAGATCTTCAAGCCAGTCTATAGGCTTTTCTGTTAATCTCCTTTGAGACTCTGTTATCTCATCCGATGGCTTCAGCAGTCTTGCAAGGTCTCCTCCTAGTATAAATAGATGATTTTGAATCTTCTCAAGTATCTGTATGAATTCCCTCATATTTGTTTCATCTTCTTTTAATACAGATATTGTGTATCCGATGAAGCTACAAAGCTCATCAACAGTTCCATAAGCCTTCACTCGTGGATGATTTTTTTTCAAGACAAAACCCCCAGATATATATGTTTCTCCAAAGTCTCCGAATTTAGTTGTTATAACAGTAAGGCGCATCCCTCTTCGCCTTTTTATATCTGACATATCCCTATATTTTTTTATTTTTCATTATAGTTTCTTGCTTTTCCCTGAAAAATCCAATAATTTCCAAAAAGGTATCTTCTGAATAATTTCTCTTGTATTTCCTAAGAAGATCTATTACAAAATTTGCCTCGATGGGTTTTATCTGTGTTCTAAAGTAGGAGAGCCAAAACGAAACAAACTGTGTTACATTCTGAGGTTTATCTGTTATTTTTGAAGATTCAAAATCAATGAGAACCGGTTTATTTTTTGAAACTATGATATTTGTATATGGTCTATGCATTTCATCTTTAGATATGTTGAGTTTATCTAATTGTCTTGCCTGCATTAATATTTCTTCAAGAATATTTTGAAGTATTGGGCTAGGAGAGTTAAAAAACTCTTTTAGATGAGTTCCCTCTATAAACTCAGTAATTATAAAATCAAAACCATAAAGCAGCAGCTTTGGACCTATGTTTTTGATATTCACCCTTTCTATTATTTCTCCCTCTTTTCTGATTTTTTCAGAAAGGCTTGGTATTCGTGCTATTTTTATAATTACATCTTTCTCTTTGAACTCCCCCTTATATATTTTTCCCCTCCAGCCTTCCTTGAGGAATTTGCAGTTTTTTATCTTATTGTTAAGAAGTAAGTTTTCTCCCCTTTCGGGTAGAAATTTTGAAGTCATTCAATAAACTTTTTTGCAAGAATAGACTTAACTAGCTCTTCTGTAAGGGACTTTGCTATTTCTGCATTACTTGCAGTAGGTTTGGGTTCAATGTTTCTTTCCTTCTCTATGGAAGCAAGAATCTTTGGAACAAATTCTCTGAGTATTTTAGCTTCTTCTGATATCGTGGTTCGTTCTGTCTTTATTACGCTTTCCCCATAACTAACTTTCCTGATGTTTCTGTTATGTAAAGAATCAGTTTTCGGGACTCCCCCCGTTCCTTTTATTTTTATTTCGTCCGCCATGACTTTATCTCCTTGTATTTATATTCGGAAATTTTAAAAAATTTTTTAACGTTTTTTTTCTTTTTAGGAAATATTGTGATCTAAAGGACCGAACCCTTTACCTATGTTTAGAGATCTCTCAATGGCAAGTTGTAGAAAAGCTCTTGCTGACCTTATCGCTGTAATTACATCATTACCTTTTCCTATATTTGCACATATTGCTGCCGAAAAAGTACAACCTGTTCCATGTGTATTTTTTGTATTCACACGAGGATAAACCATCTTAGTAATCTCTCTATTGAAATATATTATATCAACCACTGAATCCTGATAAAAGTTTATATGCCCACCCTTTAATACGACACATTTAGCTCCAAGACTATGGATGAATTTGGCGCAATCTATCATATCTTTTTCACTTTTTATCTCCATACCTGATATTTTTTCTGCCTCGTACTTATTGGGAGTTATTATCAGACTTAGTGGAAGAAGTTCCTTTGAGAGAAGTTCAATTGCTTCTTCTTTCAGTAAAGCATACCCACTCTTTGAGAACATAACAGGATCTAATACGAGCTTTTCTATTTTAAAATCCTTTACAGCTTTCAGAACATTGTATATTATTTGAGGATTTGAAAGCATTCCTATTTTTGCGGAGTCAATACCAATATCTTCAGCTACTGCTCTTATTTGTTCATACACTACTTCCCCTGGTAAATCTACTATTTTGAAGACTCCACAGGTGTTTTGAACAGTTATAGATGTTATAGCTGTCATACCGTAGACTTTCAAGGCAGAAAAGGTTTTTAGGTCGGCCTGTATGCCAGCTCCTCCGCTACTGTCACTTCCTGCTATTGTCAAACATCTTGTTATCATTATTATGTTATCTCAAAGACTATATATTTTTTTTCTCCTTGCTTGTATAAGACTTTCACTTTACCATCAAAATCATTGAATATATATATTGGTAGTTTCTTCCCGCTCTTTTTCTTCTCAGTCTCCTCGAGAATGATTATGGCATCGTCTATAGAAATAGGCTTTTCTATTTTCACCCTGGCCCTATCTATCTGTATTTCTTGAGATTCTTCTTCAGGTTGGTCATGAATTTCCTCTGTTATAGATATTTCTCTTTTACTTTTCATGGCTTCCCTTATGATCTTTTCGAAATCCGTTTTGAGTTTTTCTATCTGCCTTTCTATCTCGTAAGCTAACTTATCTATAACAGCTCTCACGTCTTCTCCTTCATCCTCTGAATATATTGGGGGAAGATTGCTTTTTTTTACCGTAAGTATGACCTCGATTGATTTACTATCTCCTTCCTTTTTGGATATAAGGTAGATATTCGTACTCTCTCTTATACCTTCTGGGATCTTTAATATCACCTTGGAGAACTTCTCTCTGAAGTAATCCTTTATATACTCAGTTATCTTAGAATTCCTTGCTATAAAAAATACTTTTACTCCATCTATTACTTCCTCCATGTTTTATTTTACTCCTTTAACTTTTGGTTTTAGGGAAGAAAATTTTTCAACCTCTTCTGGTTTTAAAATCTCCCATGTAAAACCTTCTTCCTCTCTTCCAAAGTGCCCATATGTAGCTGTTCTTTCATATATTGGTCTTCTGAGGTCAAGATACTCTATAATATCTTTGGGTTTGAGTTTAAAGGTTTCCTTAACTACCTTTTCTATTTTTTCATCTGAGACTTTTGATGTTCCAAAGGTTTCAATTGTGATATGAACTGGGTCAGCGATTCCAATAATGTATGTTAGGCAAACCTCGCACTTTTTTGCGATTTTTGATGCCACTATTGTTTTAGCAATTTTTCTCGCCATATAATTTGCGGATCTATCTACTTTTGTGGGATCTTTCCCTGAAAATGCTCCTCCACCATGTTTTGCATGACCGCCGTATGTATCTACAACTATTTTCCTACCAGTTAACCCAGCATCCCCAAGTGGACCACCTATGACGAATCTCCCTGTCGGATTAACAAAGTAGTTTGTTCCAACTAAAAGTTCACTTGGTATAACTTTCTTGATCACTTCTTCTATAACAAATTCTTTTAGGTCTTGATATTTTATATCCTCTGCATGTTGTGTTGAAACAACAATAGTATGAACTCTTATAGGTCTCCCGTTTTCATATTCTATGGTCACTTGACTTTTACCATCTGGTCTAAGGAATGGTGCTTTCCCACTTTTTCTTACATTAGCTAATTCCCTTACTATCTTGTGAGCGAACGAAATCGTCATCGGCATAAGTTCTGGTGTTTCATCCACAGCGTAACCAAACATGGTCCCCTGATCACCTGCCCCAATTTCTCCTTCCTGTAGAACACCTCTGGCTATGTCTGGAGACTGTTTCTCCACACGTATAATTACTTCAGCTGTTCTCCAATCTATTGAGTTCTTCTCGTCTTCATAACCTACATCCTTTATAACCCTCCTTGCGATTGATTCAAAATCTATCTTTCCAGAAGATGTTATCTCTCCCGTAACAACAACCAAGTTTTTGCTTGCAAGGGTTTCACAAGCAACGCGTGAGAATTTGTCTTGCCTCAAAAACTCATCTAGTATTGCATCAGATATTTTGTCACAAAGCTTATCTGGATGTCCTTCTGTTACTGACTCTGAGGAAAATAGTTTTACCATAATCTCTTGATTTTAAAATTCGCTTTCCAGCTAATCTAATTCTCCAAATATTTTTTTTCTTATTTTATCTTTAAGATTGTTGATCCTTCTTTTCCCTTCCTCTTTTGCAAATCCCAGCATGACCGCGATAACTTTTTTCGTGTCACCACCGTAGCTCTGTTTCATCCCTTGAAACAGCATATACATGTTTTTTGCCATATTTAACTGATAATTTATCTTGTTTTTTATATCGCTTATTTTCTGGGAAAAAAAGGAAGATCTGCCTTCTGTTTCTGTCCGAACTTCAGGTTCTCTTGCCTCTGTAGTTTCTTGATATCTTGTTGCTTGATATATCTCTGTTTTTTCTTCCTGCTTTGTTTCTGTTTGATTATCAGGTTGCGTCTCTGTTGAATTAGATAATTCTTCTGCTTTGACTTTTTTCTTCGGGCTCCTCTTCTTCTTGCTTTCCATTTTATTTTCCTCCTTTTTATTTCACGCTTTCAAAATAATTATAATTCCCTTTAGATATGATTTTTTCAGTTTTAGATATTTTAGATTGAAGTCGGTTTTTATTGTCTCTTTGTAATACCGTTGTATATTATTTCCCAAAATATTTTGCCTATTTCTTTAGGAGTGTATCCTTTTTCTTTTGAAAACCAGTGGTATATCCAATTTATCATACCAAGAACAGCAAAACCTATCATTTTAGGTTCTATATCATCTCTAATTTTGCCTTCTTTTTGGGCTTCTTCAATTATTTTACGTAGGATGTTTTCATACTTGTCTCTAAATTCTTTTATTTTTGATTGCCATTTTTTGGGGAGTGCTTTTTGTTCATTGAAAAATACGCTTGCTTTATCTATGTTTTCTGTTAGAACTTCTATATGTTTCTTTATGAATTTTTCCAATTTATTTTGAGGAGAAGTTTTCTCATCCATTATTTTCGATACGTTTCTAACAAATCTTTCCCCTTCATTTTCGATGAGTTGATATAGTATATCATCTTTACTTTTAACCCAATAATATATTGCTCCTTTTTCTATTCCGATTTCATTTGCTATATCTTGGATAGAGGTGGCATTGAAACCTTTTTCCCTGAAGAGTCTCGCTGCTACGTTTAGAATTTCGGGTATCCTGTTTTTTCTATAGTTTCTTGTTTCTTCTTGATTACGCATTTCTGAAAATAGTCTTGCTGAAAATTTTTTTTATTACAAATAATATATTATTTTTTCTATTACATATTTGAAATTTTCGGGAATTTGAATGATTATTCAAGGAGGTAGGTTCTTATGCCAATATATGAATACATATGTAGGAAATGTGGTTTAAGAAATAGCTTTCTTGTTTATCCTTGGGAAGATGAAAGATTGTCTTGTAAGAGATGTGGAAGTGGGGATATGCAGAAGATAATATCAAAATTTGCAAAGCTTAGGTCAGATGAGCAGAGAATTGAAAGTACAGTTGAAGACGCAATGAGAAGTGTAGACCTGAATAATCCTGATAGTATAAAAAGCTGGATGAGGAAAACATTAAAGGATTATCAGGACGAGATAGGTTCGGATGTGGATATAGATGAAGCTGTTGAGAGTATTAGTGAGGAGATAGGAAAGGGAGAAGGAGAAGAATCGGAAGCTGAGAGCCAATCTGAAGATTATTGATTATTTTGTTTTGGATTCTCTGAAAAATTCAAAGAGAATCCTCACAAAGAATATTGTAAGAATGACTGCAACTGGGAACAACGCAAATGCTCCTGATATGTGTTCATCTTCTATTGTTCTGGCATACATCAAAACCCCGAATATAACTATGGTAATAGGTAGAGCGTAAGCTATGGAGCTAAGTATAAAACTAAAATATTTATTTCTGTTTTCGCTCATGGAATAGTTTAAATATTATATAAAAGGTTAATATTACTCAATGAAGGATTGTTAAATTTTGTAAAAGAATGATTATTATACAGTTATGAATCTGAACATAACTGATAAGGATATAAAAGATGCGATAGAGAAAGTGCCCGCTTTGCCTAATATTATTGTAAGAGCACTCGAAAAAATCAGGAATCCAACTTCTTCTGCTAAGGATATAGCTGAGGAGATTGCAAAAGACCCGATACTTTCATTGGATATTTTAAAAATAGCTAATTCTCCGATATATGGTTTTTCAAGAAGAATATCATCCCTGGAGCATGCTATATCTTTGCTAGGATTTAAATCGGTTGAATCGGTAATATTATCTGCTTACTCAAAAAGTGTTTACAATGTTGAACTGAGAAATTTTAAGATAAAGAGGGGGGAACTTAGCTTGCAATCTTTTCTTGGAGCATATATATCAAAAATCTTGAGTAGGAAATTTTTCCCTGATGTTGAAGAAATATCTTTCACAGCCTCTGTTATGAGGAACCTTGGAAAGATAAGTATGGATTTTATCCTTTCAAAACATATCGAGAGGGTAAAAGCAGAACTTATGTATGATAAAGATTTTCAAAGAGTGGAAAAGAAGGTTGTGGGTTTTACGAGTTCTGAACTCACTTTAATAATCCTTGAAATGTGGAAGGTTCCAGAGGATATAAAATTTATAGTCTCAAAGTTTAATAAGCTCAACATCATTAAAGATAAGAATAGTAATTCATACAAGGCCTGTGTAAGTGTTCATGTTGGAGATAGGGTAGCTCAGATGACAGGAGTTGGTGCGGGAATTGATAATTTATCATATGAGATAGATCAGGAAATATTTAAATTTACAAAGATAAGACAAGATGACATAGAAGAACTTCTTCAGGAAGCTGTAAAAGCTTATCCGAAGTTAGAGTCTGAATTGAAGGAAACCATTATATGAGGTTTTGAACGGTACATATTATTTTACTTATAAAACTATACATTTAGGTTTTCAATTTTGCTTCGTTTTAATCTGGAACTTTTAAAATAGTTTTTATGAGGACTTCTTCTTTAAATTTGAAGCTTATATCTTTGACGGTAGGAACAATATTGATTGTTATATTTATGTTTAGTGGGCTTGTGTATGTGAACTTTAGGGAGATATTCAGAAAGCAACTTGTTGATAAGGGTGTACAACTTGCAGATTTTTTAAATAAACATTCATCTATATCCTATGGAATAATGGCTGAGGAGAGATTTTTACTTTCGGAAGCAATAAATCTATTTATGAGAGATGAAGACGTTATTTTTGCTTCAGCTATAAATAGGAATGGGGATATATTGGCTTTTAGAACAAAAAACGATAAGATTGTTCCAGATATGTCTTGGTTTATATCAGGTATGGTTTCTGGTAATGTTATTTCTGATAGTAGAAGGATAATTGAAAGAACAACTTCAACTGGGGAGGAGGTGATTATTTTCTTTTATCCGGTTAAGAGTGAGGGTTTAATAAAAGAGGAAGGGAGCTCGGTAAAAGGATATACTGTTCTTGTTATGACACTTCAAAATTTCTATAAAGATTTTTCCAGAAGGATTATGAATATAAGTTTTATAATAGGTATCATTACAGTTATAACGATTGTGGTGATATCATATCTCATAAGGAGTAACCTTAGGCCATTGATTGAACTGAAGGAGAAGGCGGAGAAAGTTTCAAAAGAGGGGGAACTTAGGGAAAAAGTAGAGGTTGAAACCGGAGATGAAGTTCAGGAGATAGCTGATTCTTTCTCTCGCATGATAGATATGCTTAAGAACGAAATACATAATATAAAAATAGTATCAAAGAAACTTTCAGATATGTCTCATGAAGTTTTTAAAGCTATGGAAAAGATAAATAGCAATACAGGTGAGCAGAATTCAAAAATTCGCCAGATTGAATCGCTAGTTGATAGTATCCATGAACGTGAGCTCAGTACTGTAACCCATATTGATTCTGTTATCGAAGCTATAGAATCTGTTCTTCGCAGAATAAGTGAAATAGATGACTCTTTATCTTACATCAGAAATTCCTTGCAGACATTTCCCCAGAAAATGGATGAATTTTCTTCTGGGATACTCGAGCTTAAGAGGGTAGGGGATGAATTTGGGGAAACGGACAGAATTATTTCAAATGTAGATGATTTTTCAAGAAATTTTAGTGCTGTGAAGAAGGTTTTAGCCGAGGCTTCAGAAGAAGCTCGGGAGATTAATCTACTTTTTGATGTTGTGAATGAGGGAATTTATCAGATAATTTCTGAATCTGATAACATAAGTTCTTGTGTGATAAACACTCGGAAGCTTAGAAATGAGCTTTCTGAACTCTTGAGTTCGGCTCAAAAGGAAATAGAAGATATAACCAGTGTAGTTTTTGAATTACTTGATTTTACAGATGATACGAATATGCTTGCTATAAACGCATCCATAATAGCGTCCCATGAAAAAGGAGAAAAAGGGAAAGAGTTTGGAGTGGTTGCTGAAGAAATAAAAAAACTATCCCAAGACACAGAGAGTAAAATTAGAAATATAAGAGATAAAATCAGGTCAATAAAACAAAAGATTTCATCGGCTTCAAGAATATCTGATGCCAACATTGAGGAGAAAATTGTAGATATCTCTAATACAAAAGAAAGTATTTCAGCTGGTATAAATAAGGCTAAGAATATGGTAGAAGATCTAAAGGGAAAGTTTAATAAACTTTTGAATGATATAGAGAAATCCGAACAAGGATTATCAACTTTTGATTTTGCTGTGAATTCAATTCGTGATTTATCTCAAAAAATTATCAAGTTTGTTGAAGTTGCAAGGAGAGATGTTGAGAGAGCCGAGCCAATTGTCAGGGAACTTAATTCTTCTGTCTTAAAAGTGCTAGATGAAATTCAAGGTATAAATGAGAAGATAAAAAAGGCTACCCCTGCTATAACCAAGTTTACAAGTGAGCTTTTGAGTGTGAAAGAAGAATCAAGATCCCAATTTTCTGAAATAGAAAGTATAAAGGATAAGACGAAGGATCTGGGGAACATAATATATGAGATAAATAAAACAGTTATATTTTCACTATCTAAAGTCAAAACTGTTTCGGAATTAGGAGAAAAACTTGAGACAATTACGAAGCGCTATAAGACATAATGAGAAGTATAGAGGAAAAAATATTAGAAGATATCAATTCTGCAATAATTACATCAAAAAGAGCAAGGGAGCAGGGTAAAAAGATAGCTTTTACAAACGGCTGCTTTGATATATTACATGCTGGGCATATAAAAACATTCATAGAGGCAAAGAAAAATGCGGATATTCTTTTCGTTGGAATTAACACCGATGATTCTGTGAGAAAAATAAAGGGAGAAAAAAGACCGGTTATCCCTTTGAGTTTGAGGAAAATTGTTGTTGCTGCTTGTGAATTCGTAGATTATGTAGTCCCATTTTCAGATGAAACGCCATATAAACTTATAGTTGCTATAGAACCAGATATCATTGTTAAAGGAGAAGATTGGGAAGAAGATAAAATAGTAGGAGCTGATTTCGTCAAGAGCAAAGGAGGAAAAGTTCTGAGAGTCAAACTTGTTGAAGGTATCTCTACAACAAACATAATCCAAAAGATAATAGATACTTTTAAGTGATTCAATCTATGAGGTTTTCAGGATTCATTATATTTTTTGGATCAAGATTATTTTTTATGGCTTTGATGACTATTAATGAATCTTTAAGTTCTTTTCGTGCCCAGATTTTGTGATCTCTCCCGACTCCATGATGGTGCGAAATTGTCCCGCCATTTTCAGATATGGTATCGGAAGCCTTTTTCTTTATCTTCCACCAGAATTCTTCTTCATATCCAAACTTGGCTTTTGCAAAAAATGTGAAGTATAAAGAGGCTCCAGATTCATAAACATGTGTTATACGACAGGAAACTCCTCCTATGCTTTCTGAAAATATAACGCTTTCCATTCCTTCTTTGACTTTTTTGTAAAGATTAATAAGATTGGACCAGCTTGTGGCGGTTTCCAGAGTATCAACAATAATGCAAAAATCCATAAGTAGATCTCGCAGATAAGGTTGTTCAAAATATTCTTTTTTCCAATCTTCAAACCTCTTTTTACCTTCATCCGTTCCTCCGAATTTTTGGCAAACTCTTCTAACAAATTCAAATTCTGACTCTACAACTTTCTGGTTTTCTTCATCAGCTTCAAAACCTACTATAAGCAGTGATCCACTCTCTATCGTATTACCAGACAGAACAGATGATATCATATATTCTCTTTCATCAAGTATTCTTATAAGCGGAGGGAATACACCATTTTGTACTATATTTCTCGCACATTCTGCTGCACGTTCAAAACTTGGAAACAAGAAAGAAGTTGATATTTTCTTTTCCGGAATCTTATGGCACCTTATTACAGCTTCTGTTATTATTCCGAAAATCCCTTCGGAGCCAGTAAATATTCTTGGTATATCTGGTCCACAAGCAGTTGATGGAAAGCCATGATTTCTTACAATTCCCTTTGGTGTTATAGCCTCAAGACTTTCTATCATATCCTCTATCTTACCATATCTCGATGAGAAATGTCCGGCAGACCTTGATGCTATCCATCCACCCAGAGTTGAAAAGTAAAATGATTGTGGATAGTGCCTTGAAGCGAGGCCAAATTTTCTGAGCTTTTCTTCAAGATTTGGACCAGTTATACCTGCCATAACCTTTGCTGTTTTAGATTTCACATCAGCTTCAATAACATCTGACATACTCTTCATATCAACTGTTATGACTGGTCTTTCAGGATCAATATCGTATGTATCAACACTTCCAACAACACTTGTTCCGCCACCAAATGGGATACACCCTATACCATTATTGCTGCAGAACTCAATTATATCTATTACATCCTGTTTTGATTTTGGATAAACCACAGCATCAGGAAACCTCTTTATATTCCCTCTTTTTAACCTTACAAGATTCTTGTAGCTTCTGCCGGATGAATGCAATACCCTTTCGTACTTGTCATATCTTACATCAAGATTATCTTTTATTTTTATCCTTGGTTCTGGAATTTTTATTGATTCAAGTTTTACAGGTTCAACATATTCTTTCTCCGAAACCCCAAGAAATCCGGAAAGCACATCAAGTATTTTTTTTGCTTTGTCTTGTTTTATGCCTTCTCCCTCGTATCCCCATCCATTCCACTTGAGAATCATTCTAACTGAATATTATTTTGCTCACAAAATTTTTTCAGTCTTTCTAATACTTTTGGAATTTCTTCAAAATCAAACAATGGAGCTATTTCAAATGTGAAATTTTGTGAGTAACCAATTTCTCTGAAGTTTTCAATTATTTTTGTCCAATCCATTGTTCCATCTCCTGGTGGTAGGTGCTGGTCGGATTTTCCATCATTATCTGATATGTGTGTTGCTATTATCATTTCCTTTAGCTTTTTAATTGATTCTTCTGGTGGTTTTTCCCATATGTTGGCATGCCCTATATCAAGGCAAGCTCCTATTCTTGATTCTCCGTTCTTAAGTGCTCTACGAATTTTTATGATTGCATCAATTACATCTTTAACAAGATTAGAACCGTTTGGAGTGTTTTCAAATGCAAATATCCCGTCAGAGTTTTTATATAGCTTTGATAAATTTTCGAAAAACAGATCAAGATCACCATCTATATGGATTATGAAAGTTTTTACATTTACGTTATGAAGAAAATCAGTGGCATAAAGGAGTTCATCTAATGATTTTTGAGAATACTCTTTATTTCCAAGAGATATCGGGAATTCTTTTGTATAGAGTGGCAGGTGAGCGGTGTCTGGTGAGATATTATATTTTTCTATCCATGTTTTTATTTTCTTTTTGAGATCTTGGTTTTTATAATCAATATGATCTCCCATAGCCCAGAGTTCGCATCTTGAAAATCCATAGGATCTTATCAGTTCGAACATGTTTTCATTTATCGGTTTTTTTAGGAATAATTGGAATGATATGCTAGGTTTCATCATGTTGTTATCTTATTCAAAGTTATTTATAAAGAATATATCTCATGTTCGTTAACGGAATCAGTAAGTATTTGTTGATGTATCTTTTATTATTTGAACATCATGGACATGGGATTCTTTGTATCCTGCTTCGGTTATTCTTATTATCCTGGCCTTTGTTTTGAACTCTTTTATATTTTTTGAACCTGTATATCCGAAGCTCGCTTTTATGGCTTTAGTTATATTAGATATTATGTGTTTGACAGAACCTTTATAATGTATTGCTCCAACAACGCCTTCAGGGAGTATATCAGTTGTTCCAAGGTATCTTGATCGAACTCCCTTTTGTATTCCCTCTTTTATTGCATCTTCTGACCCCATACCTCTATATATTTTATAAGGTCTTCCATCTCTTATTATTTTTTCTCCTGGTGATTCATCTGTACCGGCAAGCATATTTCCAAGCATTACTGAATCTGCTCCAACTGCTATTGCTTTTGGTATATCTCCTGGGTATCTTATCCCACCATCTGATATTATCGGAATGTTATATTTTCTAGAAACGCTACTGCACTCAATAATAGCGCTAACTTGAGGTACCCCTACGCCTGTAACTACTCTTGTAGTGCATATTGAACCTGATCCTACACCAACTTTTATAGCATCTGCACCAGCTTCAGCAATAGCTCTTGCCCCATCTACTGTTGCTACATTCCCACCTATGACATCAATATCAAATCTCCTCTTTATTTCTTTTATCATATCTATAACGCCCTTTGAATGCCCATGTGCTGAATCTATAACTATTACATCTACCCCGGCCTGAATTAGAATTTCAATTCTTTCAATCTCTTTTTCTCCAACTCCAACAGCAGCTCCAACCATAAGTCTCCCTTGTGAATCCTTCAAAGCCATAGGATTTTCTTCATCTTTCCTTATATCCTTGAGAGTGATAAGTCCTTTTAACTTGAAATCTTCATCTACAACGGGAAGTTTTTCTATTTTGTGCTGATGCATTTTCTTTTTTGCCTCTTCCTGGGATATCTTACCATACTTTACTACAACGAGTTTCTCCTTTGGAGTCATTACCTCTTTGATTTTTCTTTGCATGTTCTCTTCAAATCTAAGATCTCTTGAAGTCACTATCCCTATCAGTGTCCCATTCTTTACAACGGGTAGTCCAGAAATATTTTGATCCTTCATTATTTTGAGAGCTTCCCCAACGGTTATATTCTCTTCGACATATAACGGATTAGTTATTATCCAGGAGTGATATTTTTTTACCTTTTCAACCTCTTTCGCTTGTTCCTGAGGAGTTAGGTTTCTGTGTATTATACCAATCCCTCCGGATTTTGCCATTTCTATAGCCATTTCATTTTCTGTCACTGTATCCATTGCTGCTGAGATTATCGGGATATTTAGCTTTATATTCCTTGTAAGACGAGTTGTCAGGTCAACTTCTTCCGGAAGAATCTCTGAGTAGTTTGGTAGAATCAATATATCATCAAAAGTTATATATATTGGTATTTCTTTTATTGCTGCTTCCATATAAAGTTTTTAATAATTGATTTTATCGTTTGTTTTTTTGAGGTTTTTTTCTGTCAAATTTTTTGTGTTTTCCAGATATGTTAAAGTAAAATGAAATGAGCAAACAAATAATTGCTCCTGAAGGTACAAAGTTTAAGAATATTGAAAGGGAAGATATTAGTTTTTTTGAAAGAACATATGCAAGCCTTGTGGGAGGATTTAAAGTAACATTTGAACATCTTTTTGGAGAGAAGGTAACTATAAGGTATCCGGACGACAGAAAGGATATTCCTGAGAAATACAGAGGTAGGCATTACCTTGATATAGAAAAATGTGTTGCTTGTGAGTTTTGTGCAGCAGCTTGCCCTGTGGATATAATCTTTATAGTAGGAGAACCTCATCCAGAGAAGGTAAGACATCCAAGAGTTTTCAATATAGATATTCTCAAGTGTATCTTCTGTGGATACTGTGTTGAAGCCTGTCCAACTGGAGCTCTACAGATGACAAATGTCTATGAAGTTTTCTCACCTGAAAGGTTTATCCTCACAATAGATGAACTTTCTCGGAAGCCAGAGTTTAATGAGTAAATGATAGCTGTTCCGTTTCTATTTTTGGGGCTTATTGGAACTATTTCTCATTTTCGCATTGCTTCAATCATCTATTTATAGTTATTTAAGTAAAAGCTGCTTTACTTTAAGACTATAGTATTTTCTGTATAATTGGAAAGTGTTTATGTATAGATCAAGTTTTGCAAAAGAACAAACAAAAGCTAAAAAAGAAGAAAAAAAAACAAAATACGATTAAAATCTTATTATGGTTGAAAATAAACCGGAGGAGATAGAAATAATAGAGGAATTGGGAGAGGAGGGGGGAGAGAAGAAAAAAAAAGCAGGTTTGCCTATTCGTATCCCAAGTTTTGTTTATTATATACCAATTGTTCTTGGGATAGCATTTGGAGCATATTATATATACAAAAATTTCTTCTCCAGAAGTCAAGAAAAAGTAGAGGAAAGAGGTGTTGAAATTGCTCGTGTTGCTGTTAAAAGAGGGGTTATGTTTCCAGCATGGTCGCTTGTTATAAATTTAGCTGATGCTAATGTCCCAAGATTTTTGAAAGTTACTTTCACATTTGAGTTAGACCGTGCTATAACTGTTGCGGAGATGCAAGAAAAAGAACCTATAATAAAGGATGCAGTGATTGGACTTATTTCCTCTAAAACAATGGCAGATCTCAGGGGTTATGAAGCTCAACTCATACTAAAGGAGGAAATCATATCAAGGATAAATGCGGTTCTTGAAACAGGAAGAGTGATAAATGTTTATTTCACAGAATTTATAATACAGTAAATTTTTCCATTCATTTACTCAACTTTTAAGGTTATCTATTGAGAGATAAGTGGGTAGGGCGGGACTCGAACCCGCACGGAGGTTTTACCCTCCAGAGGATTTTAAGTCCTCTGCGTCTACCTGTTCCGCCACCTACCCAATACCTTAATACTAAAAAATATCTCCCTAAATATCAAAATTTCTGTATAGTATGCAAATATGATTGAAACCGCAGAAGAATCTTTCTAAAAATCACGGAATTCTATATTTTACAACAATGGGGTAAAATATGTTTGCTACCTGGTACCCACCAACTACATATAGATAGTTTCCAGATATAACTGAACCGAACATTCTTTCTGAATCTGACTGTGTTGAAATACCAAGAACTTTGCCATAGATTAAGTTAAGGTTCAGGTCAAATTTTGTTATAGCCATTGATTCCCTGACAAACTCCATATTTGAATTGTAAAACGATTTCCCACCTACACCGTAAAGATATCCTGAATTGATAGATAGCTCTGAAATCCAAAAATCTTCAAGTTCTGGGTATGACCATATATTTACCGAGCTGATAAGCGTGTTCATGTCAAGATCATACTTTTCAATAAGCAACCAGAGGCGCACAATATAAACTGAATTATTATATGGAAGAACAACAACAGGAGACCAATCATTGAAAATCTTTGTTGCGAGAATTGAGCCAGAACTTGAAACTCTTAAGATCCTCTGTTGGTCGGGACCAGATGAGAAATCTTCAAATATGCTTATGTATATATCTCCGTTGGTGGGATTTACTTTCATGCATCTGTCATGACATCTTGAAACACTCCCAGCTCTTGGACTTGTTGTTTCCCAGACAACTCCCCCATCAAAGTTATATTTCCTTATTATGTAGTTTGAATTTGTGGAGAATACAACATACAAACCATCAGATACTGGATAAAGCTTTGCAAAATGTCTTCCGGAGGTAGTAAGTGCTATTTCCCAAAATGTTGTTGCAAGGTCATGAGAGTATTTACCAAGTCCAAATATCCCAGCTCCAAGATCATATGCAATATAGACACTTCCAGATGTTATTGCGACATCAAAAACTCGGGAGAAATTCCTCTGTGCAGAAATCTTTCCACTTTTAGATATCTTTACAACTGGATCAGCCCACCATTGGTCATTTATGGTGTAAATTGATTCGTCCGATGTTAGTAGCTCAGCATCTCCAAATACAGAAGCTCCAATACCTAATGCAGTTTCCCAGATCTTCAGGACAGTTGGTGGATTTACTAAAACCGAGTGAGTCTGAACAACTCTACCACCTTTCCTATCATCTACCACAAAACTAAGATTGAAATTCCTCGGCGATCTGACTGATGGGGTATGCCAAGCCACAAATCCATCTCCATAGATGAACTCACCGCTCTGTCCATCTTGATAAGCAAGTATTCTTATGTTATCTCCATCTGGGTCAGAGATATAGTATGGTATATAAACTACTGAGCTCCCATCTACTTGTGAGGGAACTGAAAAACTTGCGGAAGGTGGTTGATTTTGCGGGCAAGGTGTTTCATATGAAGGATCTGGATGATAAGGAGAGCAGTAATCTCCATCTACGACTTCTCTGACCTCGGTTATTGATAAACTACCATCTGTTGCAACAGTGATGTCAATTGCCTTCCATAGATCCCCATTTCCGTGAGGCGGAGGACTTGCTGTGAAAACAACTTTCCCCCTATGCCAAACCTGAATCAGGGCACCAGCATCTTTGAGAAATCTGCCACAGTTTGTATCGTTCGGATTGTTATGAAAAACTGAAACACGATATATACCTGCAACAGTAGGATCAATATACGCCATTTCAGGATAATCTTCCTCACAATCCTCAGACTCTATTTCTGCGTAAGGGTCTGTGTTGATTTGACCCCATAATTTTTTTGCTATATGAAATCGCCCGCTAGATGGTTTTGGACCAGTTATATGCAAGTCAAGATCGCACTTTTTATTTCCCCATCTCAAGATGATTTTTATGTTTCTGATGGTAAAATCTCCTGCGATGGGACAAATATTCCACGCTGAAGATGGGTTTTGAATCCAATCTTTAAAATAGTATGATGGATAGCTCATTGTCGTTTGTATCTGAGCGATTTCTCTTTTTACTCCATTTATATTTGCTATAATTTTAGCTTTTCCTGCCTTTCTGACAAACACAAAGAATTTCCCATCTGCTCCGGTTTTTCTTGATGCCCCGGTGAAGTCTCCACCTGTGTAGTCCACGCCTTCAGACCAAACCTGTGCACCGCTTATAGGATTACCTTTTTCATCCTTTATAACCCCTTGAATGCAAGTTGTTTCTGAAGGTATATCTGGATTCCACCATGAAAAGTGCGAGACATATCCTTTCAAAATTTCTTTACCATCTTCGTTTATTGATTTGACAAGCAGTCCTTCATATACCCATTCTCCTGAAGATTCGTTAAAATACCAGAGGGGAACAGTTTCTGGAGTAGAATTCTTCAGTGAATCTGGAACTTGGAATTCTACATATGCTGTTACGCCAGGGGGAAGATCAAGTTCTTGACTGAGGTCCTCGGAGAATATTTTAACTTCCATAGGACCAAATGTTTCAAGTAGGACTTTCTCACCATTGCTATTGACTCCGACAAAATTTCCCGGAAACCCAAACAGTTGGTCTGCTCTTTGTGGATCAAGGTAAGCTATATTTATAACTGCATTACCAGTATATAGTGTTCCATCTGATTTTTTGCGCAATCCTCCTCCCTGGAATATTATTTTTGTTCCAGTACTTTCATCTTTTATTTCACCGCCTAATTGTGCATTAAATGTTTGGGAGAATCTATAAGGAGCGAGTTTTATATCAAAGTAAGAAATTTCATCTTTTGAAACTTTGGTTTTAAAGGAATACGGAGCAAAAGATTGAGCTATAATCTTTATGTTATAATCGCCCGGCGGTGTTGAAAAATATACTATACCATTTTCAGAAGATAAAGCAGTTGGTGTTCCATTAACAAAGATTTGAGCTTGTGATACCGGAGAGTTGCTGTTTGCATTTTTAATTTTTAAAAGTATATATCCTTGTTCTAATGTTTGGCTTCCTCCTCCTGTACTTCCTCCTCCACTTCCCCCTCCGTTCTTCTTCCCACAGCTTATGATGTTCTTTTTCTCGTAGATTCTTTTACCAGTTTCTATTGAATATGATACAGAAAGGCTTGTGAGTATAAAGAATACCGAGATAAATGCTATTATTTTTTTCTCGTTCATATCAACTTCATCCTGAATTTCTATACATATAAAAAAAATTAATATCAAGAAAATAAGTTAGCGTTTTTTTAAATATGTTAAGTAATTTTTAATATTATGGCTTTTAATAAAATAGAATGAAATTCAATCAGGAATTATCATAGTTATTTTTCTTTCGTTATCTTCATCCCCGAAATCTATTTTTATCTTCACAGCTTTTTCTAAAAATTGAGATGGTATTTTTTCTCCCCATTCAAAGAATACTGTATATCTTTCCGAATAAGCTTTTTCTTGAGAGAATGCTAATATCTCACCTAAATCATCTACTCTATATAGGTCTATATGGAGTATTTTATTTGGATATTCATTTATTATGGTAAATGTTGGCGAAAAGACAAAATCGCTTTTTCCTAAAATTTCTTCAACGAAGAATTTTATGAGTTTAGTTTTTCCGCTTCCAAGCTCTCCCTGAAGAAGAAATATAACTCCTTGGTGATCTCCGAATTTTTCTTTTACCTTACTTATTATTTTGTGAGCTATCTTTTTTGAATCATCGTGGGATTTACTCAGAAATTTTATTTCCACCTTATCATCCTCTTCCTCTTCTTCCTTCTTTACTTCATTTGCTCAGAAATTTTATTTCCACTTTATTGTACATCCAACAGGATGGGTATCTTGAATAGGAGGTTTTTTACCGTCTATTACAGATAAGAGAGCATCTTTGAAATAATTTGTCTTTACTTTTCTTTCATCTTCCCAGTTATCGTCTGGGGCTCCATGATATACAAGTTCCCAATTTTTGTCAAACAAAAAGATTTCGGGTGTCCTTTGGGCTCCGTATTTTCTTGGTATGTCTTGACTTTCATCAAAAAGGTATGGGAATGGATATCCTTTCTCTTTAGCTCTTTTTTTCATATTTTCAAATGAGTCATCGGGATATTTTTTCGGGTCATTTGCATTTATAAGAATAAAATGGACTTTATCTTTAAATTCGTTCCCAAGTTTTATTATTCTATCTTCCCACGCTTTAACATATGGGCAGTGATTACACCAGAAGATAATAGCTATAGGCTTATTTTTTTCAAAAGATGAAAGAGAATAAACCTTATCGTCCACTCCCGGCAAAGTAAAATCAATTATTTTATCTCCTATTCTCATTTGTTTTTATATTATGTTCATTTTTTGGGAGTTCCATAAAAATCAGGAAAGTAATCAATAAATTTAATGTTTTACTTAATTACTTGAGTGGTTATAAACATTTTTACATAAGTTTTACCATACATCGCGAGATTTAATGATAAGGATTTGCTTTATTGCAAACATAGTTAAACACGTTGATTATTGGAAAGTTGAGGAGAACTTTTAAATCCCTTTGTATATCAGACTTTATAAGCTCATCAAGAACTCTCTATTAGTAAATTTCAAAATGACAGAAGCGACTTCGTAGTTATGTTTGCTTTCTGGGATTCCGAACATAAAACAACCTTTACTCCTCCTCTTCTGTTGTGGGCGTTATCTCATCTTCAATGTTTCATTTTTGATAAATGAGCATTTTCGGTTATTTTTATAAAAGTCACGCTTTTATTACATTTATGAAAAAATTTAAAAGAATTATGAGATATGAAACTTCTTTCAAAGAACTGATCTTGGGTGCAGAGGAAGAAATCCTCCCCCTTATCATCGGTCTTAATCTTAAAATTTTAGAAGTTAAAAATGTTGAATTCCCCCAGGTCAGAGAAAAAAGAGTTGATAAACTCTATATCTCCGAATACAATGGTAAAAAATTTGTCTTACATATAGAGTTCCAACTCTATTATCAAAAATGGTTCCCAATAAGAATGTTGAGTTATTTTGTAGATATAAAAACTCAATTTCCTGATACCGAGATTTGGCAAATCGCCTTTACATTGGGACAAATTACAGAATCATCCATTGTTCAGAAAACTCCCGTAGGTGGAATAGAATACTCCTTCAAAGTTATAGATTTATCAAAGATACCATCGGA
>Ga0209289_100456_pt1 | contig 21425 bp, 19 predicted proteins | sample GXS110809BmetaG_FD_184121 | JGI IMG/M metagenome (GOLD analysis project Ga0209289, IMG submission 184121) | Hot spring microbial communities from Gongxiaoshe hot spring, China to study Microbial Dark Matter (Phase II) - GXS 110809B (SPAdes)... ...
AATTACAGGTGCTATCACTAGTGGATACAGGTCTTCGTGTACTTTCGGCACGTAAATTACATCGTGCGAGATTTTTTCTATCTCCGTATCTCCTTCGGTTGCTATCGTTAAAATTCTTGCATTTCTTGCACGTGATTCTTCTATGTTACTGCGCATCTTTTCGTACAAATTATCTTTTGGAGCAATTGCAAAGACCGGGAACGTTGGATCAAGTAAAGCTATAGGTCCGTGTTTCAATTCACCAGCTGGATAAGCAACTGCGTTTATATAGCTTATTTCTTTCAACTTTAACGCACCTTCAAGAGCCGTTGCTGTATTTATTCCACGACCTATGTACATGAAGTGGTGGTAATTTTTGTAATAATCGGCAAGTTGACCTATCTTCTGATTTTGGATGATACCTTTAATCATCTTTGGCATTTCATTTAATTCTTTTGATACTACTTTCTGATCTTCAGTCCATATGTTTCTTTTTCTCATCATGTACAATGCCAAGGTGTACAGAAGTATCAACTGATTGACGTACGTTTTTGAAGCAGCAACGCCTATCTCTGGACCGGCGTTCATGAACAATGTAATATCACTTTCTCTTGTTATTGTTGAACCAACAACGTTTGTGATAGCCAATACCTTTCCACCAGCTTTTTTCACTGCTCTAACACTCTCAAGTGTATCGGCTGTCTCTCCAGATTGAGAAATTGCAATTGTCAATGTATCATCCGTAATTCTTATCGGTCTGTATCTGAACTCAGAGGCAACATCTATCAGTACATCAACATCAAGATACTTTTCAGCAAAGTACTTGAATACAAGTCCTGCGTGGTAACTTGTGCCACATGCAACAAGCAAGATTCTCTTTATCTTCTCCAAATTGAACTCATCAAGCTCTTTCAAATTCGGTTGAAGGTTCTCATCGTATCTTCCAACAAGCGCACTTTCTATTGCTTCTGGTACTTCGTTAATTTCCTTAAGCATGAAGTGTTTAAATCCACCTTTTTCTGCGGCTGACTCATCCCACGAAATGTGTGTATGCTTTCTGATTACGGTGTTACCGGTGAAATCTGTTATCTTTGCTTTATTACCTTCTATATAAACCACATCACCATCTTCGAGGAAAATAACGTCCCTTGTGTATTTTATTATTGGTGTAACATCTGAGGCAAGTACACATCTTTCCTCGTTGCAACCGAGTACAAGAGGACTTCCTTTCCTTGCACCGATCATCACATTTGGAATATCGGCATGTACGACAGCTATGGCAAAGGCACCTCTCAATTTTTTCAATGCTTCAAGAACAGCTTTGTACAAATCACCTTGGAAAGATTCTTCGATGAGATGGCTTATAACCTCCGTATCGGTTTCTGATTTAAATTTATGACCTCTTTCGATGAGCTCTTTTTTCAACTCTTGATAATTTTCTATTATCCCGTTATGTACAACGGCGATTTTGCCGGTACAATCTGTATGCGGATGTGCATTTTTATCGTTTGGTGCACCGTGCGTTGCCCATCTTGTGTGTGCGATACCACCACGCACGATTTTCTGTGTTTCAACAACACTCTTAAGAGCATCGATTCTTCCAACACTCTTACTAACATACAAACCTTCTTTGTCTATAACAGCAACACCGGCAGAATCGTATCCTCTATATTCGAGCTTCTTAAGTCCTTCTATTAAATCTTCAACTTTGAATTCATGACCTATAATTCCAACTATTCCACACATAGCGAACCTCCTGTTCTTATCGTTACGAGTTGCGTGTGGCAGGTGAAAGAATATTTATTTTATCTTTTCCAAACAACTCGTTACTCGTAACAGCTTTACTCTTGAATCCGGTTCATCGCTTCTTTCATCTTCTCTATAATTCCTTGATCAACACCGTTTGTTGCAACTTTCAATGCATTGTAAATGGCTAACCTATCTGAGTTACCATGTGCTTTCACAACCACACCATCCACACCAAGGAAGAATGAACCGCCGTACGTTCTTGGGTCAAGTTTCTTCTTCAACTTTTTCAATGTCCTTGCAAATATCAAAGCACCGATCAAACCATCTATACTCTTTTTAGCTTCCTGTTTAATTGTATTTGATATGAGTTTTGCAACCCCTTCCATTGTTTTCATAGCTATGTTTCCGGAAAATCCATCGGTAACAACGACGTCGACTGTTCCAAGGTTGATATCGTTGCCCTCTACATTTCCGTAAAATGTTTCTTTCAGATGCTCTTTCAAAAGTGCGTAAGCCTGTTTTTCTCGTTCTGTTCCTTTATTTTCTTCGCTTCCTACGTTCAAAAGTCCCACTTTTGGTGAAGATTTACCAAGGATCTTAGCATATTCAATTCCCATTATCGCAAATTGCAATAACCATTCCGGTTTTACTTCAGCATTTGCTCCAGCATCGATAAGCACAGTGAAATCTTTCACTGTTGGCACTGGAACGGCAAGAGCCGGTCTATCTATACCTTTAATTCTTCCCACAACAAGAGTGGCACATGACAAAAGCGCACCTGTGTTACCAGCACTGACAATAGCATCCGCACGCTTTTCTTTCACAAGCGTTGAGGCGATGTACATAGAACTTTCTCTTCTTCTCAGTGCATCTGTAGGCTTAACATCCATCGGTAAATAATCTTGAGCTTCGATGAGCTCAACAAAATCACTATATTGCTCAAAACTCTTTAGAGCGTCTGGAAGACCAACGACTAAAAGTTTCACATCCTTAGGCTTCTTTCTCAACTCATCCAAATACATAAAAGCGCCGGCTTTTATCTCCTCCGGCGCTCTATCTCCGCCCATTAAATCCAAAGCTATGCGGTTCATTTCGCTACCTCAAACACCTGCTTCTTTCCATAGTAACCGCATCTTAAACATACTCTGTGTGGTTGCTTTGGGGCACCACAATTTGGACATGTTGTAACTGCAACGCTGAATGCTTTGTAAATCTTTGCTCTCTTGTGGTGTGTTCTACTTCTTGAACGCTTCTGCTTTGGTACTGCCATGTTTATCCCTCCTGTGTATGCTTGATTTTACGCAATATTTCAAACCTTGGGTCTATTTTCTCTTCAGAGTCTTTACACTTGTGCTCGGGTTCTTCATTTAAATCGGCTCCACAATACGGACACAAGCCTTTACAATCAGGTTTGCATACAAAAACATCCGGTGCGCTACTAACTATTCCTTCGAGTATTCTCTCTTCAAGGTCTATTATATCACCGGTTAGTAAAATCTCGTTCGATAAATCTTTTAACTCTTCATTCTTATGCGTATATTTCTTCTCAAAAGTATACACCGCTTCGACGATTCCGTCAATGTACATTTCTGAAATTTTTAAACACCTATCACACGGTCGTTCTACGTATCCTCTTGCGTAACCCCCAAGAAGTATCTTATTATCTGCGTAAGTTAAAACAAGTTTAACTTTAAAACCATCACCGATAACTTTGTAAGTTCCCGTGTGAAGTTTAATTTCATTGATAGTATAAGTTCCTTCTATTACCTTTCTTTTTTCATTTATAAGTTCTTTCACATTTATTTTCCACATTGCAATCACCTCTCGACTTTGGTATTATAATTATAGTACCTTTTTTCGAAAAGTTAACTGAGAAAAAATTAATATAGTGTAAATTTTCTTATATACTTGTGATATAATTATTCTTTGGTGGTGAGAAAGAGTGGAATGGTTTAGAAAGTTTGTGGATTGGTTGTCCAATTTTCCAAATTGGTGGAAGAGTCTTCAAAAAGGGCAAAAATTAATAATCATAATAGTCATAGCCTCCATCGTGCTGGCCATAGTTTTTCTTGCAATTGTTAACGCACCAAGGTATCAGTTATTGTTAACAACTAGAACAGAACAAGATGCGGGAGGTATAATTCAACAGCTCGAATCACTCAACATACCTTACAAAGTTGAGGCAGGTAATAGGATACTCATTCCAACAACTTACAACGTCTACGAAATTAGAATGAGACTCGCTTCTTCAGGAGTGTTATCAGGTTCCACAAGAGGTTTTGAGATTTTAGATCAAACCTCTCTTGGAGCAACGAGTTTTGATAAACAAGTCAGATACCAGATAGCTCTTCAAGGTGAGCTTGAACGAACTATTTCTACAATCAAAGGTGTACAGAGTGCAAGAGTTGTTCTGACGCTTCCAAAATACACGTATTACGTTCGTGGTGAGATGTCTGAACCACGTGCATCGATAATGGTTGTAATGGAAGTCGGACAGAGTTTAAGTAAAGAACAAGTAAGAGGTATAGTTTCTTTGGTTCAAGGAGCTGTGGAAGGAATAAAACCGGAGAATATACGAGTTATAGATCAAACCGGTCAAGATTTAACGACCTTGTTAAACCTTGACCAGTCAACAGCTCTGGCATCAACAAAGATGGAATTGAAAGTCAATCTTGAGAATTACTACAAGCAAAAGATAAAGGTACCATTGGAAAGTGTCTTTGGACCTGGAAGAGTTGAAGTTATCCCGGATGTTAAACTTAACTGGGAGAAAATTGAAAAACAAATAACCACTTACACAGCTCCAAACAGAAAAGAAGGATTGGTGAGAAGTAAAGAAACGGAATCAGAAAAGTCTACAACACGCCAAGGTGTTGAGGGACCTGTTGGTACGGAATCGAATATCCCACCAACGACATATGAAACAACGGAAGGTACTGGAAGTACAACATATGAAAAAAATCATGAGATAGTAAACTATGAACTTAATCAAATGGTCGAGAACATCGTTAAAAATACAGAAGGAGAGATAGAAAACATAACCGTTTCGGTGATTATCGATTCATCATCGACAGTCCTTGAAAAAACACCAAAGGATCAAGTAGAAAAGTACGTACAGACTATCGTTGAAAAAAGTATTTACGCAAATACTCCAGAGGGTTCTGTCACATACGCTGTTGCATTCTTACCATTTAGTAGAGAGATACAAGAACAATTCTACAAGGAATTGGAAAACGTAACAAATCTTCAAAGACTACGAACACGTTTGATATTGGTCTTGCTTGCTTCGATACTGATTTTCTTTGCCACATACCTTGGATTAGTACAATTCAGAAAGATTAAAGCTAAGAAAATTCTCCAACAAAGATACAAAATGTTGCAAGAAGAAGCGCAACGTGCTATTAGTGAACTTGCCGAGGAAGAGGTTTTACCTGGTGGAGAAGAGGAAGCACTTATCGAACAACTCAAAGCTTACTTACAACAAGTTGCTGAAACTACACCAGAAGAAGTTGCAACTGTACTAAAGGTATGGATTTCTGAAAAATCTTAAGACTTGTGGAAGGGATGAGATAAATGGCTGGTAAACTTACCGGAAGAAGGAAAGCCGCCATATTGCTTGTGACAATGGGACCTGAACGTGCCGCAAGAGTCCTTAAAAATCTTGAAGATTCGGAAGTCGAAGCACTAACCATAGAGATAGCGAATCTTGGAAAAGTCACCAACGAGGAGAGAAAAGCTGTTCTTGAAGAATTTCAAAGTCTAACAAAGGCACGTGAGATGATAATCTCCGGTGGTATAGAATATGCAAAGGAAATGTTAATCAAGGCATTTGGACCTGAAAAAGCGATGCAAATTATCGAAAGGCTCGTTTCGAATTTGGCTGTTAAACCATTTGAGTTCATGAAATCGGCAGATGTCGTTCAGATTGTTAACTTTTTACAATCTGAACACCCACAGACTATTGCTCTCGTTCTAAGTTTTTTGGATACAAAAATTGCAGCGCAAGTACTCGGTTCGTTACCAGAAAATTTACAACTTGAAGTTATAAAACGTATCTCGTTACTTGAAAGGGCATCCCCTGATGTTGTTAAAGAAGTGGAAAAATTACTTGAGAAAAAATTCGCCGGTGTGGCTACACAAACGATGAGTGCTGTTGGTGGATTAGATACAGCAGCCGAGATTATGAATAATCTCGATAGATCAACTGAAAAGAACCTTATGGAACGTCTTACTTACGAAACACCAGAACTTGCTGAAGAAATTAGAAGAAGAATGTTCGTCTTCGAAGATATACTCAAACTCGACGATAGGTCTGTTCAACTCGTGCTTAGGGAAGTTAATACCCAAGACCTTGCTGTTGCACTGAAAGGTGCTTCCGAAGAGTTGAAACAGAAGATATTCAACAACATGTCTAAACGCGCACAACAATTGTTGAAAGATGAAATAGAATTCATGGGACCTGTAAGGGTTAAAGACGTCGAAGAAGCGCAACAGAAAATCATAAATATAATCAGAAGACTTGAGGAAGCTGGTGAAATTGTCATCGCCCGCGGTGGCGGAGAAGAATTGATCACGTAATCACTTGCAAGTGCCGAGTTACGAGTAGTGGGCAAAAAAATTTTCGAGAGGCGAGTTACGAGTAGCAAGAAAGTGATTATTTTTTGTTTTCTCACGTGCTACTCGATACTCGAAACTCGTAATTGATTATATTTTCGCAATCGCAACCCAAAACTCGGAATTTGTAACTTGAAGCTATTCCATGCCGGTTCCGGTTTCCTGACTCCGTATTCCGAGTTCAGAAAGGGAGCCTTACTCATGTGGGATGAAAATGTCTATTGCTGTGTTGACATAGAAACTACCGGTATTGATCCATCAGGTGGAGATAGGATAGTTGAGATCGCAATTGTTCCGGTGTACAAAGGTAAGATAGTGAAAGAATGGGTTTATTCTTCATTAGTTAATCCAAAAGTAAATATCCAGGCATATGCACAAAGCGTTCATAAAATCAGAAATGCTGACCTTCAAAATGCGCCAGAACTTGACGAGATAATTTCTGTCGTGCGTAAGTACGCATCAGATACGATAATGGTATTTCACAATGCGCGATTCGATTTAACTTTTCTTGACTATGCCGCAAAAGAAGTGGGGCAATTACCATTAGATGTGTATTATATAGATACACTCGACATATCACAAGCGGTCTACGGTAAGCGTAGAAAACTCGAAAGTTTAGCTCAGGAATTTAAGATAAATCATAAAGTTACACATAGGGCTTATGATGATGCGTTTGTAACGGCGAATGTGTTTATAAAGTTCTTTGAAAAATTCGGTTGGGAGGTTATCCATGAGTTTTTAAAAAGATGGATGGGAAGGGAGTACTGACTATGGTTAAAAATTACATTCTTGATACTAATGTACTTATCCACGATCCAGAGGCTATTTACTCGTTTGAAGATAATAACATCTTTATACCTCTACCAGTTATAGAAGAACTCGACAGATTGAAACGTGAACAAGGAAGAGTCGGAAAGAACGCAAGAACGGCGATAAGAATTCTTGACGAACTAAGAGAAAAAGGGGATATACATCAAGGAGTCAAACTCGAAACGGGTGGAACCCTCACCATTCCCGTATTAAGCGAATTTGATTTTGATAGACATCAGGTCAAATTTTTGTTTGAAAAATACGTGGACAATTGGATAATAGCCTACAGTTCTTACTTAAAAGAGCATCGTAAAGAACCTACGATAATCGTATCTAAGGATATCAGCCTACGTATTAAAGCAGCTGCACTCGGTATACCTGCTGAAGATTACCTCACCGATAAAAGTGACCTTGCGCTTTTACCACCTGGATATATGTCAGTTAACAAACTCAAAGAAATTGATAAAGAAAAATTAGTTGTAAATGAATACATTGAGTCACAGGAAGGATACTACAGATTTGATGGAAAGGAATTCATAGAGATCGACTCGAAGATGAAGGTTTTTAGTGTAACTCCTAAGAACAGAGAACAACTATTCGCACTTGATGCACTTTTAAACGACGATATAAAACTTGTATCGCTTATCGGAATTGCTGGAACCGGTAAAACATTTTTGGCACTTGCGGCGGCTCTCCAAAAAACTTTACAAGAAGGTCTGTACGATAACATCATCATCGCAAGACCACTTGTACCGATGGGTGGAAAAGATATCGGATATCTACCCGGAGCGCTTGAAGAAAAAATCTCGCCGTGGATGAGTGGTGTTATGGATAATCTCGAGTACCTTTGCAGGCTCAACAGCATAAGTTTTAAAGAACTCATGAAAAAAGAGATAATTGAATTAGAAGCACTTACGTATATAAGAGGGCGGTCGATTCCAAAGCAATTTATAATTGTTGACGAAGCCCAAAACCTCACACCACTTGAAATAAAAACGATACTGACACGTGCCGGTGAGTGTACAAAAATTGTTCTAACAGGTGACCCTTATCAAATTGATACACCGTATCTTGATGAAAGTAGTAACGGTCTTGTACATGCCGCATCAAGGTTCAGAGGTCAACAAATTGCATGCCATATCGTATTGAGCAAAGGAGAAAGGTCAGAACTCGCTTCCTTAGCTGCTTCAATACTATAAATCAAAAAATTCGGGAGGAATGATAGGTGATCGTTGAAGTTAATAACTTACGACTGTACGATGATTACGGTGGATTTAAAAAATTCAGCGAGCATATATTCAAAAGCAAAGTGAACTTGTTAATTTACATTTCAAAACTATTTCCAGATGCTGATTTCGTTTTTTACAACATCTTGGGACAGTACGGTTTGATAGAAGATGTTGAGGAACTACTGAAAGGTATTTTTCAGCGTTTCAATATAGATTTTACTGGAGAAAAGAAGGATTTCAATTCCTCTCCGATTAACAACATTCCAAAGATAAAAGTCGATGGAAAAATTCAGACGTTGGAAGATGTCGAAACCATTGGCTTACTACGCGTCGAAAAACCAGAGAACTTTGTTTGCAATTACACAAATTGTTACTATATACTTGAAAACTTTGCAACAAGAGACTACGGAAATAACGTTATCTCCCATATTGTTGAAATCGCACCGAAAAATTTTGTAGAATCAAACCTTATAAGTTCTCTCGATGAAGTTGGGAAAAAGTATTTTGTTCTCAAACTCCTCAGGGGTGAAGAATTATGTTTCTGAAAAAAGCTAAAGTAAATGGTTTTGGCAAGATACTTGATAAAGAGTTTCACTTTAAACCGGGTATGAATATCGTCTTTGGACCAAACGAAAGTGGCAAGACGACTCTTGCTAAGTTTATATTGCACACGTTATCTACACCATCTAAGGATTCGTTGAAATATAAACCTTGGAACAGTGATGTATTTGGTGGAGTTCTCGAAACATCAGATGGTGTGATGAAATTTGGAGAGACAAGTTCGGATAAGTACGACAAAGATTTACTGGAAAGTATTTCTTTTTTAATGGAAGACGATGACTTAGAAACTTTGAAAATTGACAAAGACATAATAGAAAACTCACTTAAAAAGAAAAGTGAACGGACTGAAACGGGAAGAATAATAAAGACCGCTCTGAACAATCTCGAAAATACGGATTTAAATAAATGCTTTGCAAAATTATCAAATGAGCTTGAGAAGATAAAAGCACAGTTAGAAAACTTGAAAAGTAGTATAAACAAGAAGAATTCATTGTACTTAGAAAAGAAAAAATTGACAAATGAGTTGAACACATTAATAGGTAAATTGATAGAATCCCAAAAAAGTCTTGAAGCATCCAGAAATAATAGATTAAGTTATCTCAAAGGTGAAATAGAAAGGTTAAAAACAAAGCTCGAAGAACTGAAGAAGAGTTTGCGAGAAGTCCAATGGGTGGAGAAAGTTGAACAAAACATAATATTCGAAGTATCATCCTTGATTTCAAAAATCAACAACGTACGTTCTGAAATCGATAGACTTGAGGGTGAAGAAAAGGCTCTTAACCAATTACTCGAATCAAAAAACGAAGAAATCGAAAGCCGATTCAAAATGCTCGGGGCAACCTCTCATGAGGACCTTGAGAGTATAAGCCTGAGATTAAAACATCTGAATCTACTAACAAAGATGTACGGCGATGGTATTAAAGAAACTAAAGCCGAAGAGCCGTTATGGGATATATTCATAGATGATCCAACTATAATCGACCGTGCCGAAGAAGAAGAACAAAAATACACTGAGCTAAAAAACTCACTTGAGCAACAAAAAACGAATTTACAAAATAATATAGAGAAACTCGAAAACGGTGCGAAATATTCAAAAGATTTATCGATACTCTCAGCAGCGGCTGGTATCGTACTATTAGCTTTGGGATTGCTTTTTAGCAAACTGGCAATCTTCATGTACATACCTTCCGTCGTGTTCCTTGGCATTGCTATAGTATTGGTAATCAAATGGCGTAAGAACCTCTCCAATATCTCCGTTTTACAAGAAAAACTCGTTGAACTGACGATACGTAAACCGGAACCTCCGCAAATATGGAAAATCCTCTCGCAACACGGAGTAAGAAATCTGAAAGAACTGAGAAAGAAATACGCAGAATTCTTAGAATGGAAAGCCACAAATGTCGAGAAACAACGAAAACTGATTGAATTAAAAGAAATCGAACAAGAAATTATCAAAGAACTCTCACGATTCAACGTTAATGGTTACGCTCAGATGATCGTTTCAGCTGTGGACAACCTCCAAAGAACATTTAACGAAGTCCAAGAACTAATATACGAAAAAGAATCCCTCGAAAGAAAACTTACACAAATAAGAGGAGAGTATCTATCATTACAAAAAGATCTCAAAAACCTCCACGAGGTACTTGAGGAAGAATTAAAAAAACATGGTATAACAAGACAAGACGTTGAAAGTTACAGGCAACATTTTGAAAAGTATCAAGAAATAAAGAATGTGATTTCAGAATACACCAAATCACTCGAAAACTTGGAAAAACAACTCCGTGATGAAGACAGTGATAGTACGATACGTCAGTTGAAATCCAATATATCTTCGCTTGAGAACAACATCAAAAATATCGAAGAAAGACTTAGAGAACTTTCAAAACAACACGATAATATAACTATCGATTACAATCAGCTCAATGAACTACTCCAGAAAAAAGACGAATTGGAATTCAAGCTCAAATTAGTTAGTTTATTGAGCGGTTACGTACCGGCCATTTTTGAACATCTTAAGCAAAGTTACTCTCACTTTGTTGAAAACTATTACAAAGTCTTCAGCGAAGAATTTACCAAATTCTTCAATCGTATCTCAGGTCAATCGAAAAATTTCTTTGTTACACCCGAACTTACTGTAAAGATACTCGTTGAAGGTGATTTAAAAGAACCATCCGATTATCTCAGTGGTTCAACAAAGGACTTGATCATATTTGGTATAAAATCGGCATTGTACAAAGCTTTCTACGATGGAAACTTACCACTCGTGATAGATAATACATTGATACGGCTGGACGATAGCAGGTTAAGTAACGTATGTGAATACCTGAAAGAAGAATCGAGTTACAGACAAATTATCATACTTACAAGTGACAAGAGGATAATAGAAAAATTAGGTGATGAAGCTAACATAATATACTTGGAGGGATAAGCAATGTACAGACGTGTCCTACTTAAACTAAGTGGAGAGGTATTAAGTGGTGAATCCCAAAAAGGTTTCAACGATGAACATGTGGAATATTTGATAAACGAAATAAAGGAGATATCAGATTACGGAACAAAATTGGGAATTGTTATAGGTGCGGGTAATCTTTTTCGTGGAAGGGATTTTGAAGGTTTGAGACCTACTATATCAGACCAAATCGGTATGCTCGGTACAGTAATAAATGCACTTTACCTTAAAGATAGATTCGAACACGCAGGTATAAGAACTGTCATCGTCTCTCAAATCGTGACTTTACCCTCTGTAAAATTGATAAACTATGACGATATAGATCTGTATTTCGATGCAGGATACGTTGTCATATTCGCAGGTGGTACAAGTAACCCGTTCTTCACCACAGACACAGGTGCCGCTTTGAGAGCTGTAGAAATGAAAGCGGAATTACTCATCAAAGGTACAAAAGTCTCTGGAATTTACGATAAAGACCCAAAAGTCTACAACGATGCTAAGAAATTCAACGTGATAACGTACGATGAAGCTATAGAGAAAAACTTAAAAATAATGGACACGGAAGCATTTTCAATCTGTAAAAGATACAACATGAAGATACTCGTTATGAACTTCTTTGAAGATGGCAATCTGAAAAAGGCGATAAGAGGTGAAAATGTAGGAACACTGGTTGTTCCAAAAGCGTAAAAAATAAACGGGTGTGATAAAATGTCAGAAGAAAAAGTCAGTGCATGGTATCCTGGACACGTTCAAAAAGCCAAAAGACAAATCAAAGAAAATCTTAAGAAGATAGACATCGTGATCATTGTCTTAGATGCAAGGGCTCCAGTCGCAACGACAAGCTTTGAGCTCAAACTGTTTAAAGATAAGACAAAGATTTTCTTACTAAACAAATCTGATTTATCGAATGAACAAATCAACAAACTCTGGTTAGAAGAAATATCGAGAGAATTTCCAACACTTTTGGTTAACAAAGACACGCAAAGAAAGGAAATTATAAGCACTATAAAAAAAGTAACAACGATGGAAAATCCACACATCGCCGTAGTTGGCGTTCCCAACGTTGGTAAATCAACGATAATCAACAAAATCCTTGGGCGACACAAGGCAAAAACCGGTGCTCAACCCGGCATAACCCGTGGTGTTCAGTGGGTCAATGTGGAAGGTGTAACTGTTCTCGATTCACCTGGTATATTGTACTCTGAGATATTTTCTAAAGAAATCGCCGCAAAATTGTTGTTGATAGGTTCTTTACCTATCGAAAACGTTCCAGATGATATTTACGAAGTTGCATTTGATATATACAAAAGCGCTTCGAATTTAAACGGTGATTTGTATACGACCCTTGAAGAATTCGGTAGAAAAAGAGGACTTTTGAAAAAAGGCGGAATAGTCGACTTAGAACGAGCACGCTTTTTATTCTTTAAAGACCTATCGGAAGGAAAACTTGGAAGATTCACATACGATACTGATTTTGCTAAGTTTTGGGAGGTGTTGAGAAATGGTTGATGTGAGGATTGTTAACTCAGTTTTAGCTTCAGCACAAGGTACATACGAAGCTGTGTTACAAATGCAAGCACAATTTGGCAAGCCACAAGCTGTAAAGGATATCACGCCGAAGTACAATATAGTTACCGTAATAGGTTTCATAGGAGATATTGAAGGTAATTTCGTTTATTCATTCAGTGAAGCCACAGCCTTAAAAATCGTTTCGAGGATGATGGGAATGGACTATAGTACAATAGATGAACTTTCGCTCAGTGCTATAGGTGAACTTGGCAACATGACATCTGGAAGTATAGCGATGAACTTAGAAAAACTTGGATACAAGATAGACATCACACCACCTACAGTCATAACGGGAAGGGACATGAAAATCACAGCTGAAGGAATTATAATAAAATTACCGGTGACACTTTTTGAAACCGAGGACGTCGAATTACACATCGCCATAAGAGGGGGAAAATAATCGGAAGTTACAAGTTACGAGTTGCGAGTTAAGAAACGATGAATAATAAATTTATAAGTGAGACTTTTGCAACCCGTAACTGGCCACCCGCAACTCGAAACTGATTACTTACCCACGAGGTGATTGCCATGACCGTTGTGACAGGTGTTTTGAAAGAAGAAATAATTGGAGTTTTTAGAGAACTGCTACCGTTGTTGGAAAATGGTGAATTAATTAAGCGAAATTACTCAAGAGGTATTATCGGTGGAAATGAAGTTGTAACGTTGTATGGATTTGTAGGAAAAGTCGAAAGTGCTATGATAACACAAGCACTGATAGATAAATTCCACCCAAAATACATCGTACACTGTGGTTCGGCTGGTTCGATAGATCCAAATTTAAAAATTGGTGATATCGTTTGTGGAGTAGAATATTATGAACACGACTTTCAAGGCGGGAACATACTTTCAATACCAGCTTCCACAAAGCTCATAGAAAAGATAAAAGATGTTTATCCAAACATAGCACTTGGTCCCATTGTTAGTGGAGACCTTATCGTTAGTGATAAGAAAATAAAGGAAAATTTATACAACAAATACAAAGCGTTGGCTGTTGATATGGACAGTGCAGCAATGGCAAAAGTCTGTTATGAAAACGGTATAGAATTTTGTTCGTTGAAGGTCATCGTCGATACAAGCGAAGAACACGCTCATGCAGAGTACGAACAATACTTCAGAAAATTTGCAAGTTTACCGTCGACTATCGTTTCTGAACTTCTCGACAAACACCTTTTGTAAAGAACGTTGAAAGTAGGTGCAACAAAGCATGGAAAATCAAATCTTATATGAGTGGAACGTTGACGAATCGAACTATTTCTCAAGAATAGACAAATTTCTGAGAAAGGTTTTGAAAAACGTTCCATTAAGTGCTATATACAAACTCTTTCGAACGGGTAAAGTTTACATCAACGGTACACGGGTAAAAGAACCATCGACAAAGTTAACCCTGGGAGATAACGTTCAAATAATTGGAGAAGACCTAAGCAAATACAACAGAGACTACAAAGAACTGAAACCAGCAAAGATGAAATTGGATATCATTTATGAAGACGAAACAATCCTTGTCATCAACAAACCAGCTGGCGTATCGGTTCATCCGGGTAAAAACGTTAACAAACCTTCCCTGATAGAGGGACTAAAATATTACGGTGAAAAAAACGGATTTGAACCGTTCTTAGTTCACAGACTTGACAGAGACACCTCCGGTGTCATGATAATTGCCAAAGACAGAAACACAGCCAGAGAATTAAGTGAACTTATCTCCTCACGCAATGTTGAGAAAAAGTACATTGCTTTAGTATTTGGAAAAGCATCAAATATGGTCATAGAAGAACCAATTGATGACCAATATGCAAAAACAATAGTAAAACCGATAAAACACTTCAAAACATATCTAAACGGTGAAAGGACTGAACTATCACTTCTTGAAGTTGAAATAGAAACTGGAAGAAAACATCAAATTAGAAAACACCTCGCATTGAAAGAATTTCCCATAGTATGCGACAAAGACTACGGAGATTTCAGGCTGAACAGACAATTTACGAAAAAATACGAACTGAAAAGACACTTTCTCCATTGTAAACGAATGAAATTCTCATACAATGGAAAAGAATACGATATAAACGCACCATTAAGTGAAGACTTACAAAAAGTTATTAAATTGATAGAACTGGAGAGTGGTCGAAATTGAAGATTCCTCTCTTCCCAAAGAACGAGACTTATATAAACATAATCATAGCTGTATTTTCCATCATCATAATATTTGCAATGTTTTTCAGAATTCCATTAGACAAATCTAACATGTCCGTTGCGGTCTTTTTCGACGATGACAATCGAATTCTATTTTACACAGGGAAAGAGGAAATAAGTCAAGATGTACAACTTATAATTCCCGTTGAAGAAATAAAAATTTCAGAAGAAGAATTTTTGAAAAAGGTTAATGGCAAATACGTTGGTAACCTTGAATTTTATGGCAATCCAGAATTTATCACGAATTTTTACGAAAAGACGCACTATAATAAAATAATAAAAGTTCATTACGTAAAACCGAAAGAATTACAAAGGTACAACTCATTTACCTTGTTCAAAAGATTATGGAGAGCCGTTGTTGAAAGAAGTGTTGAAGTGATAATATTACCCGACTCGGATACCTTACTTGAGGCATTCGGAAAATTTAGTAACTTTTTCCAGGTATCTAATCAAATTCCAAAACCAGATAACACAAACTGGAATAATAAAATATTTAGCATCCTTCTCGGAATATTTGTATCTCTTCAAATGCCAGTTACCATCTTTTCATTCTTATTTTTGAACACAAATTGGCTTTTTATAAGTATTGTGAGTATAATTGGTACGATCGCATGTTTTTTCTCAACTAAGAATAACTTCACAAGGATAGCGAATTTCTTTATATTGGGTGCATTAACTAATTTCTCGCTGTATTCTTTCGAGTACCTCAACGACTTAGAAACATACAGAGGAGTAAAGCTCTCTCTTATTGCACTTCCGACCGCATTTGTATTAAAGGAATTGTTTTCAACAATTTCGGAGAAAAAATCAAAAAAGAGAAGTATAGACAAAAAACAGATAGCACTATTTGCTGTCCTTTTCGTGATTACCGGAACATACGTAATACTGAGAAGTGGAAATTATGGTTACGTAACTGATCTTGAAGAGAGATTCAGGTTGTTACTTGAGAACGTATTTATAATCAGACCAAGAATTAAAGAATTGATATTCATACCAGTTCTCTTACTTTCTTCCGACTTGAAAAACAAATACATCAGCGAAATATTCGCTTTTCTTGGTACATTTGCTCTTGTTTCGATATTCAATTCTTTTTGCCATATAAAAGCACCGATATTTGTCACATTTTACAGAGAAATCATAACTATAATAGTTGGTGCGGTTATATATTCCATCATAGTTATAATAAAAAACCTTATAAACGTTTGGACTGGAAAATCATAATAAAAAAACAAGGGGCTGGTATACAACCAGCCCTTTTTAAATCTTAACATATTATACATCGTGGTGGGTGTGGTAGGAATTGAACCTACGACCCCTTCCTCGTGAGGGAAGTGCTCTTCCACTGAGCTACACACCCACAAAACCCAAAGACCTTGAATATTCTATCATGGTTTTTTATTTTTTTCAAGAGCTTTGTATCTCACAACATTTCTCAAATTAACCTAACTTAGAAAGCGCAATCTTCTCTTCCGCTGTGAGCAAGTTATCCACCTCAAGGGTTAAAACCATTTCCGATGGAAGCTTAATAACACCGGATATAAACTTTGCATTCGAAATTCCACCGACGTGTGCTGGTGGTTCATCAATCAAATCCTCAGTAACTGTCAACACTTCTCTCACATCATCAACTAAGAAACCAACTTTTCTCCCATTCTCTAATTTAACCACTATAATTTTTGTCTTTTCTTTACTTGGAAAATCTTCAAGCATGAACTTTTTTCTTAAATTGATTATTGGAACAATTTCGCCCATTAGATTGATTATACCCTCAACATAATCAGCGATATTAGGCATCTTTGTTGTCTTTTCGTATTCCTTTACCCTCTCAACCTTCATTATATTAATTGCAAACACTTCCTCACCCAGATGAAAAGTCAAAAATTTCATCTCCATTATACCACCCCCAGTTTTGAGATGTATTCAAAAACTATTCTACCACATATTTTTGTGGTTTGTACTAATCTTTTTCATTTTCAAAATTTCAATTTAGAATTTAAATAGGGAAAATAATATTGACAAGCCAAGCAAGGCAAGTGAAAAGAACAACCATCGAAATCCCAGAGCGTTACTCTCTTTACTTTTTCGCTCACTTTCCTTTCTCAAGGCACGTAAACCTATTTCAAAAAATATGATGGCTACGACCAAAGCCACAGTAAAAGCAATGAAAAATATATTCGAAATGACAAAAGCAATTTTCATCTTTTATCACCTGTTAAACCCTACTATTCTTAGAATGTCAAGTTGATTCTTGGTTTATTCACATCGATTTGACTTGCCGTACTTCCAGCAAGTTTCATCGCTTCGCGCCAAGTTGAAAGCAAATCCGAAAGAAGTACTTTCACATCATCTATCATATTTTTATCCTTCTTGATATTAGCCTCAACTAAAGTTCTGTACATATAATTATAGAGTGCCCTCAAGTTCTTTGCTATATCTCCACCTTTTTCTGTATCGAGTGCCAAGTTAAGCTCCATAACGATATCTTGGGCTCTTACTATTTTCTCATTTGCACCCGTGTAATCTTTTTCATCTATCAATTTCTTTGATTCCTCCAAAACATTAATCGCTTTGTCAAGCAACAGTTCTATCAACTTCGCTGGACTTGCCGTCAAAACCATTTGTTCTGTGTAATCCATACATCTTCCTCCTTGAATTAATTTCTCAATTTATCCTCTTTAAAGCTTCAAGAACTTTCGAAAAATATTCAATATAGTAATCGAGCACAGAAGGAATCTTATTCTCAACAATATCAGAAATCTCAACGTTATCTCGATTATCGAGTGCCACAAGTAATTCCCTTAAAGTATCTGTAACTTCTTCCATCGTTGTAGACATCGCAAGTTCACTTTCGGATAGTTTTGTAATCTGATTCGTTGAATTTCTCAAATTCTCCATCGCGGAAATACCATCGGCTAAATCTTTTATCGCTCTCCAACCTTCCTCATTTCCAACTATCACATTACTTGATACCTTTGGAAGTAGCTCTTTGACATTATTAATATACCCAAGCACATCGTGCAATGTATCTTTTAAAAATTCAACAGTATTAACAATTTCCATCTCTATAGTTATGTCTTCATCGATTCTCGCACCTTTTAGTTCATCAACGTAAGATATAGGAATGATTTTCTCGTTTATCTTTAAAGTCTTTAAAACCTTTCCTTCTGGAATAATCTTTTTGAGAAAATCACCGAAACTCTCAAATTCACTTGACGTGTAATTTTTCTCCTGCCCGTTTATAATAACCTTTACCATCACTTTTCACCTCTTAATCTAAAGTATGCTCTCATTATACCTACGATAGTTTTCACGTCTGTAATCTCACCACTAATACATTTCTCCACTGCTTTGTCAAAATCCTCAATGTGAACTTTAAGTATCTCATCCTCATCTGGATTCATCGTACCTTTGTACAGTTTTTGTGCTAAGTAAAGGTGGATGACCTCGTTTGAAAATCCCGGTGTCGTGTGGATATAACCGAGATATGTAAATTCTTCAGCTTTGTAACCGGTCTCTTCTTCAAGCTCTCTTTGTGCACACTCAAGAGGATCTTCACCCGGTTTATCGAACTTACCAGCTGGAATTTCTATCAATTTTTGTTTTATCGGGTATCTGTATTGCTCAACGAACACTATTTTGCTATCGTCGGTTATTGGTACTACTGCAACTGCTCCAGGATGCAATACGTATTCACGTGTACTTGTAACACCATTTTCAAGTAAGACCTCATCTTTCAACACTCTCAACAGAACTCCATCAAATATCACCGAAGTACTTATCGTCTTTTCCATAAGCTTTTTTACCTCCATTTCTATCATTTGTTTAAAAGTTCTGAAAATCTAACCAACAATAGATTTTGTCCATCAGTTGTAACAATATCTCCCGTTTTCTTTGAAATCGCAATAGTCAAGATAGACTGCCTGAACTTAGCATATTCACCTTTTAAATTCAACGACTCATCCCAAACCTTTAGCAAATTATCCGAACCCGCCGTCAGTATATAATTATCGTAACATACAATTTTGAAAATCGTTGAATTATGACACCTTTTAACAATTCTGATCTTTAAGTCTTTATCAAGCACATATACATTTCCATTCCATCCAGCTGTGTATACACTAATAATTTTACCACTATTTCCATCTATACACCACAACGTATCGTTTGAAATTTTATTCCTTTTAATATCACTCGTTAACTTGAGCACGTATCCTTCAAGACTCACAGCGTATATTTCATCTTTCGATAAAGCCCAAATATCGGTTATCGATAGACCAGTTACATATACCTTGATTTGCTTGTAAGAATCACTATCCCAAACAACAACTCTTCCATCCCATCCACCACTTATCACGTAACTTCCAACAGAATAAAGAGCCCAAACGTAACCCTTGTGACCAGAGAGTGTGTTTACAAGTTTCCCACTTTCCAAATCCCACACCTTTATAGTACCATCACTCGAAGCGGAAAATACTTTATTTTGAACTCTTACAATTCTTCTTACAGTATCGACATGGTCGTCAAAAACCTTCGAAACTGTGAATTTATTACTCTTTTCATCAAACGTCCAAACGATGACTTTTCCATCTTCATGCCCAGAAAATGCGTAGCTATCTACATACACCGTTGAAATCTTTCCTACATTCGGATTAAATTGTCGAACTACACGTTTATTTTGTAATTCCAAAATCCTACCATTTGATAGTCCCGCAAATACAGAAGAATTACCAGCGCAGAGACTAACTACAGGTGCTTCAAATGATAAGTCATAATCACCTATTTTTAGTTTTTCACCACCAACTATAAAACCTTCTTTTGAGAAAACAGCATCATAAACTGGTTGAAAAACGTTTGTTTTTTCCGTTACGCTTTTCTTAGTCAAAGAAAATTTATAAATCTCACCGTTATATAAAACTATCCATAGCGAATCTTCGAAAAGCAACTTCACAACAGACGAATTTAAAGTAGCTAACTTGGATAACTTTTTGTCTTTAAAAAAATACTCATACACATCTCCCGTGTTTGTACCGATAAACAAACTGTCTTTCACAAACACAAGCGCAGTAACCCACGCACCACTTATACGAACTATACGATTTAAAATACCTGAAGAATATTCATAAACACTTTCATAGCTTCCTATAAACAATCTCCCATTTCCAACCGTCGAAGATATACCAGCATCTTTCAAATTCAAAACACGTGATACCTTTCCATCTTTTATAAAATATACATCTCCATTCGATAAAGTAACCATAATTTCTCCATGATACTGCTGAATCGTTCGAATCGCCCCTGAAAGATTTACTGTCCACTTCTTAACGCCAGAATTCCTTTCGTACGCTTCTACGCTTCCATCTTCTCTCGCAACATAAAGCAACAGTTCATCACAAGTCAACTTCACAGCTGAATAGAAATGCCTTGGTGATTTAGAAAGGTACTTTCCATCAAGAGTATAAGTAAATATCTCACCTTGTCTGTTACCAGCAAAGAGTCTGTTATTAGCAACCGTAACAGAGGTCAACTCTGATGGAGAAATATCAAATTCCATCTTCTTGCCTAATTTTCCATCCTTATAATTGAATACAAAAATACTTCCCATCTGTGTCACAAAAATATTTTCGCCAAGACTTCCTATCGATTGCACACTCTCGGGCAATCTTATTAAACTTTTTAAAACAAAATTTTTATCAAGCTCATAAACACTACCATTTGAAGTGCCTATAATTAGAACGTCAGAATTACTTACCCTATCAATTGCCAAAACCTGGCTTTTTACTTCAAAAGACTTAATCACATTAAAATTCACAAGATTTACAACGTTTATTCGTCCATTTTCATCACCACTCACCAGCATATCTTTGTAAACATACAAACTTCGCACCCAACCGTCGTGTATCTTCAAAGTTTTGAATTGCTTAGAATCTTTCCAGATAATTATCGTATTATCCGATCCACCGGAGATGATGTAATCTTTGTAAAGAACAACTGAAAAAACTGAACCCATGTGACCAGTCAACGTATTTATCAATCTTCCAGTTGCCCTTTCGTATATCTTAATCGTATTATCGGGCTTGTAACCACCAACAACCACAAACTTATCATTCACAGCCACACAACGTGCCCAACTGTTGTGAGTTGTCAAACTTTGCAAAAGCTTCAACTGACTATCCCATATCTTCAACATTCCGTCTGCTCCGACTGAATAAATATAACTACCATCCGTTTGAACAGACCAAACAGTCTCCTTATGACCATACAAAGAATAATCAACGCAC
>Ga0209289_100457_pt1 | contig 21414 bp, 24 predicted proteins | sample GXS110809BmetaG_FD_184121 | JGI IMG/M metagenome (GOLD analysis project Ga0209289, IMG submission 184121) | Hot spring microbial communities from Gongxiaoshe hot spring, China to study Microbial Dark Matter (Phase II) - GXS 110809B (SPAdes)... ...
AGCCCCTCACTCAGCACCCCCTCTTTGGCCTGGAGAACGTGGTCCTAACTCCCCATCTAGGGGCCTCTACGGCTGAAGCCCAAGAGCGGGTGGCCATTGACGTGGCTGAACAGGTTGTCGCTGTCCTGCGTGGGGAACCTGCCCGATACGCCGTCAATGCCCCCCTTATACCCCCTGAGACTCTCTCCTTCTTGGCCCCCTATATGGCAGTGGCCGGCCGTGCCGCTTCCCTCGCCATCCAGCTCTGTGAAGGGCAAATGGGGGAGGTCCAAGTCTACTACTATGGCGACCTGGCCTCCCACGATACTACTCCCCTTAGGGCCGCTGTGGTAAAGGGGCTCCTCTCGGCCATTACCGAGGAACACGTCAACATGGTGAACGTAGATATCATCATCAGGAGACGAGGCCTACGCATAACCGAGCATCACGGCCCCGCCCACGAGACTTATGCCAATCTTATCACCGTGGTCATCGCTGGCCCTGGTGGGCGCACCTCCGTTTCTGGTACCCTGGCCCATGACGGCCCCCACATCGTATCCGTTAACGAGTTCTGGGTGGATATCCCGCCAGGTGAGGGGTATCTGCTAGTGTGCGAGAACCTGGACCGGCCGGGGATGATAGGTGCGGTGGGGACCTTGCTAGGGAGGTACGATGTAAACATCAGCTTCATGAACGTGGGGCGACATGAGCGGCGGGGTCGTGCCCTTATGGTTTTGGCCCTTGACGAGCCCCTAACGCCAGAGCAGCTGAAGGCCGTCCGCCAGATCCCGGATATATATTCGGCGCGTCTGGTGCGCCTTTAGAGGTGGAAGGGGTAGAAGAGGGCCCCCGCAGGGATCTTAGGATAAAAGTAAGTGCTCTTGGGAGGCATACGCACTCCTGCATCGGCCAGGGAGATCACTTGGGATAAGGGGGCAGGGTTCACAAATAGGGCATAGCTGAATTCACCTGACTTAACTCGATGCAGGGCCTCGTGGGCGTCGGGGGTGTAGCTTAGTTCCTTGCTGTCCCTGGCCACCTGCACGCCAAGGCCATGGGCGATGACTACGTATCGGGCCACGGCTGCGTCTACCGTTCGCCACTGGGGTGGGCTGTCAGGTGGCAAGAGCCGGCTTACTGCCTCCAGGTCTAGCGCCGACATCAAATAAAAGTCGGGCGAGGAGGAAGAAGCTAACCCTATGGTGGTGACCCCTTTCCCCCTTTGGGCCAGCAGCGCCAGCAGCGCCTCCAGGGTGGGCACTGTCTCTATGTCCAAGAAGGGCATAAGGCGGTCTAGGGCCATCTCTAGGGGTACAGGACTTTTCACGAGTTGGTGGAGAGGTAGAAGGAGGAGTCCTGGAGCCTGGGCGGCCACAAGGCCCATGAGGACGAAGTTCTCCGGTTCTTCCCCTGTCCAGATAGGGGTGCGTCTCTCATCTCTGTAGGCAAGGCCTGTCTCGTATCGGTGGTGGCCGTCGGCGATGTATATGCGCAAGGGGGCGAAGGCCTTCGTTATAGCCTCCACCCTGTCTTGGGATGTGGTTCGAAGGAGCCTGTAGCGGTTTCTTTCGGCGTCTTGAAAGGTGGCTAGTTCCTCCCAACCTTCGTCCCCTGCTATGGAAGTGGTGGTGTCTTGGGTCTCCTGGTATAGGCCGAAAACGGGGCTCACCTGCACTCTTAGCGCCCTTAACAGGCGTAGGCGGTCCTCCTTGGGTGCCTTGAGGGTATGCTCGTGGGGGAGGATTATCCCCTCCTCCCAGGGCAGTAGGCGGACTCGTGCCATAAGGGCCCTGCGCTGTAAGATGGCCCCTTGGTGGGTAAACTGCTGCTCTAGCATGTAGAAGGCGGGGTCTGGGTCCACGGCGACTATTTTTTGGCTTTGCCAGCGCTGGAGGGTAGCGGCCGCTTCCTGGTAGGCTTCGTCCCCGTGGCCTGGCACCTCTAGGTGGATGGCGTTATAAGGGCTCTGTCGCCTTAGGGCCTCTACCTGCTGGGGTGAGACTACGTCGAAAGGGGGGCATAAAAGGGCTCCCAAGTCTAGTTGAGGGGTGTAGCGTAGGGCCCGCAGGGGCCTTACATCGGCCATGGGCGTGTCACAGTCTTGGGGGAGGGAGCTCCTCCACCTCGGCCTCTATGTATGGGTTGCCATAACGGTCCCTCTTGATCTCGGCCGAGATCACCCGGGCCCGCACCAGCCGTCCGTCTTCCCAGTAGGTCACCTGCTGGCCTACTACCTTCTCGGCGATGATGCGCAAGGTCTTTTCGTCGACAGGGAATCGGAAGGGCCTTTTCATTACCTTGGCTGGTAACCTAATATCATGATGGGCCTAAGGGGGGCTTTTTGCAACATGTCATCCTTTCTACCGTGGTGACCTCATGGAGCGTCCCTTTGCAGGTAAAGTGGCGGTGGTGACGGGAGCTTCCCGGGGCATCGGCAGAGCTACGGCCATCGCTTTGGCCGAGGCGGGGGCCAAGGTTGTCTTGGCTGCCCGTAGCACCTCTCAATCACCTGGCAAGCTCCCTGGAACCATCGATGAGACGGCCCGCCAGATAGAGGCAATAGGTGGCGTGGCCTTGGCTGTGCCCACCGATGTCTCCCGCGATGACGAAGTGGAGGCCTTAGTGGAGCGCACCCTACGGGAGATGGGCCAGGTGGACATTTTGGTGAACAATGCGGCCATCAACTACCCCTATCTGCTGGTGGAGACCCCTATGCGCCGCTGGGACCTGGTCCTCAATGTGAATCTAAGGGGGACGGTATTGTGCACTAAGGCCTTTCTACCTTATCTGCTGGAGCGCCGTCAGGGCACCATCATTAACCTTTCATCGTATCTGGCTGTCGTCCCCTTCCCCCGCACGTTGGCCTATTCCGTCTCCAAGATAGCCATTGAGAAGTTTACAGAGGGGCTGGGGAAGGAGTTGGCAGGCACCGGCGTCTCTGTCAACTGCCTTCGCATCGAGGTGAATATCGCCACTGAGGGATGGACGTATCTCAATCCCAATGTAGACACGTCTAGCTGGGAAAAGCCGGAGGTGGCAGCGGAGGCGATCCTATGGCTTGCTGCCCAGCCCCCCTCTTTCAACGGCAGGATAGTGACGATAGAAGAGGTGCGAAACCTCCGGGCCCAGGCTCCCTCTTAAATAGCCTTCGTCATCTGGTTGGGGTGGGGATACTTAGGGGAAGGCTCTGGATAGGGTAAGGAGGCTCAAAGTCTTGGCTTGAGACCCTTCCCACCTGAGTGGCCTGGAGCTGAATTGCGCTTTGGGAGTCCTGGACGAGTTTCATGAAGAGTAAAAGGCCGGTGTTGTCCCAACAGATCTCCCAACGGGCCTTTTCAGATCCTGCTGGCTCCCCCTCAATGGCCCAGCAAGCGGAATTGCGCCCGGCGATGTTGCGGCTGGAGCGCTGGATCTGAGCCGTGGCACCACCTAGGTTTATTATCTGCTCCTCCACAGCGCTGGGTAGCTCTGTCGGGTCGGCCGCGAAGGGGAGGAAGGGAGCTAGCTGTGCGGGGTCGCCCTCGAAGCGCAGGCACATACGCTGGGCGCCCTCACAGAAGTAAACGTCCCTTCCTTTGGCTATGATAATACCTGTGATGTCCTCCATCTGTATATCGATGCGCCAGTTGGGCACCTTCAGATAGATAGTCATCTCGCCGTCTTGGGTTTGGTTACCACTTTGGACGCGTAGGCTATAAGTGACCTTGGCCTCCAACTTCTGCCACTGCTCGGCCAACTTTTTGAGGTCTTGCTCCAGCTGCTGGGCGATGGAGGATGCCTCTCTGGATGTTTGGGTCTGGGCAGCAGCGGGTGGCGTCTCCTTGGCAGGTGTTACTGCAGTGGGTGCTGCCTCTCCACCCCCGCAGGCTACAATGCCAAGGACAAGAAGGGCAGGAGCTAAAAGATGCCAATATACCCTAGAAGGTTTTCTCATCGCTCCTCCTTTTAAGGGCCTGCGATGGCCCCCGACAATATATCAAACCTTACGCTTTGGTGGTGGCGGGGTCAAGGGGAAACATGTCCCGGAAGGGATACCATTGGTCAGGGTAACGGGCCACGAAGCGCTCAAACTCCCGGAGGAGGCGCTGGGTGGTCTGGTGGGCGTCCTCCTCTGGGTCTAGTTGGGGCTGGGCGAAGATAGGAGGGCTAACATAGGCTACAAATCGACCGTGGGGCTTGCGCACCGCCAGGCCAAAGAGGAGAGGGGCACCAGAGAGACGGGCCAAGCGGGCTGGAGCGGTGGGGAACCAAGTCTTATGGCCAAAGAAGGTCACTGGCTGTCCGTCGCCGTTTTTCACCCCCAGGTCTATCACTAGGGCTACCAACTCGTTCCTTTTGAGAGCCCGAAGGAGCCTAAGGCCGGTGCCCTCAGCGGGGAGGAGGGTTACGCCCATGCGGGCACGGCAGGCTACGACCCATTCATGCAACCACCAGGGACGCAACTGCTCCATTACCGACGTGATTCTATAGCCATGAATGAGGAGGAGGGCACTAGCTACCTCAATGCTCCCCATGTGAGCGCTGGTGAATATCACGCCCCGGCCGTAACTGGCCGCCTCTTGGAAGTGCTCGTCGCCGTAGATGGTTACGCGGCTCCTCAGATCCTCTAGGTCCCACCCCTGCACGGAAAGGAGCTCGGCTATGTAGCGCCCGAAGTGGTGGAAGCTTGAGCGGGCCAGGCGGCGGGCTCTAGGGTCTTGGGGGCTTATGCCCAGAAGGCGAGCATAGTTGCGGCAGGCGGCCTCCCTCTTGCTGGCCCAGGTGAGGAAGAATAGGTCGGCTATGGGTTGGGATACTAAATAGGCCAGCTCCAGAGGAATGATGCTGGCTAGGGCGCGGTGGAGATGTAACATCCACCATGTCCGGCCCCTTATATCAGCTGTTTGCCTCTGAGGATGGGCTCTCGGCATCGCCTTCATGGCCATGTTAGATGCTGTGGGCGTTGGGTGCTACACTTTCTACGTTGGTGCGCCTGGAGGGGGGCGCAGGAAGAGGGCCCATCCTTCGGCCACTCCCCGCCCAGAGGCATCTTCCATGACGGCCTGAACCATGATGCGCCTACCTCTGGCCTTTACCACTCGTGCCCGCACACGTGCCCTCTCCCCTACGTTTAGGGGTGCCCTGTATTTGACATCCAGATGGGCGGTGGCTGCCAGGTAACCCTTATGGTATACAGCCCAGCCCATCGCTTCGTCGAGGGCAGCGGCGATGACCCCACCGTGGACGTGGCCTGGAAACCCCTGGTGATGGGCCGATGTGACAAGCTCCCCCCATACCTCCTCTCCTTGGCGCCAAATAGACATGCGCAGGCCTTCAGGGTTGGCCTTGCTGCACCCAAAGCAGAGGCGTTCCTCTTCAGCCCTCATAGCGGCGGAATACCACCGTGGCGTTCTGGCCCCCGAACCCGAAGGCATTGACAAGGACTGTCTTTACGGCCATGGGGCGAGCTACCCAAGGGACATAGTCCAAGTCACACTCGGGGTCGGGCTCGTCTAGGTTGATGGTGGGGGGTACTATACCGTCCCTGATGGCCAAAACGGCGGTGAGAGCCGAGAGGGCCCCTGCTGCCCCTAGCAGATGCCCAACCATAGACTTGGGGGAGCTAATGGCTACCCGGTAAGCGTGCTCCCCTAAAGCCCTCTTTATGGCCAGCGTCTCGGTTACATCGTTTAGGGGGGTGCCGGTGCCATGGGCGACGATGTATTCCACCTCCTCAGTCTGGACACCGGCGTTGACCATGGCCCGGATCATGGCCTGAGCGGCAGCCTCCCCTGAAGGCTCTGGGGCGGTGATATGGTAAGCGTCGCAGGTAAGGGCGCCACCGGCCAGCTCGGCGTATATGCGGGCCCCACGGGCCAAGGCGTGCTCCAGCGTCTCCACCACCATGGCCACCGCTCCCTCTCCAAATACGAAGCCGTCCCGCTGACGGTCGAAGGGTCGGCATGCCCCTTGGGGATCATGGTTGCGTCGGGAGAGGGCCCGCATGTTGTCGAAGGCAGCGAAGGTGAGGGGGTGGAGGCCGGCCTCGGTGCCTCCAACGATGATGACCTCTGCCTCTCCCCTGTCCACTAAGAATTTGGCCTCTACCAAGGCGTAGGTGCCGGCGGCACAGGCGGCCACTGAGGTGACAACAGGCCCCTTTATCCCGTAGGCCATGGCCACCTGACAAGAGGGCATGTTGGGCGCCAACATGGGCACCAAGAAGGCGCTTACCCTCCCCGGCCCTTTCTCCAAGAGCACCTTCTCCCCCTCAGCTATATCGGCTACTCCCCCTCCACCTGTGTTCATCACCACTCCCACCCGATAGGGATTAAGGGTGGTCAGGTCTAAAGAGGCGTCGGCTATCGCCTGGGCAGCAGCCGCTACAGCGAATTGGCTGAAGCGGGCCATGCGTCGCGCTGCCCTTGTGTCCATGTACTTAAGGGGGTCAAACCCCTTCACTTCGGCGGCGATCTGACACCCTAAGCCTGAGGGATCGAAGGAGGTGATGCGCCCGACGCCTGAGACGCCTGCGACAAGGTTTTTCCAGAACTCTTCTACCCCCAGGCCTATGGGGGTGATGCACCCTAGACCGGTGATAACTGCTCTAGCCATAGCCCCTCTCTAAAGGGATGAGCACCTCTGCCTCGCCCAGGATGAGGGCCTCCCCTTTCTGATTGCGCACCTCCACCTGGCATCGGGCCAGCCCCTCCCTCACCTCGGTCACGGTGCCTCCCGCGGTGACGGTATCGCCAGGCCGGGCAGGGGCGCGAAAGCGAACCTTCAGCTTGCCCCCTTCCAGCCAGGCCCGCCCGAAGGCCAAGGTGAGGCTCTCTGAAAGGTAGGCCAATACAAGAAGCCCATGGGCGATGGTGCCCCCAAAGGGGGTGCGCGAGGCGAACTCGGGGTCTGTATGTAACGGGTTGCCGTCCCCCGATACCTCGGCATAACGGTTTATCTTCCCCTGGTCGAGGGTCTTGGTCACAGCAGGCAGCGGTTCTCCCGGCTCGATCATGGCTTCCTCACTGGCCTTGCCCAACTGGGGAGAGGATAGTGGCCCTGGCCTTCATCACCTCCTCTCCCTGTGGGGCCCTCACTACTACGTCCACCTGCAAGAACCGCCACGACTGTCTAACGCTGTTTCCTGTGATGATCAGCTCCCCTATCAGCTCCTCTCCCGGGTGCAGGGCCCTGTGGCACTGAAGCTCCTGACCCAGATGGACTGAGCCCTCAGGGAGGCGGGCCAGCTCAAGGAGGCGCCGCACCATCATCACCAATGCTGCTAAGGGAGGGGCTGCGTCTTTGCCTAGGGAGGGTGTGGCCTTGTCCTCTACGGCTTCCAGGTAGTCCCTTACCCATTCCACGTCCAGGCGGAAAGGGACCTTGGGGAAGCGATACCCTACGGGGAGCTCGTCTAGCGATGGGGTAGTCACCGTTATGCCTCCCCCGTGGTGGCCCTGGCTGCGAATCGGGCCACGTCTATAACTCTCCTTTCGTGGACCCCCTCCCCTATCTTCACTCCCGCCTCGTTATGCGCCTCGACCCAGAAGAGGTAACGACGTCCCTCTCCTTCCTGGAGCTTGGCCCTCACCCTTACCTTTTGGCCAATGGGGGTAGGGGCCAGATGTTTCACCTCTACCCTCACCCCTACTGTTCCCTCTCCCTCGTCTAGGTAGGGCTGGAGGAGGCGTAGGCATAACTGCTCAAAATGCTGGACCATGCTCGGTGTGGAATAAAAGGAGAGGCCTGGCCCCAAATGGGTGATCCCCATCTCAGGCGTTGTCTTAATGACCATCTCCCCTTCTAGGTCTTGGGGTACGGGCTTCATCTGGTTTTCAAGTATAAGGGAAGGCCTCAGTTGGAGGGATGGTTTCCGTTAAAATGGGGCTAGGGGGAGCATGCCTAAGGTTACCATTTTGCCTGGGGGTTGGGTGGTGGAGGCCTCCCGGGGCCAGACCGTTATGGAGGCGGCCATGGCCCATGGCCTCTATTGGCCCACTACATGCTGGGGCCATGGTATCTGCACCTCCTGCGTGTGTACCACCGATGGGCGGGGTCTCCAACCCATGGGCCCTAGCGAGCGAAGGGCCTTAGCGGCTGAATTCGGCGAGGGAGCGGTGAAGTCGCGAGGCCTGCGCTTGGCCTGTCAGGCCCGTGTGGAAGGGGACGTAGTAGTATGCAAGCCAGGTGTCCGCCCCTTGCAACCTCCTCTAGAATGAATCTAACCTTTCATCAAAGGGGGTTAGGCGATGGCGTATGTTATCTGTGAGCCTTGCATCGGGGTGAAGGATGCCTCTTGCGTTGACGTGTGCCCGGTGGACTGCATCCACACCACCGATGAGGACGAGCAGTACTACATTGACCCAGGCCTCTGCATCGATTGCTCCGCCTGCGTGGACGTCTGCCCTGTTCAGGCCATTTACCATGAGGACGATGTGCCCCCTCAATGGCAACACTACATTGAGAAGAATCGCCTCTGGTTTGAGACCCATACGGTGGACAAAAGCTTTCGCGACCGCACCCAGCGCCACTAGGCCAAGTGCCAGGTAACATCTTTTGGCGTATTATGATATTATAAATTAGTCCGATAGGAGGAAAGCGTAGCCTCATGTCCGTAGATATCGGTCAGCTAGAGGCGTTTGTACAGGTGGCCTATCTCAAGAGTTTCAGCCGGGCTGCCCAGGCCCTCCAGCTGACCCAACCATCGGTTACGGCCCGCATTCAGGCCCTGGAGCGAGAGCTAGGGAGTGAGCTCTTCGAGCGTGGTGGGAGGGGGGTTCGCCTCACCGATGCTGGGGAGGCCTTTCTCTCCTACGCCGCTCGCATCCTCCAGCTCCTGAAGGAAGGGAGGGACGCGGTAGAGGAGGTGCGCCATCTCCATTTGGGGCATCTGCGCCTGGGTTCGGCCCTCACCATCAGCACATACGTCTTGCCTAAGCTTTTGCATCTCTTCCGCCAGCGCTACCCTGGCATCGGTGTCTCCGTACGCACTGGTCGCTCCGACCATGTCTTGCAGATGGTGCTGGGCGACGAAGTCCAGTTGGGACTGGTACGGGCCCTATACCATCCAGATGTGGAGACGGTGCCCCTCTACCAGGACGATATCGTCCTGGTAGTACCCAAGGGGCATCCCTTTGCCCGGGAGGGGAAGGCGACGCTGGACGAAGTTACCAAGGAGCCCCTCATCCTCTTCGACCGGGGGTCCAGCTATTTTGGACTGATCACCTCCTACTTCCGCCAGTTGGGCAAGTCGCCCCAGGTAGCGATGGAGTTGGACTCCTTGGAGGCTACTAAGCGCATGGTGGAGGAGGGGCTGGGGATAGCCATGGTCCCTAAGGTGACCATTGGGCGCGAGCTTCAAGTGGGGGCCCTTGTGGAGGTGGAGATAGTGGATGCGCCCCCCCTCACCCGCACCATCGCGCTCATTTATAGGCGCAATCGGCGCCGCTCCCGGCCGGCGATGGCCTTCATAGATTTGCTGCGCGCGTACTACGGGCTAGAGATGACGGAGATGTAGTGTTGGGCCAGGGAGCGGCGCAGTTTGGCTAGGGCCCGGAACGTCATCACCCGCACCGTGGTCTCTTTTATCCCTAGCAGGCGGCTGATCTCGCTGCTTTTGAGCCCCACCTCAAACTTGAGCCGTAACACCTCTTGCTCCCGAGGGCTGAGTCGGGATATCTCTTCTGCTAGCAGCTCATGGATCTCCTTCTGCTCTGCGAGATAGGAGGGGCTTTCCTCATCCCCTTCCCTCAGGGTAACCCCGATGAGGGCCTGGATGCCCCCCCTCTCCCGTACTTGGCGCCGGTAGTGGGCCGCTACCAGGTTGCGGGCTATGGCCAGGAGCCACCCCAAGACGGCTTGGGGATCACGCAGGGTATGGAATTTGGCGTAGGCTTGGGCGAAAGTCTCGGCTACTAGTTCCTCTGCCAGATCGCGTTCGCGCACCCGGGCCCAGACGTAAGCGAAGATGCGGCTATAATAGGTCTCATAGCACCAAGCAAAGGCTTCGGCCAAGCCTTGCTCTTTTTGCTCCATGAATGCCACCTCCCCCTAAAGCGGCTTTTTCCCCTTGAAGTGAGGCCAAGTTAGTGGCAGCGGGGAGGGGCTATCAATAAAGAGGGGCGTGAAGGAGATGAAGAAGCCGTGAAGATATCTTTAGGAGGCGATGGCAGCCCTTACCTCTTTCAGGGCGTCCACATTGGGCTTGTCGGGGCCTTCCCCATCTAGGCCTGGCACTTCTAGCAGGAAGGGGATGTGTCTAAAGACGGGATGTGCCATGATGTTCATGAACCCTTCCCTTCCTATATACCCTTGGCCGATGTTTTCGTGCCTGTCTATGCCCCCTCCTAGAGGGCACTTGGAGTCATTAGCGTGCACGGCTACCAGCTTATCTATCCCCACTTCCCGCTCTAGCTCTTCCAAGGCCTTTTCTAGCCCCGGGCGGGTACGCACATCATAGCCGGCGGCAAACATGTGCTGGGTGTCCAGGCAAATCTTCAGACGGGGAGATGATACCTCACGCAAGATGCGCCCTAGCTCGGCGAACTTGGAGCCTACGGCATCTCCCATCCCGGCCGAGTTCTCCAAGATAAGAAAGGTCTCTTGGGGGGTCTGGGAGAGGACGGTAGCTAGCGCCTGGCATATCTGCCCGAAAACGGCCTCAAAGCCCTCCCCTTTGTGGCTTCCTAGGTGGAAGATCACCCCCGAAATGCCTAAGGCGTGGCAAAGGTGCATCTCCTCTGTCAAGGAGTGGACCGATTTCTCCACCAGGTCTGGCCTGGGGCTGGCCAGGTTGATGAGATAGACTCCGTGGACGAAGTTGGGGCCTATACCTGTCTCCTGGGCACGGCGGCGGAAGGCATCGATCTCCTTGCTGGCGATGGAACGACGACGCCAGCTCTGGGGTGCCGCTGTGAAAAGCTGGATCGCCTCTGCTCCCAGCTCTAGGGCGCGGTCGAAGGCCTTGTCCAGTCCTCCGGCAGCCGAGACGTGGGCCCCTATCTTCATCTTTCCCTCACCTCCTGCCCAGGAAGGGGACAAGGGCCAACAATCGGCGCCCCCATGGCCAGATAACCGTATCCATTACCGCCCGCTCCAGGCTTTCCCATGAGGTAGGGGCCTTGAGCTGTACCCTTACCAGGCCCGACTCCAGATCTACCTGGGCCTCCTTCACCTGAGGGAGACGGATGAGGCCCTGCCGGACCCGTTGGGCACATAAGGAGCATACAAGCCCCCGCACCTCCAGCTCTACCTCAGGGCCCCAGTGGCGCAAGTGGGCCCGCGGGTAAACGAAAAGACGGCGCCACCTGACCCTCATGTCCCTCCATTATAGGGCATCATTCCAATAGTAGGCGCTGGGCCTGACGCCTCAGCTCCCCCCGGAAATCGGGATGGGCGATGGCGATGAGCTCCTGGGCCCGTTCCCGGTGGTTCTTGCCCATAAGTCTGGCCACCCCGTATTCGGTGATGACGGTATCGGCGAAGAAGCGGGGTATGGTGACTATGGATCCCTCCTCATGGGCAGCTACGATGCGGGAAACGGCCCCTCCTAAGGCAGTGGATGGGAGAAGGGTGATGGCCCTACCTCCCCGGGAGAGGATGGCCCCTAAGTGGGCCTCGGGTTGGCCACCAGTGCCGTTAATCATGCGGGGCCCAAAGACGCTCTCTGAATTTATCTGCCCTATGAGGTCTATGGATATAGCGTTGTTGATGGCGTAGAAGTTGTCGATCTGGGCGAGGGTGCGTAGGCTCAGGACGTATTCCGTCTCATACACCTCAAAATGGGGGTTGCCGATGATTACCTTCATGTCGTGGCTGTCAGAGCCTGTCCAGGCGCCGGCTACCGACTTGTTAGGGTGGAGGCTCTTGCGTCGGCCAGTGGCGATGCCCCTCTCCGCCAAGGTGGCCAGGCCAGGGCAGGCCATTTCGGTATGAATCCCTAAGTCTTCTTTCCCTTCAAAGGCGCCTGCCCTCACCATGAACATGCTAGGCTCCCCCACCCCTATCTGGATGGTGGCGCCGTTGGGCACTATCTCGCTGAGGTAGCCGGCGATCACTTTGTATTCGGGAAGGGGATCGCTGAGGAGTAGGGCCCGGCGCACCACATCTGGCGGCAGGGCTCTGGGGATGGCAGCCCGCAAGACCAAGATGTGCTCCGGCCCAGGCTCCTCCAGCTCGTCCACCATCGCCTCATACTCAGGGCGCAACGTCTGGTCGGGGATCTGCTGAACCCATGATTTGAGGGCCTCCTTAGTGATCACAAGCGGGGGAACCTCCACGAAGTAGTCGATCTCTGATACATGGACGTAGTTCTGTCCGCACACTGGGACGATGCCTGGGTCGACCTCGGCGATAACGGTCTTGGCGCGGCGAACGTAACTGCGCTTGTTCCAGTTGTGGACGCCGAAGTATACCCTGCCTTCGTCGTCAGGTGGGGAGACGTTGACTAGAACCACGTCTATCTCTTTCCGTTCGGGGCGCCCCTCGTCTAGTGGCTTATACATGGTGGTGAACAAGTTAGGTAGGTAGGTGAACCGTCCTTCATCGTGGGCAGGTCGGGCGAAGTCGCCGATGAAGCATTCCATCTCGATGCGGAAGAGATCTTGAACGCCTGGCTGTAGCCAGCCGGGGTCGCTGCCAGGGGCGGTGAGGCGCAAGTCTATGCCTCCTAGCTCCTGGCCCCGCCGGAATAGGGCGTCGGGCAGAAGACGAGGCCCGGCCAAGGGTATGACCACCCTCTGTCCTGGCTGGACCACCTTGACGGCGTCGTCGGCGCTGGTGAGCTTGCGCTTGTAGTCCTCCTTCCAGTCCATGGCCCCTGCCCCTCTAATGTGGTTTGCCTATATTTTGGCCGTCGCTTACGGCGTGAGCAAGGGGAGCTTGCTTTTGGCCCGGCAAGAAGTGAGAATGAAGCCTTGGCGTGCAGAGGTACCCGGTGCCTATACCCCTGGTGGTGGCCCGCATTGTGGCTGTTACTGGGGTGGGGTTCTGTTCGGCCTTCGGCGTGTTCCTGTTGCTGGGAGGGGTATGGGTGTTGGGGCTGGCTTTTTTTGGCGCCACCCTCTTCTTCCTCGGCCTCATGTTCTTCATCGAGAGGGGGCGCTAGGCGAGGGGCTTTGGGCATGATATGCTGGGGGCCAGGGGGATAAGATGCCGTTCCTTCTGTTCCAAGGGATCGGGGCGCCGGAGCTTCTTATAATCTTTGCCATTATCATCGTCCTCTTCGGGGCTTCCCGTCTAGCCGATATAGGAGGCGCGCTGGGGCGTGCCATTCGGGAGTTCCGGCGCGAGGTGCGTGAGGGGGCCAAAGAGGAGGGGCCCAAGCTAGAGGGAAGGGTCTCGCCTCCGGCCGCGAGGCACGAGCCTCAGGAGGGGCAGGGCCCTGGCCCGTTTCAGCATTAACCCTCCTGGATGGTTACCTCTAATATGGCCACTCCCGGTGGGGGCTGCTCCTGACAAGGGTTCTCCTTGCTGGGCCGCTGAAAGCAGGGGTTACGAGTGGGTAGGGACTCTACCACCTCCATCCCCGCCTCTACCTGGCCGAAGAGGGTATCCCTGCCGTCCATGTGGGCCATGTCCTCTAACAAGATGTAAAACTGGCTGCCGCTTATCTCCCCACCCCCGCCTATGGGGGCCATAGCTACCATTCCTCGCCGATGCGTTAGGTCGTTACCCTCTTGAGGGAGGGTGTAGCCAGGTCCCCCAGCCCCTGTGCAGGCTAGGGAACCATCTGCCCGACAGGTGGGATCACCGGCCTGAGCGAATCCCACGTCTGGCCGGACAATATGGAAGATGAGGCCATTGTAGAACCCTTGCCTGGCAAGAAAGACGAAGCTGTTGACGGCCTCTGGGGCCTTATCTGGGTAGAGCCTCAGCCTTATTTCCCCCAACTCGGTGTGGATAATGGCTACGTAGGACTTAGTGAGGTCCAACGCCATCTGAGGCCTTTGGTAGGTGGTGTACTGGGGCGCGAAGGTAGGCTGGGGGGTGGGGGTGGCCTTCTCCCGAGCCTGCTGGGCCTGAGGCTGGTTCGGCTTAAGGACGCCACCAAGGCCTACCGCTGCCATGCTGGCAATGATAACGACGATGAATGAGATGTAGAATGCCCTGACGTTAAAAATGACGTTAAGCGGGAAGGGCGGGCCAGACCGCTGAGGCCGCAAGGGGCGGCGACGCTGACGGCTCAGGTTGTCCCTCCTTAATATAATGGTACCCCCGGTGGGACTCGAACCCACGGTCTCCGGCTCCGGAGGCCGGCGCTCTATCCAACTGAGCTACGGGGGCACTCTCCCTTTGAGATTGTATGACCAGCCTTGGTGCCCTTCAAGGTCGCCTAGAAGAGCACCTTCTGCCGGTACTGGAGGGCCTCAGCTAGATGGGCCGAGGCGATCCCATCCATGCCCGAGAGGTCGGCGATGGTACGGGCCACCTTTAGCACCCGGTGGAAGGCCCGGGCCGATAGGGCCAGCTTCTCCATGGCCAGGGCCAACAATTGATGTGCCCCCTCCTCTAGGGCGCGCTGACAGAAGTTACGCACCTCTACCGGGCCCATCTCCGCGTTGCAGGTTATGGGCATCCCCTGAAACCGTTCCCTCTGGACCTGTCGCGCCTTCTCCACCCGCTCTCGCACCTGGGCCGAGGGCTCAGCCACCCACGTCTCGGCCAGCAGCTTCTCCTCTTCTACCCGCGGCACCTCCACGAACAGGTCGATCCTGTCCAGGAAGGGGCCCGAGAGGCGCCTATGATAGCGGGCTATGAGGCTTTCAGGGCACTTACAAGGATGTCGGGAATCGCCATGGTAGCCACAGGGGCACGGGTTCATGGCCGCTACCAACATGAAGCTGGCAGGGAACGTAACGCTCCCCTGGGCCCGACTCACCGTTACCTGGCGGTCTTCCAAGGGCTGCCGGATCGCCTCCAAGACCGAGGGTGCGAATTCAGGGAGCTCGTCTAAGAATAGGACGCCCCGGTGGGCCAGGGTCACCTCCCCCGGCTTAGGTATGCGCCCTCCCCCAACAAGGCCGGCATGCGATATGGTGTGATGGGGCATACGGAAGGGGCGCTTTTTGATGAGGGGCTGCCCAGGGGGAAGAAGCCCAGCCACCGAGTAGATCTTCGTTACCTCCAAGGCCTCCTCCGGCGTCATGACGGGCAGGATAGATGGCAGGGCCCTGGCAAGTAGGGTCTTTCCTGCCCCTGGAGGCCCTACCATGAGAATGTTGTGCCCCCCAGCGGCTGCTACTTCAAGGGCCCTTTTGGCGTACTCATGGCCCCGGATGTGGGCCAAGTCTATCTCATCGCCTTCCGGCGGCTCCCAGGTCCCTTGCGGGGAGCGTCGATAAGGAGGTATAGGCTCCTCACCCCCCAGATGTCTTATTAGGGCGCCAAGGGAAGGCACAGGGACAACTTCGATCCCCTCTATAAGGGCTGCCTCCTCGGCATCGGCCATGGGCACGTAAACGGTACGCAGCCCCTTCTCCTTGGCCAAGGCCACCATGGGCAAGATGCCCTGGATGTGACGCACTTGTCCTTCTAGGGAGAGCTCTCCTACTATCATCGCCCCTGTGAGGTCGGTTGCTAATTGCCCCGAGGCCAATAACACCCCCAGAGCGATGGGCAGGTCATAGGAAGGACCCTCTTTACGCAAGTCAGCCGGGGCCAGGTTGACTGTGATACGCTGCTGAGGGAACTCAAAGCCCGAGTTGCGGATGGCCGCCCTTACCCTCTCCCTCGCCTCTTGGACAGCCGTGTCGGGTAACCCCACTATGGTAAAGGAAGGCAGCCCACGGCTGATGTCCACCTCCACCTCCACCAGCATCCCATCCAGCCCCACCACCGCACAAGTAGTTACCTTGGCCAGCATCTCTTGCCCCTTTTCGAGGCTCGGGACCAACTAGTGAAGAATCCCCCAGGCCAGCTTTTACAGGCTTTCCGCCCCCTTCCGAGGCCCGCCCGGGTTAGACAACTGATAAGGGGATTATGGAATCTCTTATCGCGGTTGTCAAGGTCTGTTAGAGAAGATAGAGGCCTAAGGGACTTTTTTCACGTATTATCTACCCTCTGGCAGAGTTCCCGGCGGACATTGGTCACCCCGCGTATCCCTTCCAGCTTGGCCAATAGGCGCATGAGCTGCTCTGCCCCTTGCGTCTCCAGGGTGACGAAGATGGTGATGGTGCCGTCCTCATGCTCTTGGGAGCGGATGCCTGTCATGTTGACACCTTCTTCGGCCACCATGGTGGAGATGTCGCGCATGAGGCCCACCCGGTCCCAGGCATCGATCCGTACCGCCACCGGATAGACCTGTCCAGGGGCACTCCACTCCACCTCTACTAACCTCTCCCTCTCTAAGGCAGGTAGGTTAGGACAGTCAGACCGGTGGATGGAGATCCCTTCTCCACGGGAGATGTAGCCGACGACGGCGTCGCCAGGGACGGGATGGCAGCAGCGGGCCATCCGGACGAGGAGGTCACCGCTACCGAGCACCTTCACCCCTGCAGGAGCTACTAGGGGCCTTGGGGTGGATGCCGGCCTCTCTTTAGAAGGGGGCCCTGTTTCGATCAGATGGGGTATACGTAGGAGGACTTGGGGGGTAGTAAGCTCCCCGTAGCCGATGCGGAAGAAAAGTTCCTCCACGTCGCTCAGGCCGAAGGCGCGCAGAAGATCATCTTGCACGCGGGAGAGCTCTAGCCCCAGGCGAGAAAGCTCCCGCAGAAGCATCTCCCGGCCCCGAGCCACGTTCTCCCCTCGTTCCTGGCGCTTTAGCCACTGCCTTATCTTCTGACGGGCGTGGCTGGTGCGTACGTAGCCCAGCTCGGGATTCAGCCAGTCCCGAGAGGGGCCTTTGGCCGTCTTGCTGGCGATGATCTCTACTACGTCCCCGTTCTGTAGCTGGTAGTTGAGGGGGACGAGGCGCCCGTTCACCCTGGCCCCCACGCAGCGGTGGCCCAGGTCAGTGTGGATGCGATAGGCGAAATCGATGGGGGTGGCCCCTCGCGGGAGCTCTTTTACCTCCCCCTTGGGGGTGAAGACGAACACCTGGTCCTGGAAGATGTCCGACTTTATGGCCTCTACTAGCTCCTGGGCACCAGATATCTCCCTTTGCCATTCCAGGAGCTGGCGTAACCATGACAGCTTCTCTTGGTAGTGGCGATCGGGCGGCTCTCCCTCCTTGTAGCGCCAGTGGGCTGCCACCCCATATTCGGCCACTTGGTGCATCTCATAGGTGCGGATCTGCACCTCTAGGGGATGCCCTCCAGGGCCCATGACGGTGGTGTGGAGGGATTGGTACATGCTGGCCTTAGGCTTGGCTATGTAGTCATCGAAGGTGCCCGGGATGGGAGTAAACAAGCTATGGACGATGCCCAGTGCCCGGTAGCACTCGGGCACGGTGTCCACCAGGATGCGCACCGCCAGTAGGTCATAGATCTCTTGGGGGTTGCGCCCTTCAGCAGCGTAGCGGCGCATCTTCTGGTAGATGCTGTATATGTGCTTGGCCCGTCCGTGTACTTCGGCCCTGAGGCCGTTGCGCTCCATCTCCGTTTGGAGGATGCGGCAGGTCTGCTCGATGTATTGCTGCCTCGCCTCTCTCTTGGCTGCCAGCATCCTGGCTATGGCCCGATATTGCTCCGGCTCCAAGTAGCGGAAGGCCAAGTCCTCCAACTGCCATTTGAACTGCCAGATCCCCAGCCGACCGGCCAGAGGGGCGTAGATCTCCAGCGTCTCATGGGAGATGCGTACCTGGTCTTCTTGGGGCAAGGCGTAAAGGGTGAGCATGTTATGGAGGCGGTCGGCCAGCTTTATGAGGACAACGCGCAGGTCGCGGGCCATGGCCAGAAACATCTTGCGCAGGTTCTCCGCCGCAAGCCGCTCCCCTTCAGCCTTGTCCTCTAGCTTCTCCCAGGGGATTTGGCCTAGCTTGGTTACCCCTTCTACCAGCCGGGCTACCCCTGGGCCAAAGCGTTGGGCCAACTCCTGGTTGCTCACCCCACAGTCCTCCTGGACATCGTGGAGGAGGGCAGCGGCCACCGCCTCGGCGTCCAGTTGTAGCTGGGCGATACTGTAGGCGGCGTGCAGGGGATGAGTGATGGCAGGATCGCCAGTTAGGCGCTTCTGTCCCTCATGGCAGCGGGAGGCGAACTCTAGCGCCTCCGATACCAACTTCACCCCATCTGGGGGCAGGTACTGGCGAACTTTGCCTAGGAGCTGCTCAGGGGAGACGTTATGAACCTTCACAATGTAGAGTCTAGCACAGATGTTGTGCTGGCTTGTGAGGGGGAGGGGGCTTTTAGTATCCTCACATTGGGCATCCTTGCGCATGTAGGCCATGTCCTTACGTTACCAGGCCCCTCGCGGCACCCAGGACATCTTGCCTGAAGACCAGGCTTACTGGGACTACGTGCGGGATACCGCATCCCGTATCTGTCGCCTTTTTGGGTACGAGAGGATAGATACCCCTGTGTTTGAGACGGCCTCCCTATTTACCCGCACCACCGGCGAGGCCACCGATATCGTCCAGAAGGAAATGTACGTGTTCCGTGATCGTGGGGGGCAGGAGCTTGCCTTACGTCCTGAGGGGACTGCCCCTGTTTGCCGGGCCTATCTGGAGCATGGGATGGGCAGTCGTCCCCAGCCGGTGCGCCTCTGGTACTGGGCCCCTATCTTCAGGTACGACCGTCCTCAGGCGGGGCGTTACCGTCAACACCATCAGTTGGGAGCAGAGGCGTTGGGCGATTCTAGCCCCTCCCTCGATGCTGAGGTGATAGAGCTTCTATGGCGGTTCTACCAAGAGCTGGGCCTGAGCAACCTCACCTTGTACCTCAACTCCATAGGCGATGGGCAGTGCAGGCCCCAGTACGTGGAAACCCTGCGCCGGTACTACCGCGACAGGCTCGCCCACGTCTGTCCCGATTGCCAGGCACGCTTCCACCGTAGCCCTCTGCGCCTACTGGACTGTAAACAAGAGCAGTGTCAGCCGGTCATCGCTGAGGCCCCGTCGATGCTGGAGCACCTGTGTGGCCCTTGCCGCGACCATCTATCGGAAGTGGGCCGCTATTTAGAGGCGGTGGATGTGCCCTATACGATGCAGCCGCGGCTTGTGCGTGGCTTCGATTACTATACGCGCACCGTCTTTGAAGTCCACCCCCCAGAGGAGGGGGCCCAATCGGCCCTGGGGGGTGGAGGCCGCTACGATGGGCTGGTGGAGATGTTGGGAGGGCCTCCCACCCCTGCCGTAGGGTTTGGCACCGGCGTAGAACGCATCATCATCCAGCTTAAACGCCAGGAGGTGCCGGTTCCGGCCCCAGGGAGGCCCCAAGTCTATGTGGCCTGGCAGGGGGCAGAGGCCCGCCTACCTGCTTTCCGGTTGGCCAGCGAGCTGCGCCAGAAAGGGATATCAGTGCTATTGGCCACAGGCGATAGGTCCCTTAAGGCCCAGATGCGCCAAGCCGATGCCAGGGGCATCACCTACGTGGCCATCTTGGGGCCCCGAGAACTTCAGGAAGGATCCATAACGCTACGCCGCCTGGCCGACGGCTACCAGGAGACGTTGCCTGCCTCGGCCCTCCTTCAGAGGATCCTTTCCCCCTGATGGTATAATGGCCTTGGGGCCCGATGTGGCCCTTTAGTTATCGCTATGTGGGAGAAATTAGAGGAGCTAGAGCGACGTTATCACGAGTTGGCCCGTCAGATGGCCGACCCGGCCATAGCATCGGACTATAATCGCCTACAAGGGGTGGCCAAGGAGCATGCTGCCCTGGAGAAGGTGGTATCCCTCTACCAACGCTACAAGGAGACGAAGCGCCGTGCAGAGGAGGCGGAAGCGCTCCTCCAGGAAACAAGCGACCCTGAGCTGACCGCCCTGGCCCGCGCCGAGCTAAAAGAGGCCCAAGAGGCCATGGCTACCTTAGAGCGGGAGCTGAAGCTCCAGCTGATCCCCAAGAGCCCCTACGAGGACCGGGATGTAATTATTGAGATAAGGGCTGCCGCTGGTGGTGAGGAGGCGGCCCTCTTCGCCGCCGACCTATTTCGCATGTACCACCGCTACGCCGAACGCCAGGGGTGGGACGTGGAGATTATCTCCAGCCACCCCAGCGACTTAGGCGGCTTTAAAGAGGTCATCTTTGAGGTGAGGGGGAAGGGGGCATACTCCCGCTTGAAGCACGAATCGGGGGTCCACCGCGTCCAGCGGGTCCCCGTTACCGAGGCAGGAGGCCGCATCCACACGTCCACCGCCACGGTAGCCGTCCTGCCAGAGCCGGACGAAGTGGAGCTCCACATCGACGAGAAGGACTTGAAGGTGGAGACCTTTGGCTCCTCGGGGCCGGGGGGCCAACACATGCAGAAGACGGCTAGCGCGGTGCGCATCACCCACATACCTACGGGCATCACCGTCGTCTGCCAGGACGACCGTTCCCAGATTCGCAACCGCCAGCGGGCCATGCAGCTTTTACGGGCCCGTCTTCTGGACCTGGAGCGCCGTCGCCAGCAAGAGGAGATAGGTGCCGCCCGCCGCGCCCAGGTAGGAACCGGTGAGCGGGCCGAGAAGATCCGCACCTATAACTTCCCCCAGGACCGCGTCACCGACCATCGCATCGGCCTCACCATCTACAACCTTCAGGGCGTCCTGGACGGGGACCTGAACCCCATCATCGATTCCCTTCTGGAGGCCGAGGAAGGGAGGCTCCTCCAGGGACAGCGGATGTGACTGTAAGGGAGGCGGTGGCCTGGGCCCGTCGTCTCCTCCAGGGGGCAGGCGTGACGGAGGCCCACCTAGAGGCGGAGCTGCTCCTTGCCCATGCCCTGGGGCTCAGCCGGGCCCAGCTCTATGCCCGCCTCCATACCCCTTTGCCCTCAGAGGCCTTTCATCGCTTCCTTTGCCTTGTGGGCAGGAGGGCTTCCCGGGAGCCCCTTGCCTATATCCTGGGGCGGCGCGAGTTCTACGGCCTAGAGTTGGAGGTTTCCCCTGTCGCCCTTATCCCCCGTCAGGAGACGGAGCTACTGGTGGAGTTGGCCCTCACCTGGCTGAAGAGGAGGCGAGGCCTTCATTGGGTGGCCGATGTAGGCACTGGGTGCGGAGCCATCGCCTTGGCCATCGCCTACTACTCGCCGACGCCTGTCCAGGTTGTGGCCACCGATATATCGCCCTCAGCCCTGGCCTTGGCTGCCCATAACGCCCGCCGCCTCGGCCTGGAAGGGCACGTCCATTTGCTGTTGGCCCATCTCCTTACCCCCTTTCGACTAGCCCTTCACCTGGTGGTGGCCAACCTCCCATACGTCCCCACAGAGGAGCTAGCCTCTGCCCCTCCCGAGCTGCGTTGGGAGCCACGCCAGGCCTTGGACGGCGGCCCCCAAGGCCTAAGGGTAATCTCCCGCCTGCTGGCCCAGGCGCCCAGCGCCATCCGCCCCGGCGGCGCCCTCATCTTGGAGCTAGACCCCCGCCAGGCCCCTAACATCTCCCAC